>JAABUS010001476.1_pt1 | contig 50907 bp, 46 predicted proteins | sample 5560161 | NCBI WGS metagenome assembly JAABUS01 (sample SAMN10711885, study PRJNA513376) | rock metagenome | isolation source: Antarctica rocks | place: Antarctica: Victoria Land, Trio Nunatak nord | collected 2016-01-04 | reverse complement strand
ACCTGGCTCATCCAGCGGCTCGGTTACCGGACGCCCGCCGCCGTCCGTCAGGCCCTGCTTTCATCTGCGGCACTCGCCGCGTAGGCTCCTTCATGGTGTCTCATCAACCGGGGCCGGTACAGCCGGCTGGCACCGCAGGGGTGGCCGGCCGCGCGTGCCCGACATCACCCTGCTGCACCTGCCGCCCTGCAGCCCCGAGCTGAACCCGGTCGAGACCGTCAGGGCATACCTGCGCAGCAACACGCTCAGCAACCGCGTGTTCGATACCTGCGACGACATCACCCTCGCCTGCTCCGACGCCTGGAACTGGCTCGCCGCACAGCCCGACCGCATCACCTCAACCCGAACCCGAACCCGAACATGGGCATGGGCATGTGTCACCCAATGAAGCCGTGCGTGTAAGCGCCGTCGGCGCTGGCCGCCTTGCGATCGCGCAGGGAGTGGACGAAACAGTCGAGCCCAGTGTCCTCGCCATCGGCGCTGTGCCAGCGCTGGGAGAACGAGGCGGATGTGCTGCGCGGGCGCTCGTTGTCGGGCAGGGTGGCGAAGCGCAGCCGCATCGGCACGGGTACGCCCTCGCCGATGCCGATCGCCTCGCCGTTGCTCAGGAACGGCAGGGCGGAGAACATCGCCGACGAGGCTTCCGACAGCGAGGCCTGGATGATCTCCTGGTCGCGCTCGTTGGACATGCGGAACGCGAACACGGTGTTGCACTGCGACAGGATGGTGGCGTCGAGCTCGGAGGGGCGCTGGCTGACGACGCCGAGGCTGATGCCGTACTTGCGGCCCTCCTTGGCGATGCGGGCGAGCGCGCGCTTGGCTGGCTCGAAGCCGAGGGCGACATCCTGGGGGGCGTAGCGGTGCGCCTCCTCGCAGACCAGGAGCAGCGGCGCGCGCTGGCCGCCCCAGACAGCGAAGTCGAAGGCGAGGCGGCAGATGACGGCAACCACCACGTTGAGCACCTCGGACGGGATGCTGGCAAGGTCGAGCACGGCGAGCGGCCTGCCGTTCGTGGGGATGCGGAAGATGCGGCCGAGCAGCTCGGCCAACATGTCGCGGACCACGACGCCGGTGTCGAACAGAAGCGCGAAGCGGCGGTCGTTCTGCAGGATCGCGATGCGCGAGCGGATCTGCAGGTAGGCGGGGATGCTGGCGCGGTTCTCCAGGCTGCCGATCGCGACGTCCAGCAACCGGGTGACATCGCTCATCATGTAGGGGACCGGCGTGTCGACGGTGATGCCGTTGCGGTCTGCAAAGGGACCGGCATGGGCGAGCCTGGCGGCAAGGACCAGCTCGCGCAGGCACATGATCTCGGCGTCCATGCCTCCCTTGGCGTGGCCGAACATGATCTCGACCAGTTCCTCGAAATTGAACAGCCAGTGGGGGAGCCGGAAATTACTGGCGGTGAGGTGCTCGGCCCGCTCGCCGAATGCCTGGCCGTACTCGCCGTGCGGGTCGAGCAGCAGGATGTGGCCATTGGGGCTGCGCTCGAGGATGCGCTTGAGCACCAGGGTGAGCGCGCAGGACTTGCCGGTGCCGGTGGTGCCGAGCATGGCGAAGTGCTTGCAGAGCATGTCGTCGACGCTGACCTGTGCCGGAACCAGCGGGTCCTGATGGATGGTGCCGATGCACACGGACTGCCGGTTGGGCAGGTCGAACACGACGAGCGTGTCCTCGCTGGAGGCGAAGTAGACGTGGGTGTCGAGCGAGGGCAGCCTGGACACGCCGCGGCGGAACACCCGAGGGCCGGCGCCATCGGGCACCTCGCCGATGATGCTGATCTCGGCGACCTTGAGCTCCTGCTCGTCCCCGGCCGGCAGCGGCATCGGGGTGCTCAGCCCCTCGATCAGGCCATACACGGTGGCGTTCGGGCCGCGGGCATGGACCAGGCAGCCCGTCTGCGCCATCGCCAGCGTGCGCGGATCCGGAGCCAGCAGGATGATGACGTGGCTGCCGGAGGTCGACACCACCCGGCCCGCCAGGACGCGCTCGCGCGGCAGGGTTGCAGCGACCGGCGCGGCGGCTAGAACGGGCGCGGACGCGTCCTGCCTCGGCGGGGCCAGCATCGTCATGTTCATGGCGCGGCTTTCGGCTGGGAGGTGCGGAACAGGTAGGCCGGCACGTCGTCGGCGTTGAGTGGGCGGCTGTAGTGGTAGCCCTGGGCGTAGTCGCAGCCGGTGGCGGCGATGAACTCGGCCTGCTCGGGCGTCTCCACCCCCTCGGCGACCACCTGGAGGCGCAGGCTGTGCGCGAGGCGGACGATGGTGGCGGCGAGCACGGCGGCGTCCTCGCTGGTGGTGACGTCGGCGACGAAGCTGCGGTCGATCTTGATCCGGTCCACCGGAAGGCGGCGCAGGTAGCTCAGCGACGAGTAGCCGGTGCCGAAATCGTCGATGGACAGGCCGACGCCGAGCTGGTGCAGGGCGACCAGGGTCTGCGTGGCGGCGTGGGTGTTGCGCATGATCCCGGTCTCGGTGATCTCCAGCTCGAGCCAGGCGGCGGGCAGCGCGGTCTCCGCGAGGACGTCTGCGACCAGATCCTGCAGGAGGCCGTCGCGGATCTGGGCGGCCGAGACGTTGACCGCGACCGTGAACGGCGCCAGCCCGGCCCGCCGCCACGTCGCCGCCTGGACGCAGCTTGTGCGCAGCACCCAGGTGCCGATGCTGCCGACCAGGCCGGAGGCTTCGGCGAGCGGGATGAACTCCTCGGGCGAGATCGCGCCGTAGACCGGGTGGTTCCAGCGTAGCAGCGCCTCGACGCCGACCAGGGTGCCGCGGCGCATGTCGACCTGGGGCTGGTACACCACCTGGAGCTGGTCGAGCAGGCCCGGCTCGCGCAGCGCCTGCTCCAGCGTGGCACGGCGGAGGGCGCGGCGGCTCAGCGTATCGTCGAAGAACTGGCAGCGGTTGCCGCCGTCTCCCTTGGCCTGGTACATCGCGAGGTCCGCGTTGCGGTGCAGGGCCACGATGTTGGACGCGTCGTCCATCCCGTCCGGCGTGTCGTCGGGATACAGCGTGATGCCGAACGAGGCACCGACGAACATCTGCCGGCCCTCGATGTCGAACGGCTCGCCGATCCTGCCAATGATGCGCTCGGCCAGCGCGCGCGCATCATGGCAGTGGCGCGGGGCGATCTGCAGAACCGCGAACTCGTCGCCGCCCATGCGGGCCACCGTCCCGCCTTCGCGCAGCTCGTCCTGGATGCGCGCGGCCACCTGTTGCAGCAGCGTGTCGCCGACGGCGTGGCCGAAGCTGTCGTTGACGTCCTTGAAGTTGTCGAGGTCGAGGTAGTGCAGGGCCAGCTTGTGGCCGGCGTCGCGGGCGGCGCGCGCGGCCTCGCCGAGGTGCTCGCCGAACAGGACGCGGTTCGGCAGCGCGGTCAGCGGGTCGTGGGTGGCGAGATAGGCAAGACGCGACTGGGTGCCGAGGCGGATCTTGATCTCCTGGCGGAGCGAGGCAGCAACGGCTTCGATCTCGCGTTTGGCAAGCCTGGCCTCGAACGCCTCACGCTCCGCCTCGCGCCGAGCGCCCGTGAGCGAGGCGTGGAACATCCGCCGCTCGGCAAGCTGGCCGAGGCTGGTGCTGTAGCGCAGCAGCGCTGTGTCGCGCGCGCGCTCGCTTCGATTGAGCGACCCCATGCAGCCCCTCTCGTGTGCAAATCCGCCTGGCGCGTGCTGTCACGACGGACAGAGTAGCGACAGAATGATAAAGGCGCGATTAAGACCGTATCCTGACAACAGCCTGCCGATGGGTAAGTAACTACCCACCTCCCTGGGAGGGCTCGATCCTCAGCGGCCTGAAATCGCGCTTGACACGGTGAGGGCGAACTCGGCTCACCGCAGTCGTGAACCGCGAAATCCTCCTCGCCCTTTCCAAAGATGACCTGGTCAGCCTGATCCTGGCACAGCAGGCGCAGATCGAGGCGCTGTGCGTGCAGGTTCAGATGCTGAGCGCGCGGATTACCGAACTGCAAGCCCGGCTCAACGCACCGGCCAAGACCCCTAAACCAAGCCTGCCTCCCTCCAAAGGCCAAAAGCCAGACCCCGCCACGGCCGACCCGGCGTCTGCCGCACGCTGGTAGCCAACCCCGACCGCATCATCGAGGCGACGCTCGGCGTCGCCGACCAGCCCAGCATCCACGCCTACGACCACATCGACCTGCCGCCGATCCGCCCCATCGTCACCCGCATCAACCGCCATCGCGGCGTCTGCCCGTGCTGCCGCAAGCGCGTGGCCGCTCCGGCACCGGAGGGCTTCGGGCCTGGCTCGCCGTTCGGGCGAGGGCTCTGCGCGCTTGTCATCCATCTCCACGTCACGCAGGCGATCAGCTTCGAGCGCCTGGCCCGCCTGCTGGCGGAGGTGTTCGGCCTGACCCTCAGCGAGGGCGCCATCACCAACATCCTGGCCCGCGCCGAGGCGCCGCTGCTGGCCGCCGTGGCGCCGATCGCCGCCGCCGTGCGCGAAAGCCCGGTCGTGGGTTCGGACGAGACCTCGGCGCGGGTTGGCGGCGCGCGGCAGATGTGCCTGGCGCACCTTCTGCGCGATGCGCAATACGCGGTCGAGGAGGGCTGCGGCGGGTTTGCGCCGCGCTTGCGGAAGGCACTCACCGGACGATAAAGCGGCGGAGAGAAGGGCGGCTCCTGGCCGTAAGCCAGAGCCTTGTGTCCGTCCTTCGCGGTTCCGCCTCTGGCCAGAGGGATGCGCCCGCGGCTCTGATGGCAGCGGAGGGCTCAGAGCGCGCATTGTTGCAGGGCAGAAAAGCATGCGCCGCCTGCCGTGAGGGCGTAGAGAATTTCCCGTTCACGATGGTCTTTCAGCCTGTCGTGGACCTGTAGGAAAACCGGATCGACGCCTACGAGGCCCTGGTGCGTGGACCGGCGGGCGAGGGCGCGGGACATGTGCTGGGCCAGGTCACGCCGGAAAACACCTAACGCCTTCGATCAGGCGTGCCGGTAAAGGCGATTGAGCTGGCGGCTCGGCTCGGTGGCCTGCTCCCCTGGCACTACTTTGGCAGATTGGTCTGCGGCTCAAGCTTGAGCCGTGCCTGGCAGTGCGGACAGCAGCTGGGTGAGGGGCGGGCCAGGACGTCGAGGATGGCCTGCCTGACTGCGGGCAGAGTCGGCTGCGGCGGAGGTCCCGGCCACCTTCTTTCCGGCCCGCCTGGGCAAGCTTGCGGGTCTGGAGAAAGGCGCAGGTCATCATGGTCATCAGGGCGTGCCGGTGCAGCCCAATCCACGAGCGTCCCTCGAAGTGGTTCAGCCCCAGTTCCTCCTTGAGCTGCTGATGCGCCTGCTCGCAGACCCAGCGCGCCTTGATGGCGCCCACCAGGACCTTCACCGGCGTTTCGGCGGGCAGGTTCGAGACGGTGTGCTTGCGCTCGCCGCTGCAATGGTGCTCCCCGACCAGCCAAACCTCCTCGCCCGGCATGTGCTGGTTCGCCTGATCCCCGAGGCGCTGCGTAGGACCATCGGCGACACGCATACGCAGCAGGGCAAAGCGTGCGCTCAGCCGCCCCTTGGTGCCGCGTCGCCAGCTGACCTTGCGCCACGACGCGCCGGCGAGGGTCTTCTCCGCGGCAACGGACTGGCTATCGGGAATGTGGCGCCGACGGGGGCGTTCCCGATCGGCCACCGGAGCGACCAGCGCCACGTCGGCCGGGTAGACCTTCTGGTGGCGCGGGGTGCCGACGGCCCAGCGCAGGCCTCGTTCGCTGAGCGCCTGGCGAAAGGCTGCGCTCAGCCCGCATCCCGCGTCGGCCAGCACGCAGCCAGAGCGCACACCGGCCGCTCTTGCACGGTCAATCTCGACAACCGCGATCTCCGGCTTGGTCAGGCAGGCCTGCTGGTCCGGCGGGACCTGGGCCCGCGTCATGCGCGCGGCGTCACTCGTCCAGCTTTCCGGCGGGAACAGCCGCAAGCCGATCATCACCGGCACCTCTGCACTGGCCAGGGTCAGGCAAGCCAGGGTCTGGCAGTTGGCGTTCTTGCCCAGCGACGTGGCGTATTGCGGTGCCACGCCCACCGAGTGCCTGCCCTTCTTGGGCAGGGCAGTGTCGTCGACGACCAGGACAGCGTCCCGGCGGCCGCCCAGCCTCATGTAGCAGCGCCTCGGCCAAGGGCGTGCTGTCCCAAACGCCCGCCGCGATGAAGTGATGCAACTGGTCGTAGCTGACAGCCTCGTCTCGCGCGGCCATCGGCTGCACGCTCTTCCGGTCACCCGGGCCGATCAAGCCGGCGATGTAGAGCGGCAGCATGGCCCTGCGGGCACGGGTGCGACAGCCCTGCCGAGAACGGCTCTAGCCACCCCCCCAGGTCAGCACGCCAGGTCTCGTCCATCGACGTCACCGCGTCTGCTGCACCGACAGACTACCCTCCCAAGCTCAATCTGCCAAAGTAGTGCCAGGGACAAAGCGGGCCTGCGCTCCTTCGATGCCGACGCGATCGCCGGGCTCGTCCGACCACACCGCTCACGCGATGCCGTTCACCCGCCGCACGATATCGGCCAGCGTCGGCACGTAGTCGTCGGCGTGGCCGAGGCCGTTGGCGAGCGCGAAACTGTTGCGCACCGCGGCGCCGACCGGATTGGCGGCGCCCGACGCGTTGGCGAAGCTGCTCAGGTAGGTAAGGTCCTTGAGCGCGTTGGACAGCGTGAACTTGTGGGCCTCCGGATTGCCTCCCACCACATACTCGAAGAAGGTCCGGAAGAAGGCGCAGTCCATGCGGCCTCCCGCGACGACGTCGTGAAACACCTGCGCCGTCACCCCGGCCTTGGCGCCGAGCGCCAGCGCCTCGGCGTAGATCGCGGCGTAGCCGAGCGAGACGAAGTTGTTCAGCAGCTTCATCATGTGCCCGGTGCCCACCGGCCCGGTCGCGACGATCCGGCCGGCGAAGGCCTCCAGCACCGGACGAACGCGGGCGAGCTGGTCGTCGGAGCCGCCCACCATCACGTCGAGCGTGCCGGCCCACGCCTCCTTGGGCGTCCGGCTGAGCGGCGCGTCGATCAGCTCGATCCCGCGCGGCGCCAGCTCGGCCGCCAGCGCCATGGTCACCGACGGGTCGGAGGTCGAGCAGTCGACCACCATCACCGGCCTGCCCGAGGCGCCGATCCCGTCCGGCCCGTCGACCAGCGCGCGCACCTGCGGGCTGCCGGTCACGCAGAGCACCAGGATGTCGCTGGCCTCGGCCAGCGCCCGCGCCGAGTCGACCTCCACGGCGCCGCGACCGACCAGATCCTCGATCGCCTCGCGCTTGCGGTGCCCGAGCACAGAGAGCGGAAACCCCTTGGCCAGCAGGTTGCTGGCCATGCCGTGGCCCATCAGGCCAAGGCCCGCGAAACCGATCCTGGGGGTCATGGGCGTCTCCTCCTTCGGTGCGCGCATCGCGCGCGTCACGTGCTTTCGCGGATCGCGAGGCTGTAGCCGACATCGACCCGGGCCGGACCGGCCGGCAGGCCCGTCGCGCGCGCCAGCAGCTTGGCGGCGGCCAACCGGCCGATCTCGGCGCGCGGCGAGACGATGCTGGTGAGCGCCGGGCTGGTCAGCGCGCCGATGCCGAGCCCGTTGAAGCCGGCGATGGCGATCCTCCCCGGCACCGCGAGTCCCTCGCGCTGGGCGCGCAGCAGGGCGCCGATGGCGAGGTCGTCGTTGGCGAAGAACAGCGCGTCGAGCTCGGGCGCCTCCGCCAGCGTCGCCATCAGCCGCTCGCCGCCCGTCGCCGGGCTGGACCGCCCCTCGTGGGTGAAGGGGGGTCGACGCGGGAGGCCGGCCTCGGCCAGCATGCGGTCGAGGCCGCGATAGCGCTGCATGGCCCGGTAATCGACCCCGAGCCGACCGCCGACGAAGCCGATCCGCCGGTAGCCGCGGCCGATCAGATGGCGGCCCATCTCCGCGCCGGCCTTGAAGTGGGACAGCCCGACATTCATGTCGATCGGATGGCCGCCCAGCTCCATGATCTCGACCACCGGGCACCCGCACTGGCCGAGCAGCGTGCGCGTGTGCGGCGCATGGCGCAGGCCGGCGACGATGATCCCGGCCGGCGACCAGCCGAGCATGGTCGAGACCAGCTCCGTCTCGCGCGCGAGGTCATACTGGGTGTTGCCGAGCAGGAGCTGGTGGCCTGCCGCCTCCAGCTCCTGCTGGATGCCCTGGATCACCTCGATGAACACGGCGTTGGACAGCGACGGCACGATCACCGGCACCACCCGGCTGCGCGCGGACGCCAGCATGCCGGCGGCGCGGTTCGGCACGTAGCCGAGTGCCGCCACCGCGTCTCCGATCTGCGCGCGCAGGGCGGGAGACACGCTTTCCGGCGCGTTCAGGGTGCGTGACACCGTGATCGGGGCCACACCGGCACGCTCGGCCACATGCTTGAGCGTCACCGCGCCGCCACGCCGCCTCGATGTCTGGTTGCCCATCCGGGGGAGGATTACACACCGGAACGCGGCGCCGCCAGACCGGACGGAACGGGGTCGTAACCTCGATGATTGCGCTACCATTTGTTCCGGCATAGGGTAGCCTCATAAGCCGCCAGCCGCGGTGTCCGCAAGGATGCGTCGGCGAGAAGCAGGCTGGGTTGGGAACGTCACCAGGAGATCGGCATGATGCCGGAACGTCAGGCCGGGCCCGGTCTCTACCAGGCGAACGACATCGCCAAGAGTTTCGGCTCGGTGACGGTGCTGCGCGGGATCAGCGTGGCGCTCCGGCCAGGGCGGGTGCACACGATGATGGGCGAGAACGGGGCGGGCAAGTCCACGCTGTTCAAGGTGATGGCCGGGCTGGTGCGGCCGAGCGGCGGCGGGCTGCGCCTCGACGGTGCTCCGGTCTCGTTCGCCTCGCCGCGCGAGGCGCACGCGCACGGCATATACCTGGTGCCGCAGGAGCCGGCGCTGATGCCGACGCTGAGCGTCGCCGAGACGATGTTCGTGGGCGAGCTGCCCACCATCGGCCGGCTGCGCCGCGTCGACTGGGCGGCGATGCGCAAGCGGGCGCGCGCGGCGCTCGACATGCTGGGCCTCGACATCGCGGTGGACGCGGAGGCGCGCCTGCTCTCGATCGCGCAGGCGCAGCAGGTGGAGTGCGCCAAGGCGCTGCTGCGCGGCTGCCGGGTGATCCTGTTCGACGAGCCCACCTCGCCGCTGACGAGCCACGAGGTCGAGCGGCTGTTCGCGATCGTGCGCCGCCTGCGCGACGAGGGCTACACGCTCGCCTTCATCAGCCACCGCATGGAGGAGGTGCTCGAGATCTCCGACGACATCAGCGTGCTCCGCGACGGCGTGCTGGTCGACAGCGTGGCGCGCGAAGGGTTCGACCGGACGCGCCTGCTGTCGCAGATGGTCGGCCGGGAGATGCGCACCATCCCGCGCCGCGCGACGTCGTTCGCGACCGATCGGCCCGTGCTCGAGGTCGACGGCCTGGCGCACGCGCCGCGCTTCGCCGGCGTCGGCTTCACCCTGCACCGCGGCGAGATCATGGGGCTGGCCGGCCTCGTCGGCGCCGGCCGCACCGAGATCGCCGAGACCATCTTCGGCCTGCGCCGGCGCGACGCGGGCAGGGTGCGCCTCGACGGGCAAGACATCTCCGCCCTGCCGACGCACGCGATCATCCGCGCCGGGCTGGTCTACGCGCCGGAGGATCGTGCCAGGCACGGCGCGGTGCTGCCGATGAGCGTCGCCGAGAACGTCACGTCCGGCCGGATCGAGCGGGTCAGGCGTCGCGCCGGCCTGATGGACCGCGCCGACGAGGACCGGATCGGCGCCGAGACCGTGCTGCGCTACCGCGTGCGCTGCGCCGGCACCGACCAGGCGCTGCGCCAGCTTTCCGGCGGCAACCAGCAGAAGGTCGTGTTCGGCAAGTGGATGGGACTGGGCCCGAAGGTCGCGGTTCTCGACGAGCCGACCCGCGGCGTCGACGTCGGCGCCAAGGAAGAGATCTACGAGATCATCGAATCCCTGGCGCGCGACGGCATGGCGATCCTGGTGATCTCGTCGGAGATGGAGGAGCTGGTGCGGCTGTGCGACCGCATCCTCGCCGTCTACGAGGGCCGCATCGTCTCGGAGCTGTCGGGCTCCGACATCACGGCCGAGCGGGTGGGGCGCTCCTACCTCGGCCATGCGGACCAGGCGGCATGATGCCAACGGCCCTTTGAAATGACCGGTGAAGCAAGCAAGGTTGAGGCTCTGCCTCAAACTCCGCCAAAGGCTCGCCTTTGGAATCCATTACTTAGGAAAAGCCGGTCCAGGGGCGGCTCGCCCCTGGCGGGTCTGGGCGGAGCCCGGCCTTGCTTCCCGACAGGTCAAAACTTAAGGCCGCTGGCATGAGCACGCCCGCGATCCCCGGCCGCGCCCATCCGGGGCTCGTCGCGGGCCGCGCCGACCTCGGCCCGCACCTCGGCCGCTGGCTGCGCCGGGGCGGGCGGCCGCTGACGCTGGCGGCCGTCACTGCGGCCACCACCCTGGCGGTCGGGCTGACGCATCCTGCCTTCGTGACCCTGCAGAACCTGCGCTTCATGCTGCTGAACTGCGTGGTGCTCTCGCTGCTGGCACTGGGCCAGACCCTGGTGATCGCCACGCGCGGGATCGACCTCTCGGTGGCGCCGATCCTCGGTCTGTCGGCCATGGTCACCGGGCTGATGGCGCAAGGCGACGGGCTGCCGCTCGCGGGGGCCTTCGCGGTGGCGCTCGCCATCGGGCTCGTGCTCGGCACCGCCAACGGGCTGCTGGTCGCGCGGCTGGCGATCCCGCCCATCATCACCACGCTCGGCACCTACAGCCTCTACGGCGGGCTGATCTTCCTCTACTCGAACGGCGCCCAGGTCGACTCCGTGCCGCACGCCTACGCCATGCTCGGCAACGGGGTGGTCGCGGCCGCGTTCCCGGTGCCGATCCCGGCGCTGGTGCTGGCCGCCGTGCTGGCCGCAATGTGGTTCGTGCTGGGCCACACGCGCTTCGGCAGGGCCATCCTCGCGATCGGCAACAACCAGGCGGCGGCCTACAATGCCGGGATCGCGGTGCAGCGCGTGCAGGTGGTGGCCTACACGCTGTCCGGCGTGCTGGCCGCGCTGGCCGGCCTGATGTTCATCTCCTACACGGGCTCGGCCACGGTCACCACCGGCACTGGCGACCACATGGAGCTGCAGTCGATCGCGGTCGCCCTGATCGGCGGCACCGCCATCGCCGGCGGGCGCGGCAACATGGCCGGCACCGTGCTGGGCGCGCTGTTCCTCAGCGTGGTGCTGACCGCGCTGGTGTTCCTGCACGTGCCCCCGATCTGGTACTCGGCCGGCGAGGGGCTGATGATCCTGCTCGCGGTCACCGCCGGGGGAAGCGGGCGATGAGCGGCCGCAACGAGGTCACCGCGCGCCGCAGCGGCACGCGCCGGCTGCCGCTCGGCGTCTGGGAGCGGGTGCTGCTGGCGCTGCTGGCGCTGCTGACGACGGGGCTGATCCTGGGAGTCCCCGGCTTCTATCCCGGCTTCGGCGATTTCCTGGCGCTGTCGGAGAACTTCCTGCCGTTCGGCCTGGTGGCGCTGGGGCTCACCACCGTGATCCTGACCGGCGGCATCGACCTCTCGGTCGGCGCGACCGCCAGCCTGTCGGCGATCGTTGCGGCCGAACTGTGGAGCGGGCTGCACCTGTCGATCTGGCTGGCCGCCCTGGCCGGGATCGCGTGCGGCGCGCTGCTCGGCCTGGTCAACGGGCTGATCATCACCCGCCTGCGCACCGAGCCGCTGATCGCCACCCTGGCCACCAGCTTCATCTATGGCAGCGTGGCGACCGCGCTGGCCGGCGACACCCCGCCCTCCGGCTTCCCCGACGCGTTCGACCGGCTCGGCACCGGCGCCATCGGCGGCGTCGTGCCGTTCCAGATCGTGCTGTTCGGGGTGCTGGCGGTGCTGTTCTCCCTGCTGGTCTCGCGCACCGCCTTCGGCCGCAAGGTGGTGATGATCGGCTACAACCCGGACGCGGCCCGCTACTCCGGCGTGCGCGTCGCACGGATCATCGCCGCCACCTACGTCATCAGCGGCGCCATGGCCGGCCTCGCCGGCATCGTGCTCGCCGCCTACTACAGCGCGGTGCGTCCGGACATGGGCGATCTCCTGCTGCTCAGCACCATCACGACCGTGGTGCTGGGCGGCGTCAGCATCTTCGGCGGCGAGGGCAGCATCGCGGGCGTGGTGATCGCCGTGCTGCTGCTCGGCCTGCTGCGCCAGGGCATGCTGATCGCCGGCTTCTCCGACATGATCACCACCATGCTGACCGGCGCGATCCTGCTTGGCGCGATCGCGGTCCGCAACCTCCTCGCAGGCCGGGGCACCGGCCTTGCGATGCTGCTGGCGCGTCTGCGCGGCCGCACCGCCGTCGCCGGCTAATCAAGCAACGAACGATCACGGGAGAACAGGACCATGACCCACTCCGACAACCGCAGCAGCCTGCGCGCCCTCCTCGCGGCCGGCCTGCTCGGCCTGCCGCTGCTCGGCCTGCCGCTTCCGGCCGGCGGGGCGCATGCGCAATCCGCGACGCCCGACACCTCCAGGCGGATCAAGGTCGCGATGGTGCCGAAGCTCGTCGGCCTCTCCGTGTTCAAGGCCAACGAGCAGGGCGCGGAGATCGCGGCCAAGGCGCTCAACGTCGATTTCCTCTACACCGGCCCGGTCACCGCGTCTGCGCAGGGGCAGGTCGACGTGTTCAACAGCCTGATCGCGCGACGTTTCGACGTCATCACCACCACGTCGAACAACCCGACCCAGCTGGCGCCCGCCCTGCGCCGCGCCCGCGCGCAGGGCATCAAGGTGGTGTCGTACGACAGCGACGTCGCACCCGACGCGCGCGACTTCTTCATCCAGAACACCAACTACGCCGCGTTCGGCAAGGCGCTCGTCGAATCGGTGGCGAAATACACCGGCCCCGAGGCCAAGATCGCGATCCTCTCCTCGACGCCGGACGCCACCATCCAGAACGAGTGGATCAAGGCGCTGCGCGACTACATGGGCGCGACCTACCCGAAGATGCAGATCGTCACCACCCAGTACGGCCAGTCCAGCCCGTCGCAGTCGCTGACCGCCGGCGTCAACATCCTGCAGGCCAACCCCGACGTCGCCGCCATCATCGCGCCGGACGGGGCGGCCGAGGTGGGCGCCGCGGCGGCGGTGGAGAAGCTCGGCCGCGCCGGCAAGGTCTTCGTCACCGGCTGCAGCGACCCGAACGCCATCCGGCAATACGTCAAGAGCGGCATCATCAAGCAGAGCCCGCTCTGGGACGAAGTCAAGGAAGGCGAGCTGGTGGTCACGGTCGCGCGCCTGGCGGCCAACGACGCGATCCAGCCGAACGGCAGCTTCGACGCCGGGCCGCTCGGCCACTTCGACGTCAAGGACCGGGTGATCGTGTTCAGCGAGCCGCTGATCTTCGATGCCGCCAATATCGACCAGTATCAGTTCTGATCAGCCAAGGATCTCCCACATGAAGCGCATCCTCTTCACCGGCGGCAGCGGCAAGGCCGGCCGCCACGCGGTGCAGTACCTCGTCGACCAGGGCTACCAGGTGCTCAACATCGACACGAAGCCGCTCGACAATCCCAAGGTGCGCACTCTGATCACCGACATCACCGATGCCGGGCAGGTGTTCAACGCCTTTTCCGCCTATACCGGCCTGCACGAGTTCGACGAGGATCTGAGTCCGCCGAAGATCGACGCCGTGGTGCATTTCGCCGCCATCCCGCGCATCATGATCACGCCGGACAACGAGGTGTACCGGATCAACGTGATGGGCACCTACAACGTGCTCGACGCCGCCACCAAGCTCGGCATCCCCAAGGTGATCATCGCCTCCAGCGAGACCACCTACGGCATCGTGTTCGCGCACGGCCACCGCGACCCGGAGTACTTCCCGCTCGACGAGGAGTACCCGGCGAAGCCGATGGACAGCTACGCCATGTCCAAGATCTGCAACGAGCGGACCGCCGAGGCCTTCGCGCTGCGCACCGGCACCGACATCTACGCGCTTCGCATCGGCAACGTGATCGAGCCGTCGGAGTACGAGCTGTTCCCCGGCTGGTTCGCCAGGCCCGAGTTCCGCAAGCGCATCGCCTGGAGCTACATCGACGCGCGCGACCTCGGCGAGATCGTGCGCCTGGGCATCGAGAAGGACGGGCTCGGCTACCAGGTGTTCAACGCGGTCAACGACCACTCCTCGTCCGACCTGCCGACCGCCGAGCTGCTGCGCCGCTACTACCCCAAGGTGCCGGTGCGCGGCGAGATGGGCGAGTTCGAGAGTCTGCTGTCGAACCGCAAGACTCGCGAGATGCTGGGCTTCAAGGAGAACCACAACTGGCGCCGCTACGTGAAGACGCAGGCGTGACCGGCACTGACCGGGGAAGCAAGAAAGGTTGAGGCCCCTCCTTCAAGCATGGGCCTTCAAGCATGGGCCTCAAACTCCGCCAAAGGCTCGCCTTTGGAATCCAATACTTAAGTAAGGCCGGTCCAGGGGCGGCTCGCCCCTGGCGGGTCTGGGCAGAGCCCGGCCTTGCTTCCTGGCAGGCCGACGCATGGGCCGGGCCGTCCCGTGGGTGGCTACCCGTGCGGCTGGCCGTCCCCATGATCGTGGTCGAGGAACCGTTCGAGCGAGAAGTGCCGTTCCAGGTCCTCCACCTGCGCGCGGTCCAGCAGGCGGGGGTTCAGGCCGCGCAGCATCAGGTGCAGGCGAGCGGTCTCCTCCAGTTCCTCGGTGGCCGCCACGGCCGCCTCGATCGAGCGGCCGGCGACGACGGGCCCGTGATTGGCCAGCAGCACGGCGGCGTAACGGCCAGCGAGACCGCGGATCGCGCCGGCCACGGCCGGGTCTCCGGGCCGGTAGTAGGGCACCAGCGCGGTGCGGCCGACGCGCATCACCGAGTATGCGGTGAGCGGCGGCAGCACGCAGGCCGGATCGATGTCCGGCAGCATCGACAACGCCACCGAGTGCGTCGAATGCAGATGCACGATGGCGCCGGCGCCGGCGCGCGTCTCGTAGAGGGCCGTGTGCAATGGGACCTCCTTGGTCGGCGGGTCGCCGGACAGCACCCGGCCGGACGCGTCCAGCCGGGTCAGCCGTGCCGGGTCGAGGAAGCCGAGCGAGCTGTCGGTCGGCGTGGTCAGCAGCCCGCCGTCTTCCAGCCGCACGCTGATGTTGCCGGTGGTGCCGTGCGTCAGGCCGCGCTCGAACAGGGATCGCGAGAACAGGCAGATCCGTTCCCGCAGCTTCGTTTCGTTCATGCGGCCCCCGTCGGTGTGCTTGTCGTCGCAGACGGTGCATGGTAGCGCAACCATGGACATGCACGCGAGAGCAAGGAGCCGATCATGACCGAGGAAGCGCGCACCCCGCGGAGCTGTGCCGTGATCGGGCTCGGCTCGATGGGCGGCGGGATGGCGGCCTCCCTGCTGCGTGCCGGCTTCGTGGTGCACGGCTTCGACCCCAACCCGGCCGCCTGTGCCCGCTTCGAGGCGGCCGGTGGCCGCATCGGCGCCACGCCGGCCGCAGCCGCGACCGGGGCTGGTTGCGTGATCGCGGTGGTGATCAATGCCGACCAGACGGAGGCGGTGCTGTTCGGACCGGACGGCTGCGCGGACGCCATGCCGGAGGGCGCGGTGTTCGTCTCGTCCGCGACCATGGCGCCGGAGCGTGCGCGCTCGCTTGCGGCGCGCCTGGAGGCGGGCGGGCGGCACTATCTCGACGCGCCGATGAGCGGCGGCGCCGCACGGGCCGCGGACGGCAGCCTGACCATGCTGGCCTCCGGCAGCCACGCCGCCTTCGAGGCGGCGCGGCCGGCGCTCGAGGCGATGACCGCCACGCTCTACGAGCTGGGCGACGCGGCAGGGCAGGGGGCGGCGTTCAAGATGGTCAACCAGCTGCTGGCCGGCGTGCACATCGCCGCCGCCTGCGAGGCGATCGCCTTCGCCGCCGCCCAGGGGCTCGACCTCGCCCGCGTCTACGAGGTGATCACGAAGTCCGCAGGCAACAGCTGGATGTTCGAGAACAGGATCCCGCACGTTCTGGAGGGCGACTACGCGCCGCGCAGCGCGATCGAGATCTTCACCAAGGATCTCGGCATCGTGCTGGACATGGCGCGGTCGCGGAACTTCCCCGTCCCGGTCGCGGGCGCCGCGCTGCAGATGTACCTGATGACCGCCGCCGCCGGCATGGGCAAGGAGGACGACGCCTCGGTCGCGCGACTCTATGCCAGGATCGCCGGCCTCGCGCTGCCCGGCGCCGCCGTGCCGGACCAGGGCTGAGGACGCCGCCATGCCCCGCTTCGCCGCCAACCTCACCATGATGTTCAACGAGGTGGCGTTCGAGGACCGCTTCGACGCCGCCGCCCTGGCGGGCTTCGACGCGGTCGAGTTCCTGTTCCCTTACGCGCTGTCGCCGGAGGCCGTGGCCGAGCGGGTGCTGCGCAACGGGCTGAGCGTGGCGCTGTTCAACCTGCCGCCCGGCGACTGGGGGGCGGGCGACCGCGGCTTCGCAGCGCTGCCGGCGCGCAGGGACGAGGTCGCGCCCGCGCTGGCCACGGCGCTGCGCTACGCCGACGCCGTCGGCGCGCGCCGGCTGCACCTGATGGCGGGCCTCGCCGATCCGGCGGATGCGGCCTGCGCCGCGGCGTACCGCGATGCCGTGCGTGCCTGCGCGGAGACGCTCGGCGAACGCGGCATGGAGCTGGTGCTGGAGCCGATCAACGGCCGCAACATGCCGGGCTACTTCCTGGACGACTTCGGGCGCGCCGCCGACCTGATCGACGACCTCGCCCTGCCCAACCTCAAGCTCCAGTTCGACATCTACCACCGCCAGATCCTGCACGGCGACGTGGTGATGGCGCTGCGCCGGATGATGCCGGTGATCGGCCACGTCCAGATCGCCAGCGTGCCGTCGCGTAACGAGCCGGACGGCGAGGAGCTGAACTTCCCCTACCTGTTCGCCGAGCTCGACCGGCTCGGCTACGCCGGATTCGTCGGCTGCGAGTACAACCCGCGCGGCCGCACCGAGGACGGGCTCGGCTGGTTCGCGCCGTACCGGAAGGCGGGAGGCGCGTCGTGAGCCTGCGCCTCGGCTGCATCGCCGACGACTACACCGGCGCGTCCGACCTCGCCAACACGCTGCGCCGCAACGGCCTGCGCACCGTGCAGACCATCGGCGTGCCGGAGCCGGGCCTGGCGCTGCCGGAGGTCGATGCCGTCGTGGTGTCGCTCAAGAGCCGCTCGATCGAGGCCGGCCGCGCGGTGGCGCTGTCCCTGGAGGCCGAGGCCTGGCTGCGCGCGCGCGGCGCCGACCACGTGCTGTTCAAGGTCTGCTCGACCTTCGACTCGACCGATCGTGGCAACATCGGCCCGGTGGCCGACGCGCTGCGCGCGCGCGCCGGATGCGGCACCGTGCTGGTCAATCCGGCCTTCCCGGAGACCGGCCGCAGCGTGTTCCAGGGCCATCTGTTCGTGAACGGCGTGCCGCTTCACGAGAGCCCGCTCAAGGACCATCCGCTCAACCCGATGCGCGACTCCGACCTGGTGCGCGTGCTCGGCCGGCAGAGTGCCGCGCCGGTGGCGCTGGTGCCGTTCGCGGTGGTCGAGCAGGGGGTGTCGGCGGTGCGGGCGGCGCTGGCGGAGAGCGAGGCGGGCTGCGCGATCGCCGACGCGGTAGCGGCGCGTCATCTCGACGTGCTGGGCGAGGCGGCACTGGCGGGTCCGCTCTCGGTCGGCGCGTCCGGTCTCGGCGCCGGGCTGGCGCGGGCGCTGGCGAAGCGGGCGCCAGTGGCGCGCGATGGCGGAACCGGGGCGACGGGCGAGGCGGCGTCGCGCGGGGCCGGCGGCCTCGCTGCGATCCTGGCCGGCAGCTGCTCGGTCGCGACCCGCCGGCAGATCGACGCGGCGGTCGCTGCCGGCATGCCCTGCCTGCGGCTGGACGTGGCGCGGCTGCTGGAGGGGGGCGGCGTCGTGGCCGAGGCGCTGGCCTGGGCGCATCCGCTGCTGGCGCGAGGTCCGGTGCTGATCGCCAGCAGCGACGCGCCCGAGGCGGTGAGCGCCCTGCGGGCGAGCCATGGCGGTGCCGCGGCCGGCGACGCGGTCGAGCATGCGCTGGCCGACATCGCCGAGGCGCTGGTGGCGAAGGGGGTGCGCCGGCTGGTGGTGGCGGGCGGGGAGAGTTCCGGCGCCGTAGTCGATCGCCTCGGTCTGCAGGCCTTCCTGATCGGCGACGAGATCGCCCCTGGCGTGCCGGTGCTGCGCACCGAAGGCGCCCGCCACGCGGGTCTGGCGATGGCGCTCAAGTCCGGCAATTTCGGTCAGGACGACTTCTTCTCCCGCGCCCTCTCGGCGATGGGCTGAGCGTTCCGGCAGGAGCACAGCCCGTTGGTGTTCTGGTTGCGGCCAGGCTGCCAGGGCGCGTGCGGGCATCGCGGCGGGATTGACGAGATCCGCCTGAGGAGACCGGCATGAACCATCATCCAGCCATCGCTGCCGGTCGCGTCGCGGTGATAACCGGCGGCGCGAGCGGCATTGGCCTCGCGACCGCGCACCGTCTGGGCGCGGCAGGAATGCGGCTCGTGCTGGCCGACATCGCCGAGGATCAGCTGGCGGAGGCGTCGCGCGAGCTGCGCGGCCAGGGCGTCAAGGTATCGTGCGTTCCCGCCGACGTCGGCGACGCCGGCGCCGTGGCGGCGCTGCGGCAGGCGGCGGAGGCGCTCGGGCCCGTGTCGCTGCTGATGAACAATGCCGGGCGCGAAGGCGGCGGCGGCATCCTCGCGGGTGCCGCGGTGTGGGAGCGCACGGTCGGGACCAACCTGATGGGCGCGGTCCACGGCGTGCAGGAGTTCCTGCCGGCAATGATCGCGGCGGACTGGCCCTGCACCATCGTCAACACGGGTTCCAAGCAGGGCATCACCCTGCCACCCGGCGACACCGCTTACAACGTCAGCAAGGCGGGGCTGAAGGCGCTCACCGAGAGCCTCGCGCACGACCTCCTGGCGACGGGCGGACGCGTCACCGCGCACCTGCTGATCCCCGGCTTCACCTACACCGGCTTCACTCGCCGCCGCGGGGTCGCCGAGAAGCCGGCGGCCGCGTGGACGGCCGACCAGGTCGCGGACTTCATGCTGACGGCGATGGCGCGTGGCGACTTCTACCTCCTGTGCCCGGACAACGACGTGACGCGCGAGATGGACGAGCGACGCATCGCCTGGAGCGCCGGTGACATCATCGGGAACCGCCCGGCCCTGTCGCGCTGGCACCCCGACCATGCCGACGCCTTCAAGGCGCACATGGAGGGCCGCGGGTGACCTGGGACACCCCGGACAGCGCGCGCCAGCGAAGCCTGACGCTCGCTCCTGGCTGCGGCATGCCCTTCGGGCAGGCGCCGGCCGGCCCCGCGCCTTAGGCACCCGTCCGATCGGCGGCGTCCACCCGCCGCCGCGCCGGCCGGCGTCCCGGGCGTAGCGTGCGTTGCCGTCGAGCAGGCCCAGGTGGTCGCGCAGCCGATTGCGCCCGAGCCACGCCACCGCGGCCTCCAGCTCCATCTCCGCACGCCCCTTGCCGAGCACGCGCTTCAGCACCGCGTTGTAGGCGTGGTGGCCGCGGCGGCGCGGGTCGCGCCCCCCCGTGTCCTCGACCGCCTGCGCCGCTACCAGCTCGGCGACGGCCGAACGCAGCCGGCGTTCCGCTTGGCTCGGGGCGTCCAGCAGCTCGCCCCGCCCCGCGCCCGCCAGACCTCCGCCAGGCCTTCGAGCCGTCCCATCGCCAGCTCCGGCCCGGGACGCAGCATCGCGTAGCGCAGCGCCGGGGTGTCGCGCTCTAGCGGCACGACACCGCGCTCCGCCCGGTCGCGCGACAGCCGGCTCAGCCAGCCATAGCGGCAGGTCGCCCTGCCGGCGTGCCGGACGCGGCCGTGCCCGGGTGCCCTGCTCCTGCTCCATGCGCCAGCGGAACTTCGCGAAGAGCGGATCGTCGAGGTGGAACACCAGCGCTTCCTGGCCCTCGTATGGCCCGGCGTGCGGGTCCACCTGGGTGGCATGGTCTTGCTCCTGACTCTGGTCTGGGTGCTACGCGATTTTTCGGGCTTGTTCGGCTTGGTTGGCAAAGGCCCTGGGGGTCGAGTTCCCCAGGGCTGAGTGCGGCCGCTGCTCGTTGGTGTGCCGCCGCCATTCCTTGATCCTGCTTTGGGCATCGGCCAGGAACAGGAACCACGAGGCGTTCAGGCACTGCGCCCGCAGACGTGCATTGAACGGCCTCGATGAAGGCGTTGTCCGTTGCTTTGCCCGGCCTGGAGAAGTCGATTCCAACCCGGTTCAAGTGTGCCCGGTGGTCCAGCAGCCGCACGGCATCCGGCAGCGTCCGGCCCGTTGTCCACCCGCAGGCTCTTCGGCTTGCCCCGCAGGCGCACCGGCTGGTCCAGCACCTCCACCCCCTGGGCCGCCCTGAAGTTGGCTCTCGGTGTGGTCGAGAGCCCCTCTCGCGTGTGGATGTCCACGATGGTCAAAATCCGGATCGGGCGGCTGTCGAACAGCTGGTCCGACATGAAGTCCTTCGGCCGCATCCGCAGCGCTACCTGGGGATTGCGCCGAAAGCGGTAGTGCTGCGAGGAACGCCCGAACCCCATGGCCGAACAGGCCCCTCGCTCGCTGACCTGCCAGGCGCCTTGCAGCACGCCCACCCCCTCACGCCGAACGCCGGGCTTCAGCATCCTTTTCCGAGACCATCCTGCAGCATGGTCTCGTCCAGGCTCCAGGCCGGCGACAAGCCGCTTCAGCTTGGCCTTCTCCTCCTCGAGCTGCTGCAGCCGCCAGATCTCCACAGTGCCCATCCCGGCGAACTGCTTCTTGCACCGGGTGAACATCGCCTCGGACACACCCACCTTGCGGCAGATCCCTTCCATCGCCGTACCGCCCTCCGCCTGCCGCAAGGCAGAGGCAATCCGTTCGTTCAAACACCGCTCCCGCTTCATGGCACTCCCTCCTCAGGGCTCAGAGTGCTCGAAAATCCTCGCTGGCTCCGGACCAGGTTAAAAAGACAGGACCAGGTGACGCGACGCCAGAGGACATCCACTATCCCTGCGAGGCGGCATCCGGCTACTTCAAGCGTGCGCTGGCGCCGGCCGACGTCGCCTGGACCTACTCCGGCGTCCGCCTGCTCTACGACGATGGCTCGGCAAGTGCGCAGGAAACCACCCGCGACTATGTCCTGACCTTGGACACGCAAGGCGGCGCGCCATTGCTCAGGGTGTTCGGCGGCAAGATCACGACCTACCGCTGCCTGGCCGAGGGCGTCCTGGCCAAGCTGGCCACGCTGCATCCAGGTTGGGAACGGGATGCGGGATGGACGGGGCGCGCGCGGCTACCCGGCGGCGATTTCGCGTGCGACGAGGCCGGCGCGCTGGCCGCCGACCTGCGGCGCGCCCACCCGTTCGTCGGCGCCCGATTCGCCCGCCACCTCGTGCGCCACTACGGCACGGAGGCGCGCGTCATTCCGGGCACCGCGCGCGATGGTCGACCTCGGCCGCGATTTCGGTGGCGGGCTGACCGAGGCGGAGGTGACGCACCTGATGCAGCATGAGTTCGCCAGGACGGCAGCCGATGCCGTGTGGCGGCGGATCGAGGCAGGGCTGCGGATGTCGTAGGCAGAGATCGCCGAGCTCGATCGCTGGATGACCCCCCGGCCCGGGACAGCCGGGGTGTCCATGGATCGCAGATCCGAGCAGCGCACGACGTTGCCGGTCCGAAACCATCAGCAGGGGCAGCCTGATACCAACGGCCCCTTGCATCGACCTGTCAGCAAGCAAGGCTGGGCTCTCCCTCGGCTGCCCTTCCAACGACCCAAGCGGGCCATCGGAACCCTTGGCAGCTCCGCCCAGACCCGCCAGGGGGAAGGCCCCCCTGGACCGGCTTCACTTAAGTAAATGTTCCCAAAGGGCTCGCCCTTTGGCGGAGTTTGAGGCAGAGCCTCAACCTTGCCTGCCTGCCGCCCCTGGGGCGCCCTACTTGTCGAGCGTGAAGGGGGCGTTCATCTGGCCGGCGTTGGCCTTGGTGACGAGCACGCAGTCGAACAGCTGCTTCTCGGTCGCGCTTCCGGTCTTACCGGTCTTCAGGAACGAGTCGGCTTCCTGGACCGCCTTTGCCGAGAACGTCGCCACCGGCTGGAGCACGGTATACAGCAGCTCGCCCGACTTGATCGCCGCCACGGCATCTGGCGACCCGTCGAAGCCGCCGACCTTGATGCTGGACAGCTTGCCGGCTTCCTTGAGGGCCGCGATCGCGCCGACCGCCATCTCGTCGCTGCCGCTGATCATGCCGATGATGTCGGGATGGGCCTGGAGCAGGCTCTGCATCTTGTCGTGGCCTTGCGTGCGGTCCCAGTTCGCGACCTGCGAGCCGACCTTGCCGAGGCCGTCGTACTGGCTGAGCACCGTCTCGAACCCGTTGGACCGCGTGGCGGCGTTGTTGTCCGCGGGGCTGCCGAGCAGCTCGACGTACCGGCCCTTCTGCCCGACGTCCTTCACCCAGCGCTGCGCCCCGAGGGCGGCGCCCTGCGCATTGTTGGACACGAGCTGTGCCTTGGCCAGGCCGTCCTGGTTGATCTCGGCGTTGACGAGGATGACCGGGATGTTCGCCGCGATCGCCTTCTTCACCGCGCCGATCGACCTGCTGGCATTGGCAGGATCGAGGATGATCGCCACCGCCCGGTTGGTGATCGCGGTGTCGATCAGGTTGCTCTCGGTGTTCGTGTCGCCCTTCGACGCGCCGACTGTGGCCTTGTAGCCGAGCTTCTCCGCCTCGGCCGCGGCCACCTTGCCCTCGGTCAGCCAGTAAGGGTTCGACGGGTCGTTGACGATGATCGAGATCAGCCCCCCGCCGGCATCGGCCGCCGCTGCGGCGCCAGGCCCCACAAGCGCCGGCGCGGCAACCGCCAGCGCGGCGAGCATCAGAACCCTCTTCTTGACGGACATGGTCGTCTCCCCTGTTGCGTGTTGGATCTGTCGATCAGCCGACGGGGCTCGCGTGGGCGACGTCGGCCGTGCGCGGCTTCCCCTGTTGCGGGGAAGCCGGAGGGCCGCCGGGCAGGGCCGAAGCCCTGGCGCGGCGATACTGGATGGCGTTGAGCAGCACCGCGAGCACGATCACCGCCCCGGTGAACACGGTCTGCCAGTACGAGGACACGCCGACGATCACCAGCCCGTCGGACAGGAAGCCGATGACGAACGCCCCGAGCAGGGTGCCCCGGATGTTGCCGCGCCCGCCGGTCAGCGCCGCGCCGCCGATGACCACCGCGGCGATGGCGGTCAGCTCGTAGGTGGTGCCGGCCGTGGGCCCGGCCGAGGTGAGCTGCGAGGACAGGATGAGGCCGGCCACCGCGGAGCAGATGCCGGACAGCATGTAGACCGACACCTGCACCCGCTTCACCGGCACGCCGGACAGCTCCGCCGCGCGCTCGTTGCCGCCGGACGCATAGAGCCAGCGGCCGAAGGCGGTGCGGTTCAGCACCACGCTGCCGGCGACGGCGATGGCGGCCATCACCACGACCCCGATCGGCACGCCGAGCAGGCGGTTGAAGCCGAGCCAGTCGAAGCCGGTGTTGCCGAGCGCCGCGCTGCCGCCGAGGTTGTTGTAGGTGAGGCCATTGGTGATCAGCAGGGCGACGCCGCGCACCATGTACATCACCCCCAGCGTGGCCACGAACGGCGGCACCTTGAAGCGTGCGACCAGGACGCCGTTGACCAGGCCGACGAAGCCGCCCAGCGCCATCGCGAGGACCGCGACCACCCAGACCGGCGGGAACAGCACCACGCCCAGCGCCCCCAGCGTGACGCCCTGCATCAGGAAGCCCGCGACCACGCCGGCGAGCCCGAGCGTCGATCCGACCGACAGGTCGATGCCGCCGTTGAGGATGACGAGCAGCATCCCGATCGCGAGGATGCCGAACAGCGCCACGTGCGAGGCCATCGTCAGGAAGTTGCCCAGTGAGAGATATTAAGGCGACAGCGCCGAGAACACGACGATGATCGCGATCAGCGCGAAGAACGCCCGGCCTTCGAGCAGCATCCTGCCGACATCGACCCTGCCGCCGGGCCTGCCCGGGCGGGAGCGCCCGGCGGTCGCGTCGGCGGGCAGGATCAGGTCCCCGGTGTTCCTGGTCATCCGGTGTTCCTGGTCATCGCGCCGCGACAGCCTCGCCCGAAGCGGCCATGATCTCCTCCTTGGTGGCGCCGGGGCCGAACTCCGCCGAGATCCTGCCGCGGCGCATGACGATGACGCGGTGCGCGATGCTCAGGCACTCGGCCACCTCAGAGGTCGAGAACACGACCGCGAGCCCCGCCGCCGCCCGCTCGCGGAGCAGGCGGAACACCTCGGCCTTGGCGCCGATGTCGATGCCGCGGCTCGGCTCGTCGAGCAGGACCACCCTGGGGCCGGTCGTCAGCATCTTGCCGATGACGACCTTCTGCTGGTTGCCGCCGGACAGCGAGCCGATCGCGGCGCCGCCGCCCGCCGTCTTGATGCGCACACCGCGGATCGACCCGTCGACCAGCGAGCGTTCCTGCGGCCGCGACAGCACCAGCCGTCGGGCGAGCGCCGCGATGCCGGGCAGCGACAGGTTCTCGCCCACCGACATCGCCTGCACCAGCCCGTCGCGCTGCCGGTCCTCCGGCACGAGCACCAGGCCGCGTTCGATGCGCTCCGCGATGCCGAGCCGCGAGACGTCGCGGCCCTCGAGGAGGACCCGTCCGCCCGTGTCCGGCACGCGCCCGGCCACGCATTCCAGCAGCTCGGTGCGCCCGGCGCCCATCAGGCCGTAGAGGCACACGATCTCGCCGGCGCGCACGTCGAGCCACAGGTGATCGACGGCGGATCCGTTCGCCCCGGCGCTGCCGGCCACGCTGACGTCGTCCACCGACAGGACGATCCCGCCGAACCCGTGGCCGGTGGGCGGGGAACCGAGGTCGAAGTTCTCGCCCACCATGTGGCGCACGATCCACTCCAGGTCGATCTCCCCGACCTCGGCGGTTGCGGCGATCGCGCCGTCGCGGAGCACCACGGCGAAGTCGGTGATCTGCAGCGCCTCCTCCAGGTGGTGGGAGATGTAGACGATCGACACGCCGCGGCCGGTCAGGTCGCGGATCACCCTGAACAGCACCGCCACCTCGGCGGCGCTCAGGGCGGAGGTGGGCTCGTCCATGATCAGGATGCGGCTGTCGACGGACAGCGCGCGGGCGATCTCGACGATCTGCTGCTGCCCCAGGCGCAGGTCCTGCACCAGGGTAAGCGGGTCGATCGCCTCCTCCAGCTCGCTCATCAACGCGCGTGCCTGTCGCGCCTCCTCGGCGAAGTCGACCCCGGCCCGCCCGCGCAGCTCACGCCCCATGAAGATGTTGTCGCGCACGCTGAGGTTGGGCGCCAGGCTCAGCTCCTGGTGGATGATCGAGATGCCGCGGTCGCGCGCGTCGGCCGCCGAGGTGAAGACCACCCGTTCGCCGTCCAGCGCGATGCTGCCCGAGGTCGGCGCGACCACGCCGGACAGGATCTTCATCAGCGTCGACTTGCCGGCGCCGTTCTCCCCGAACAGCGTCGTCACCTTGCCGCGGTGGATGTCGAAGTTCACGCCCTTCAGCGCGTGGGTGCTGCCGTACGACTTGACGATGTCGCGCGCCGCGAGCACCGCGTCCGCCGGCGCGGCCTGGCCGGCCGCGCTCACTGCACGTCCAGAGTCACGGGCGTGACGAGCCAGTTCTCGGGGCTGACGAGCTGGAAGGCGCCGACGACGGAGATGGTCCTGCCCGCGAGCTTGCCGGCGTCGACCTTCGACAGGACCTGGCGCTTCATCTCCTTGTTCAGGGCCGAGCCTGCGTTCTGGTAGGCGATCTGGTTGGTGAACTGCCCGAAGCTGATCGTGCCCGCCGCGTCGCGCAGGTCGGTCCCGTTGATCGCGGGCCCGGTCTGCACGCGGATCGCCAGCGTGTCCGGCACCCCCGCGACCGCGACGTCGTAGACGCCGGCATCCTCCTTGCCGGCGACGCCGGTGAACCGGACCGCCATCTCCGCGCCGCCGCTCGCCGCGACGCCATGCTGCTTCGCCGCCGCCGCCGGATCGCCGGCGATGGCGGCGGCAAGGGCCGCGGCGTCGACGGCACGGCCCTCTATGGCCGCCCGCACCTTCGGGAACTCCGACCTGCCGTACTCCGCGGGCGAGAACGTGCCGGGCGGCGCCGCCGTCGACGAACCGATCCTGACCACCCTGGTGTCGATCGCCATCGCGGCGAGCAGCACCAGGACGGCCGCCGGAGCAGCGAACGGGCGGAAGCTCCGCTTCGCTGGCCGCGTCACGGTCATGGCCATCTCGCGCGCTGCTACGGCCTGAGGATGATCTTGATCGACCCGTCACCCTTCTTCATCTTGTCGAACCCCGCCTTCCACTCGGACAGCGGCAGGATGTCGGTCACCACCCCCTCGCTCGGCAGACGCCCGTCGGCGATCGCTGCGATCGTCAGCGGGTAGCAGTAGGGGCCGAGATGCGCGCCGTACAGGTCGAGCTGCTTGCGGTCGCTGATGATGCTCCAGTCCGCCGTGACCTCGTGGCCGAACACCGAGAACTCGACGAAGCGGCCGAGCTTGCGGATCATGTTCAGGCCCTGGATCACGCTCGCCGGGTTCCCGGTCGCCTCGATGTAGACGTCGCAGCCGTAGCCCTCGGTCAGCGCCTTGACCTGGGTCACGACGTCCTCCTTGAGCGGGTTCATCACCAGGTCCGCGCCGAACCGGCGCGCCAGCTCGAGCCGCTCCGGCTTGGTGTCGAGCACGATCAGCTTCGACGGGTTCTTCAGCCGCGCCGCCCCCACCATGCCCAGCCCGAGCGGCCCCGCGCCCGCCAGCACGACCACGTCGTCGAGCTGGATCAGGCCGCGGTTGACCGCGTGCACGGAGCACGCGTACGGCTCGACGAGCACCGCCTTCTCCATCGCCAGGGCGTCCGGGATGCGGTGGGTGCGGCTCTCCTTGGGGAAGCGCATGTACTTGGCCATGCCGCCGTTGACGTTGTTCTGGAAGCCGTAGACGTCGTGGCGCTCGCACATCCAGTATTCGCCGCGGCTGCAGTAGCGGCAGTGCTCGCACGGCACGATCTGCTCCGAGATCAGCCGGTCGCCGACCTTGTAGGTGCCGGCGCGGGCGACGTTCTCGCCCAGCTCGACAGCCCGGCCGATGAACTCGTGGCCCGGGATCATCGGCGCCAGCATGTAGCGGGCCTGACCCTTGTTGTCGCCCCAGAACGACGGCGCGCCCTCGAACGTCTTGATGTCGCTCGCGCAGATGCCGCAGGCCTCGACCTCGATGATGATGTCGTCCGGCCCGGCGCGCGGCACGTCCACGGTCTCGAACCGGTAGTCTCCGGGGCCGTAGGCGACCACCGCCTGCATCGTGGCGGGCAAGGCGTCGGGACGGGACGCGGTTGCGGCTTCGCTCATGGTGCGGTTCCTCCGGGAGTAGCGCCGAGCCGGGCCAGCAGCCCGTCGGCGAGGGTGGCGAGCAGCATGTTGCAGGACGCGGCGCCCGCATCGAGCGTGCCGCGCGAGCGCTCGCCCAGTCGGCTGGCGCGGCCGATCCGGGCCACCATGTCGCGTGTGGAGTCGAGGCCCGCCGTGGCGGCGTCGCGCATCCGCCCCAGGGACTCCGCCAGGTCGGCGCCGGCGGACTGCGCCTCGGCAAAGGCATGCTCCGCCGGGGACAGCACGTCGATCAGGCTCTTGTCGCCCGGCTTGGCGCCGCCAAGGTCGATCACCGCCGCGACGCCAGCGTGCAGCATCGCCTGGAAACGCGCGCCGTCGAGCCGTTCCGCGTTGCCGAGGCTCTCGGCCATCTCGGTGAAGAACGTGCCGTAGAGCGGGCCCATCGAGCCGCCGATGTCGCTCAGCAGCGTGTCGCCCAGCACCAGGAAGCCATGCTGCAGCGTGAACTCCCCCTCGTTCGCGAGCTTCGCGGCGGCGAGGCGGAACCCCTTGGCCATGTTGATGCCGTGGTCGCCGTCGCCGATCGCGCCGTCGATCTCGCCGAGGAAGGCCTGCTCGCGCTGGATCACCGCGGCCATCTCCGGGACGATCGGCCCAGCCTCGCGCAGCAGCACCGTGTCCGACATCTAGGCGTCAACCACGGTCAGGCCGAGCGAACGGGCGGGCCGGCGCAGCAGCCGGTCGAGCTCGCCGTCGAGGCGCATCACAGTCAGCGAGACCCCCATCATCTCGAGCGAGGTGAAGTAGTTGCCGACATAGCTCAGGCGGGGCGTGATGCCGCGCGCGCGCAGCATCTCGTCGACATGGCCGAACAGCACGTACTGCTCCATCACCGGCGTGGCGCCGAGCCCGGAGATCAGCACCGCCACGTCGTCGCCTGCCGCGAACGGCAGGTCCTCCAGGATGCGCTCGACCATCAGCCCGGCCATCCGCGCGGCGGGCAGCGTCGGCATCACCGCGATGCCGGGCTCCCCGTGGTGGCCGATGCCGACCTCCATCGTGTTGTCCTCGATGGCGAAGTTCGGCTTGCCTGCGGCGGGGATGGTGCAGGCGGACAGCCCGATGCCGATGCTGCGCGTGGCGTCGATCGCGGCCTGCGCGGCGGCGATGACCTCCTCAAGGTCGGCCTTCTCCGCCGCCTTCGCGGCGCCTGCCTTCCACATGAAGATCTCGCCGGCGACCCCGCGGCGGCGGCTGCGCTCTTCCTTGACGGCGGAAGCGACATCGTCGTCGGCCACCACGGTGCGAACCTCGGTCCCGTCCTTGGCGCTCAGCTTGACCGCCATCTTCACGTTCATGTTGTCGCCGGCATAGTTGCCGTACAGGCATGCGACGCCGCGCCCGCCATCGGCGGCCCGGAACGCGGCGTGGAAGCTCTTCGCGGTCGGGGAGGCGAAAATCTCGCCGATGGCGACAGCATCGAGGAGCCCCGGTCCGACATAGCCGAGGAACGCCGGCTCGTGGCCCGAGCCCCCGCCCGTGACCACACCGACGCGATCCGACGGTGTAGCGCCGGCCCGACGCAGCACGCGCGGATGGTCGGTCGCCGCGAGGAGATCGGGGTGTGCCGCCAGATAGCCCCTGAGCGCGTCCTCGACCACCTGGTCGGGGTCGTTGATGACTCGCCTCATGGCGCGAGCGCTCCCGCAACAAAGAGCGCTGCACCCGGATACAGCCGCGGCATCGGCCTGGCTCGCATGTTTTCCTCCCGGAGGGCTGCACCGACTTGCCGGCACCTTTATTCTGGAAGCCTGCGCCAGAGAGCGCACATATGTCAAACGTCCGAACATTAATTCGTAGGTCCAAGCGCAAGGCCGCAGGGGTGGACACCTCCGGAACCGTCAGCATTCCGCTATTTTATCGATATTCGGGTTTAAATTGCCTACGTTACTGGCACCGATTTATGGCGCGCCCGCACATATGATTTTTCTTTGAACGTTTGTGCGGCACACAATTGGGGAGCGGGACGACATGGCGATTGCGATCGGCTGTGACGAAGCAGCCTTCGAGCTCAAGGAAGTGCTCAAGCGCCTCCTGCTGGAGGAAGGGCTGGAGGTGGAGGATTTCGGCACCCACGACAGCCGGCCGGTGCTCTACCCGGATATCGCCTTCGCGGCCTCGACCTCGATCGTCGAGGGGCGCAACGACAGGGCGATCCTGCTGTGCGGCACCGGCATCGGCATGGCGATCACCGCCAACAAGGTCCGCGGCATCCGCGCGGCGCAGTGCCACGACACCTACTCGGCCGAGCGCGCCCGCAAGAGCAACGACGCCCAGGTGCTGACCATCGGCGCCCGCGTGGTCGGGCCGGAGTTGGCGAAGACGATCGTGCGTGCTTGGCTGAGATCCGAGTTCGAGCCGCAACGCTCCGGGCCCAAGGTCAGGCGCATCCAGGAAATCGAGGACAATGCCCGTCGCTGAGGTGAGATGAGCGCCACGACCGACAAGAACCGGGCCGACTGGGGAGAGATCCCGGGCGACACGGTCGTGGCGATTGCCAGCCTCTACTACTACGACGACGTCACCCAGGAAGAGCTGTCCAAGCGCTTCGGCATGTCCCGTGCCCGGATCAGCCGGCTGTTGAAGCGCGCGCGCGAGGACGGCGTGGTCGAGATCCGGGTGCACCATCAGCCTGGCGTGCGCGCCGACCTCGAGCAGGAGTTCATCCGCCGGTTCGGCATCGACCGGCTGCTTGTCGCCGTGGACCAGCGCGACCCGCAGGGCCAGCGTCTTGCCGTCGGCGGTCTCGTCGCGAGCCACCTGGTCCGAACGCTGAGCGACGGCATGATCGTGGCGACCGGGATGGGGCGCAACGTGGCGGCCGTGGCGGAGGCCGTCGTGCCGTCCGTGCGACGGGCCGTGACCTTCGTCTCCGCGATCGGCGGCTCGGCTCGCGCCGGGGAGACGATGAACCCCGACCACATCGGCCGGCGCCTGGCGGTGCGCTTCGGCGGCGACAGCGAGACCCTCTACGCCCCGGCCCTGGTCGCCAACATGATGCTGCGCGACGCGCTGTACCAGAACGAGACGGTCAAGATGGTGCTCGACCGGGCGCGACGGGCGGACGTGGCGCTGGTCGGCATCGGCGACCTGAGCGAGGACAGCAACATGGTCAGGATGGGATGGTTCTCGCCGCAGGAGGTCGCGGAGGCGAGGCTGTCCGGGACCATCGGCGACATCATGGGCTACGACTTCATCGACATACAGGGCCAGCCGTCGACGACCGAGATGCAGGGCAGGGTCATCGGGCTGAACACGCGCGACCTCCTGCGCATTCCCGACGTCGTCGCGATCGCCAGCGAGAACACCAAGGCCGCAGCCATTCTCGGTGCCCTGCGCACCGGCGTCATCAATACCCTGGCGACGAGTTCAACCAACGCGAGGACCATCATCAGACTGGATGATGCAACCAGATTGTAATGGGTGCGAGTTAAACTCCACCATCTATGCTCGACAACAGCACCAAGCGGCTGGCGCACGCCGAACCGGGCGGCTGGGTAGTCTGGCTGGGCCATGTCGGCCTGGCGCTCCGTGACGCGGCCGGCAGGCGCCTGGGCAAGCGGTTCTCCATGTCGACAAGCGCTGACAGGCTGCTGCGATCGATCCGCAGCGTCGGCCACGAGAACGAGCGGCAGCCTACGCCGGCGTGTCCCCACCGAGGATGATCGGGTCCGGAGCCAGCAAGACCCGCTCACCCGGAAGCAGCGCTTCCCGCCCGCCCGGTGGTGCAGCGCTCGGTCAGGGCCTGCATCAGCAGCGCGGGGCTGGCGAGGACCGGCACGGGCAGGATAGCGGCGAGTTCGTCCCGCAGATGCGCCAGCGAGGCTTGCGCCAGCACCACCGTGTCGACTGTCGCCGCGGCTTGCATGACGGCCTCGCGGATCAGCCTGTCGTGTTCGGCACGCTCGCCCCGCATGAGAGCCGTGTAGGCGTCGGCCTGCAGCATGGGCACGACCGCGATCTCGCGCCCCTTCGCCGCGGCGTGGGAGAGGAGCAGCGCCGTGCTCGGCCCGACCGTGCTGCTCGCCGTGCAGACGAGGCCGATGCGCCGCGCCGTCGCGACGGCGGCCTCCGCCATGGGATCGTCGATCTTGAGGATGGGCCGGTCCAGGACCTGGCGGGCGATGTCGACCGCGGGCGACGTCGACGAGCAGGTCATGACGATGAGGTCGGCCCCGGCGTCGGCCGCAGCGAGGATCTGCTGCACCACCCGGCGGTGGACGGCCGCCTCGGGCTTGCCGCGGAGCAGGTCCTGCAGCAGGCTTTCGTCGAGGATGTGAAAGCAGTCCACGCCCGGCAGTTCGCCCCGCATGCGGACGCGGAACTCGTCCACCAGGAAGCCGACCGTGTGGATGAAGCCGACGCGCTCGACCATGCGGCACTCTCTCCTGTCTCTTCGGATCCGGAACCGGCCCTGTACGCTGGTGGACCGCTCCCGGTGCGCCAAGACCCGTGGCGGTCTTTGACATCAGCCTGTCAGCAAGCAAGGCCGGGCTCTGCCTCCGCTGCCATTCCAACGATCCAAGCGGATCGTCGGAACCTTTGGCAGCTCCGCCCAGACCCGCCAGGGGCGAGCCGCCCCTGGACCGGCCTTACTGAAGTATTGCATTCCAAAGGCGAGCCTTTGGCGGATGAGGCAGAGCCTCAACCTTGCCTGCCTTATCGGTCACCTCAGAGGGTCGTTGTCATCGGGAGCATGTGTCCCAGGAGAGGGCGGCTCCCGGGCAAGTCGGATCGATTGTCAGGATACGGTTCTAGCGCGCGTAGGGGTTGCCGCGGTGCAGCGCCCAGTCGGCGTCACCGAACCGATCCCGGGCGAACTGGCCCTGGTGCCAATATGGGTAGATCATCGGGATGGCGCTGACCTCGTCGAGCGCCTTGCGCTCGCTGTCCGTAAGCCGCAGGTCCACGGCGGCGATGTTGTCCTTGAAGTGCGCCTCGTTCTCCCCGCCGACCACCGCGGAGGTGATGCCCGGCCGCTCCAGAACCCAGGCGAGAGCGATCTGGGCGGCGGAGACGCCGCGCGCGTCGCCGATCCTGACCAGGACGTCGACGATGGACCACAGCCGCTCCATGTCGCGGATCGGCGGCTCGGTCCAGCCTTTGGCCTGCCGCGAGCCGACCGGCACGGGCCGGTCGCGGCGATGGGCGCCCGACAGCAGGCCCGCCGCGAGGGGGCTCCAGATCAGGACGCCGAGCCCCTGGTCGACCGAGATCGGCAGCAGCTCGTACTCGGCCTCGCGCGCCTCCAGGGTGTAGTGGATCTGCTGGGTGACGAAGCGCGGGTGGTTCCCGAGGTCGCTGACCCCCAGCGCCTTCATGACGTGCCAGCCGGAATAGTTCGAGCAGCCGATGTAGCGGATCTTGCCCTGGGTCACGAGGCTGTCGAGCGCGCCGAGTGTCTCGTCGAGCGGCGTAATGCCGTCCCACTCGTGCATGTAGTAGATGTCGATGTGGTCGCGCCTCAGCCGCTTCAGGCTCCGCTCGCATTCGCGGACCAGGTGGTAGCGCGACGCGCCCTCGTCGTTGGGTCCGTCGCCGATGCGCATGCGGGCCTTGGAGGAGATCAGCACGTCGTTGCGACTGGCGCCGAGGGCCTCCCCGAGGATCTCCTCGGAGAGGCCGAGCGAGTACATGTTCGAGGTGTCGAACAGGTTGATGCCCCCGTCCCGGCAGGTGCCGATCAGGCGCTGCGCCTCGGCAACCCCCTGGCTGCCCGTCATGGCGAAGGCCCCCTGGCCTCCGAACGTGAAGGTCCCCATGGTGAGAACCGATACCTTCAGGCCCGACCGGCCCAGAGTCCTGTACTGCATGGCTGTCTCCTGTTCTGCCTGCGTCCGGCGCCGACGACGGCCCGGACCGGGACGCCTTGGCCCCCTGATGGAGGGCGAACCGGAGGGGTCGCGGCGCTGCGCGACGCGCCTCCGGCGCCGGGCCGGCGGCCAGCGACCCGGGTCCGACGGATGATCCCTCCGCCTGCACCAGCGGGTCCGCCCGCCAGCCTGTATGTACTAGAGCAGTTCCGGACACGATGAAATTGCCATGGCGCCTCCCCCGATGAACGACTCGCGATCCTGTGCCGGCGCGCGTCCGGCGGCGGCACAGACGCCCTAGGACGACGCCTTGCGCTTGGTGTTGAGCGAGTCGAACGAGACCGCGAGGAAGATCACGGCCCCCTGGATGAACTGCACCCAGAAGGGTTCGACGTTGTGCAGGGTCAGGCCGTTGTTGATGACGCCGATCAGCAGCACGCCGAGGATGGTGCCCAGCATGGAGCCGCGGCCGCCGAACAGGGAGGCCCCGCCGATCACCACCGCGGCGATCGCGTTCAGCTCCAGGCCGCTGGCCGCGATCGGCTGCGCCGAGTCGAGCCGCCCCGCCAGGATGATGCCGCCGAGGCCGGCCAGCGCCCCCGAGATCACGTAGACGGCCAGCAGGGTCCGCCGCACCGGGATGCCGGTCATCACGGCGGCCTCGCGATTCCCGCCGACCGAATACACCTCGCTGCCGAAGACCGTCCTGCCCAGCACGAACGCCCCGGTCCCCAGGGCCACGAGCGAGATGATGCCCGCCACGGGGAAGAAGCCCGCGAGGCCCCCGCCGATGGCATCGAAGCTCTCGTCGAAGCCGAACAGCGTGGCGCCGCTAGGCAGGATGAAGGCGAGCCCGCGCGCCATCGCCATCGACGCCAGGGTCACGATGAAGGGGCTCATGCCGAGCAGCGTCACCGCCAGGCCGTTGAACAGGCCGCAGCCCGCCCCCACCAGCACGCCGAGCGCCACCGCGAGCGGCACCGGCACGTGCCCCTGCATGGCCATGGCGGCCGCGATGCCCGACAGCGCCACCACGGACCCGGACGACAGGTCGATGCCGCCGGTGATGATCACGAAGGTCTGGCCGCAGGCCACGATCGCGATCAGCGACGTCGCCACCAGGATCGCCATCAGGTTGGCGGTGGACAGGAACGAGGCGGTCGAGAGCGACAGGTAGGCCACGATGGCGAGGAGGACGGCCAGCACGGTGAGGTCGCTCAGGTCCGCCTTCAGCCTGGCCCTGCCGGCGGGCCTGCGGTCGGCCGGGATCGAGGTCGGGTCGGGGCTCACCCGCCTATCCGATCGCCGCGAGCGACATGATGCGGTCCTGGCTGTAGTCGCGCCGCGCCACCTCGCCGGCGAACCGGCCGGCACGCAGCACGCCGATCCGGTCGCACAGGCCCAGCAGTTCGAGCAGGTCGGACGACACGATCAGGATGGCGGCGCCCTTGGCGGCGAGCTCGCCGATGAGGGTGTAGACCTCCACCTTGGCCCCCACGTCGACGCCGCGGGTCGGCTCGTCGAGCATGAAGACGCGAGGGGCCACGCTGATGGCGCGGGCGAGCACGACCTTCTGCTGGTTGCCGCCCGACAGGCGGCGCACTTCCTGGCCCGCCGAGGTGGTCCGGATGCGCAGCGAGCGGATCGACGTCTCGGCCAGCGCCGCCACCGCGCGCGCCGACAGGATGCCCCAGCGGGACAGGGCGCCGAGGGTGGACATCGCGACGTTGCTGCGGATCGAGAACGGCAGCACGAGCCCCTCCAGCTTGCGGTCCTCCGGCGTCAGCACGACCCCTCTTCGGAGCGACTGCCGGGGAGAGCGGGGCAGGTAGGCCTCGCCGTCCACCCGGATGTGCCCGGAGGTGACGGGCAGGACCCCGAAGATCGTCTTCAGCACCTCGCTCCGTCCGGCGCCCACCAGCCCGGCGAGGCCGTAGATCTCCCCCGCCCTGACGGTGAACGAGACGTCGCTAAAGCGGCCCTTGCTGGTCAGCCGTCTCACGTCGAGCAGGACCGCGCCGGGCGCGATGTCCTGCTTGGGGAAGAACGTGTCGATCGAGCGGTTCACCATGACCTGCACCATGGTGTCCTCGGTCCACTCGGCGGCGGGCCGGACATCGACGCTGCGCCCGTCGCGCATCACGGCGATCCGGTCGCAGATCGCGAACACCTCCTCGAGGTGATGGCTGATGAAGATGACGCCGACGCCGTCCGCCTTCAGGGCCCGGATGGTGCCCATGAGGAATTCGACCTCGTGGCCCGTCAGGGTCGCGGTCGGCTCGTCCATCACGATGATGCGCGCCTTCTGCGACAGCGCCCGGCCGATCTCCACGAGCTGGCGCTGCGCGAGCGGCAGGCTGCGTATCCTGGCGCCCGGCGCGATGTCGAGCCCGACGCGCTTCAGCACCGCGCGCGTGTCGCGCAGGAGGCGGCGGCGGCGGATCGTGCCGAGCCGCGTCCTGGGCAGCACGCCCGCGAAGATGTTCTCGGCGACCGTGCGGTCCGGGAACAGGCTGAGTTCCTGATGGACGACCTTGATGCCCGCCGCGAGCGCATCGCGGGGGGTATGCGGCTCGAAGGCCTCGCCGTCGAGCCGGATCGACCCGCCGTCCGGCCGGTGGATGCCGGCGAGGATCTTCATCAGCGTCGACTTCCCGGCCCCGTTCTCTCCCACGATGCCGAGGACCTCGCCGGTGCGCAGCGTCATCGAGACGTCGGTGAGCACCGGCACGCCCAGGAACGCCTTCGAGACGCCCTGCATGTCGAGGAGAAGCGCCATCGGAGCGTCTCCCGCCGTCCGCCTAGACGACCTCGCTCCACAAGCCGTAGGACTTGACCTCCGGGCTGTCGACATTGTCCTTCGTGATCAGGATGTGCGGCCAGAACTGATGGGCCGGGATCTCCGACCTGTCGCCGTTGTAGAACATGTCGACGTATTTCACCGACTGCGCCGCCATGGTCAGCGGGTTCTGCGACAGCGTCGCGTCCATGTCGCCCTTGCGGACCGCGGTCAGCGCCTGCCGTGTGCCGTCGATCCCGATGATGATGATGTGCTTCGGGTCGCCGATCGGCACGTTGCGGCTCGCCTGGCGGACCGCGCGCAACGCCCCCACCGCATTGTCGTCGTTGCCGTTGAACACCGCGTCGATCTGCGGGTTCGCCGCCATGATCTGGCTCATCAGGTTGAACGACTTCTCCTGGTCGAACTGCCCTTCCTGGCGCGCCACCAGCTTCAGGCCGGGGTTGTCGGCTGCGATCGCCTTGAACTCGTCCATGAAGCCCTTGTCGCGGTCGTCGCCCGCCGTGGTGCCGATCAGGCCGACGAGATCGACCACGTTGCCCTGGATCTTGCCGTAACGTTTCTTGAGCTGCTCGGCAATGTAGCGTGCGCCCTCGCGTCCCATCGCGACGTTGTCCGTCTCAAGGAAGTTGGTCTGGCAGTCGCCGCAGGCGGCGCCGCGGTCCAGGGTGAAGACCGGGATCTTCTTCCTGTCGGCCTGCTGGACCACCGGGACGATGGCATTGGCGTTGATGGGGTTGAGGATCAGGGCGTCGACGCCCTGGTTGATCAGGTCCACCGCCATGCTGGCCTGGGTGTTGGCGTCGCCGTTCGCGTTGGTGTTGAGCAGCGTCATGGCGGGAAACCGCTTGGCCGCGTCGACCACGCCCTTCGTCATGCCCTGGAAGAACGGATTGGCCAGGGTCGAGACGTTGTAGCCGATCCTGATCGGCTTGCCGGGGGCGGCTCGCGCCAGGCCCGGAAGCGCCGCCGTCAGAGCCAGGCCGACGCCGCCGCTGATGACTCCACGCCTGTCCATCGTTTCCCCCCGGTCCACGGCCGAACTCGTTGCAGCGTCCGTTTTTTACGGTCAGGCATGTGCCTGGAGCCGATGCCGTGTCAAGCTGCTTCTCCCGGCGGTGGCGGGCCAGTTTCGAACCGGCCCCTGGCTGTCGGGCAGCAAGCAAGGCTGGGCTCTGCCCAGACCCGCCAGGGGCGAGCCGCCCCTGGACCGGCTTGACTTAAGTAAATGTTTCCAAAGGGCTCGCCCTTTGGCGGAGTTTGAGGCAGAGCCTCAACCTTGCTTCCTGCCTCGCCTGCGGCGACACCGGGCACACTGACTCGATTGCCTTCCCGGCGCTACGGTGGGACGGGCTCGGCTCGTCACGATGACAGGGGAGAAACGATGGGGCGACACGAGAGCGGTTCGCGTTCCTTCCTGATCGGCATGCTGGCGCTCACGGTGGCCACCTTCCTGGCCATCGGTGCCGCGAACCCGAACTTCCTCTCCTTTGCGAGCCTGAGCTCGATGGGGTTCCAGTTCCCCGAGTTCGGCCTGATGGCCCTGGCGGTGCTGCCGACGATGATCTCGGGGGGCATCGACCTGTCGGTCGTGAGCGTCGCCAACCTAGCCTCGATCGTCGCGGCCCTGATGCTGAGGGACGGCCACGGCTGGGCCGCCATGCCGGCCGCGGTGCTCGCCGGCACGCTGTGCGGCATCCTGAACGGCGTCCTCATCGGCTACGCCCGGCTTCCCGCGATCCTCGCCACGCTCGGCACCATGCAGCTCGTGGCGGGGCTCGGCATCGTGGTCACGCGAGGCCCGGCCGTCACCGGCCTGCCGGAGTGGTACCCGGGCCTCGTCAACGCCTCCCTCGGGGGCCTGGTGCCGTTCCCGCTCCTCGTCTTCGCCGCGGTGGCGATCCTGCTCGGCCTCGTGCTGCGCTTCAGCGGCTTCGGGCTGCAGACCCGCCTGTACGGCGCCAACCCGGTCGCGGCCCGCTTCGCCGGCATCCCGGAACGCCGGCTGCTGCTGTCGATCTATGCGGCGAGCGGCCTGATCTCCGCCCTCGCCGGCCTCGTGGTGCTGGGCCGCGCCAACTCCGCCTACGCCGACTACGGCAGCTCCTACATGCTGCTCGTCGTGCTGATCAACATCCTGGCGGGCGTGAGCCCGTCGGGCGGCTTTGGCACGGTGAGCGGGGTGATCCTGGCCGTGCTGCTGCTCCAGCTGATATCGAGCGGGCTCAACTTCCTCTCGTTCAGCGCCTTCATGCGCGACCTGTTCTTCGGCGGACTGCTCGTGGCGGTGATGTCGGCGCGCGTGTTCGCCGGGCGGGCGCGCCTGCGCTGGTTCGCCCGCCTGCCCGCACGCCCGTGAGGACGGCCGGATTTACGCCCGCCGCAGAGCCGACTACAGATGCCGGAGCGTCGGGCCGACATGGGCGAGCCGCAATCGCCCAGCACCCCAGAACCCGGACGCGCCAGGGAGGACGACCATCGTGAGAACCCGATCCAGGACCATCGCGGGCGCGGCCGTCGCGGCGGCGCTGCTCGCCGGCACCGCCGGCCTTACCCAGGCTCAGGGCAGGAAGTACACCATCACCACCGTGGTGAAGATCGCCGGCGTCGCCTGGTTCAACCGCATGGACGAGGGCGTCAGGCACTTCGCCGAGGACACCGGGCAGAACGCCACCGAGGTAGGGCCGGCCTCCGCCGACGCGGCCCTGCAGAACCAGATGGTCGAGGACCTGATCGCCAAGAAGGTCGACGCCATCACGGTGGTGCCGAACTCGCCGGAGTCGATGGAGCCCGTGCTCAGGAAGGCGCTCGACAGCAGGATCGTGGTGGTCGGCCACGAGGGCTCCGATCTCAGGAACGTCACCTACGACGTCGAGGCCTTCGACAACGCCGCGTTCGGCGAGCACCTCATGGACGTGCTGGCGAAGTCCATGGGCGAGGAGGGCGAGTACGCGGTCTTCGTCGGCCACCTCACCGCCAAGACCCACAACCAGTGGGTGGACGCCGCCGTGGCACGGCAGAAGAAGGCGTACCCGAGGATGACGCTCGTGGCCGACAAGCAGGAGAGCCTAGAGGACCAGCAGGTCGCCTACACCAAGACCAAGGAGCTGCTCCAGGCGCACCCCAACCTGAAGGGCATCCAGGGCAGCGCCAGCACCGACGTGGCGGGGGCGGCCCTGGCCACCGAGGACGCCGGCCTCGGCGGCAAGGTGTCGGTGGTGGGCACCAGCCTGCCGTCGATCGCCGGCCCCTACATCCAGAGCGGCAGCATCGCCCAGATCTCCTTCTGGGACCCGGCCAAGGCAGGGTACGTGGTGGACAAGGTCGCCGCCATGGCCCTCGACGGCAAGCCGGTGACGGACGGCATGGACCTCGGGGTCGAAGGCTACGAGAAGGTGATCCTCAAGGGCCACGTGATCACCGGCCAGGCCTGGGTCGACTGCAACAAGGGCAACATGGCCAAGTTCAACTTCTGAGCGCCCCTCCGGCGCGGGGCGGCCGGGAACCGGCCCGGGCGGAACGCGCGACGAAGCCCGGCGTCGTGTCCGGACCAGGCGCCGGACGCCGGGCCGGCGCCGCCCGCGGCGGTCCGGGTCGCACGCGGACACGCCGGCCCACGGCCCCATCGCCAGTTCCGAGGATCTGCTTGCCAGACTCCGTTCTCGAGATGCGTCGCATCCACAAATCCTACGGGGCGGTCCGGGTGCTGCAGGACATCGACCTCGTCCTGGGTGCGGGGGAGGTGCGATGCCTTGCCGGCGAGAACGGGTCGGGCAAGTCCACCCTCATCAAGATCCTGTCGGGGGTCGTGAAGGCCGATTCCGGCGAGGTGCTGCTGTTCGGCAAGGCGGTCGGCACCGACCCGGGCCAGGTGATCGCCTCCGGATTGTCCGTGATCTACCAGGACTTCTCCCTGTTCCCCAACCTCACGGCCGGCGAGAACATCACCTTCCTGCACGCCGCAGCCGCGAGGCAGCGGCTCGTGCATCGGCGACGCCGCCGGCGCCTCGCCGCCGCGACGCTCGATCGCATGGGGGTGAGCCTCGATCTCGACAGCCCGGTCGAGCGCCTGCCGGTCGCGTCCAAGCAGCTCGTCGCCATCGCGCGCGCACTCGCCAACGACGCGCGCATCATCGTGATGGACGAGCCCACCACCGCCCTGACCGGCAGGGAGGTGGGCCAGCTCCTGCGGTTCGTCTCCACCCTGAGAACACAGGGCGTCTCCTTCGTCTTCGTGAGCCACAAGATCGAGGAGATCTTCGCCGTGTGCGACAGCGTGACGGTGATCCGCGACGGCAGGCTCGCGGCCGCCGGGCCGGCCGCGGACTTCACCGCGGCCGCGCTGGTGGCCGCCATGACCGGCCGGGCGGTGGACAGCCAGCGCCTGCCGCGCCAGCCGCACACCGTCGCCGAGCCGTTCCTCTCCGCCCGCGGCCTGACCCGTTCCGGCGAGTACCGCGACGTCGATCTCGACCTGCACCGCGGCGAGATCGTGTCGATCGTGGGCCTGCTCGGGTCGGGACGGACCGAGCTCGCCCTCTCCCTGTTCGGCGCGACCGCGCCCGACGGCGGCACGCTCACGGTCGCGGGGCGGCGCCGGCGGTTCGGATCGGTGCGCGACGCGATGGCGGCGGGGATCGCCTACGTGCCGGAGGACCGCCTGTCCGAAGGCCTGTTCCTGGATCAGCCGATCCGAGACAACATCGTGGTGTCCAGCCTCGATCGCGACCGGCGGCTGGGCTGGCTCGACTCGGGCGGGCTCACCCGACGCGCCAGGGCGGCGACGGACCGGCTGCGGATCAGGCTGGGGGCGATCGGCGCACCCGTGGCGCAGCTCTCCGGCGGCAACCAGCAGCGCGTGGTGCTGGCCCGCTGGCTGGAACGCGGCCCCGCCCTCGTCATCCTGAACAGCCCCACGGTCGGGGTCGACGTGGGGTCCAAGCGCGACATCCACGAACTCCTGGTGGCGCTGCGGTCCGGGGGCACGGCCGTGCTGGTGGTGACGGACGACATCGGCGAGGCGCTGGCCCTCAGCGACCGCATCCTGGTGATGGTGGCGGGCCGGCTGACGGCGAGCTTTTCCGGCGACAGCGCCTCGGAGGGCGAGATCGCCGCCCGGGTCGCCGAGGCCGCCGCCTGATGGGCAGGACCCTGTCCCGCCTCGCCGCCTCGCCGCAGGGCATCGTGCTGGCGACGGGACTCGCCCTCGCGCTGCTGTTCTCGCTGCTGAACCCCGCGTTCCTGTCGGCCCCCAACCTGGTCGACCTGCTGCGCAACACGATCGTCACCGGGATCTTCGCGATCGGCGTCCTGATCGTGCTGGCGGCGGGCGGCATCGACGTGTCGTTCACGGCGATCGGCGCCTTCGCGCTCTACGCCACCTGCAAGCTGCTGATCGTCTCCGGGGCGCACCTGCCCATCGCGGCGATCTTCGCGATCGGCATTTCGATCGGCGCGGCGCTGGGGCTGGTGAACGGGCTGATGATCGGCCTGCTCGGCCTGCCCACCCTGATCGTCACGCTCGCGACCCTCAGCCTGTTCCGCGGCGCGCTGCTGACGTTCGTCGGCACGCTCTACTACGGCACCCTGCCCGCCGAGATGGTGGCCTACTCCCGCCAGCCGCTGCTCGCCTTCCACCTCGCCAGCGGGCGCCTGGTGCAGCTGCCCATGGCGTTCCTCAACTTCGTGCTGGTGGCGGCGCTCGCCTCCTTCCTGCTGAACGCCACCCTGTTCGGCCGAAAGATCTATGCGCTGGGCGGTTCGGAAGAGGCGGCCGAGCGCATCGGCATCGACGTCCGGCGGGTCAAGCTCGCCGTCTTCATGCTGGCCGGCGGCATCGCGGGCCTCGCGGGCGTGACCCACGTGACGCTGATCCGCATCGCCAACCCCTTCGACCTGGTGGGCAGCGAGCTCAACGTGATCGCCGCCGTGGTGCTGGGCGGAGGCCGGATCACCGGCGGGCACGGCACGGTGTCGGGCACCGTCATCGGCGTGCTCGTCATCACCATGATCAACTCGTCGCTCCTGCTGATCGGGGTGCCGACCTACTGGCAGCGCCTGGTGGTAGGACTGCTGATCCTGGCCGGGACCGGCCTGCCGATCGCCATCGAACGGATCAACGCCCGTCGCGCGCGCCGACGCGCCAACGTCTCGACACCCGCCCAGGAGGCAGCCGCGTGAAGAAGATCCTGAACAAGCCGGTCGATTATGTCGACGAGATGCTGGACGGCCTGTGCGCCGCCCATCCCGGCGTCTACGCCCAGCCAAGCCCGAGGGTGATCGCGCGGGCGGGCGGCGCCACGCCGGGCAAGGTCGGCCTCGTGACCGGCGGCGGGTCCGGCCACCTTCCGGTCTTCGGCGGCTATGTCGGCACGGGGCTGCTCGACGCCGCGGCGATCGGCGATGTCTTCGCGAGCCCGTCCGCGGAGCAGATGGCAGAGGCCATGCGCAGGGCCGACGGCGGCGCCGGAGTGGTGCGCCTGTACGGCAACTACGGTGGCGACGTCATGAACTTCGACATGGCGGGCGAGATGCTCGAGCTGGAGGACCTCGCCTCGACGACCGTGGTGCTGGCCGACGATGTCGCCTCCGCGGGGCCGGAGGAGCGGTCGAAGCGCCGGGGCGTGGCGGGGATGGTCTACGCGTTCAAGATCGCGGGCGCGCGCGCCGAGGAGCGGGCCAGCCTGGAGGAAGTCACCCTCGCCGCCCAGAAGGCGGCCGATGCCTGCCGGTCCATCGGCATGGCGCTGTCGCCCTGCACGGTGCCCCAGGCCGGCAGGCCGACGTTCCAGCTCGGCGAGGACGAGATGGAGATGGGCATGGGCATCCACGGCGAGCCGGGCATCTGGCGCGACAGGATCAAGCCCGCCGACGCGATCACCGACGAGATGATGGACCGGCTTCTGGCCGACATGCCCCTCGGCAGGGGCGACAGGATCTCCATCCTGGTCAATTCCCTCGGCGCGACGCCTCTGGAGGAGCTCTACATCATGTATCGGCGCGCCAAGGCCCGGCTCGACGAACTCGGCGTCGGGATCGTGATGCCGCTCGTCGGCCGCTACGCGACATCCATGGAGATGGCCGGCGCCACCGTGACCGTCTGCCGGCTCGACGGCGAGCTGGAACGTCTCCTCAAGGCTCCGGCCCACTGCGCCTACTGGACGGTGGCGTGATGGCGGAGATGACCGCCCCGGCCCTGGCCGCGGCCGTCAGGCGGGTCGCCACGGCAGCGGAGGGCTTCGCCGCCGAACTGAACGCCGCCGATGGCGCGCTCGGCGACGGCGACCTCGGCGTCACGGTGTCGCGCGGCTTCCTGGAGGCCTCGTCGGCCGCGCTGCCGGCCGATGTCGGCCTGGCCTTCATGGAATGCGCCAAGGCCTTCCAGCGCGTGTCGTCATCGTCCTACGGCACGCTGGTTGCCACCGCGTTCCTGTCGGCCGCGAAAGCGACCAGGGGCCGGGACCGGGTGCCGGCCGCGGAGATCCCGGCCATCGTGCGAGGCGCGCTCGAGGCGATGATGGCACGCGGCAAGGGCAGCCTCGGCGACAAGACAGTGCTGGACAGCCTCGACGCAGTGGTGACGGCCCTCAAAGGCGTCCCCGGGGGCGACATGGGCGACATGCTGCCGGCCGCGATCGCTGCCGCGCGAGACACGGTCGAGACCTTCAGGACCAGGCCCAACAAGCTCGGCCGCGCCCGCATGTTCGGTGCCGGCAGCGTCGGCCTCGTCGACCCCGGCCAGCTGGCGTTCCTCCGCGTTGTCGAATCGTTGCGATAGCAGAACCGAACATGACTTGGCGGCAGCCTCGACGGTCCTGGTCCGTCAGACGACCGACAGAAGAGGGAACGCCGCGGTTCTTCGGCTCCTTCACAGGGGCACTGTTCACCGGCGCGTTGACGATCCTGGCCGTGTTCCGTGTCTGCATGGGCGCCAGCATCGATTTCAGGGCCACACCTTGCATCCTCAGGAAGGGCGGCACGCTGCTGGCCGTCAGGATCGGCATGGCCGCCCTCCCCGGAGTCGTGTTCGGCCACGCCCTGGGCGAGGCGCCGGTCGATGGCGGGATGTTCGCCGGCCTGTCCACCCTGGCGATCGCGGCGGCGATGAACGACACCAGCGGCGGGCTGTACATGGCCCTGATGGGCCAGTACGGCGACCTCGCGCCGCAGGCGGTCAATCTCCTGCTGCTCCGGCCTGACCTGCCCCTTGCCAGGAGAGGCCTGCCCGTGCTCGGAGCTGAACTCCTTGATCCAGCGCCGCGACACAGTCTCGCCAAGGTCCAGGTCGCGACTGGCCTGCACGATCGAGGCCCCCACGCTCCTTGACCAGCCGGATCGCTCCCGGCTTGAACTCCCGGCCGAACAACCGCCAGGCCATCCAAACCCTCCGATCCCGTGAAACACCCCAAACCCGGCGTCCACCAAACCAGCAGCAGCTCACCCTCGTGTCATACCGGAATATGCATGGGTCGCGGTGCAAACGGAAATGGCCAGCCTGAAACAGGCGTGCCTAAGTCTGCGCGGACCAGATATCCGCGAGCGGCTTGGTGCTGCACGCGGACCTCGTCGTGTGAAGACATCGACATGCTGGACAACGGCATGCGAGGGAGGAGGGGTATGGTCACGGATGGGCCGTCGCGGACGCACGCCATGACCGACATCGATGCACTGCCCGTGGCCCACGGCCAGCCCGTCGGCATGGCGAAGCTCGACGCCGTGCACAGCGGAGGCGAGAAGCTGATCCTGCTCCACGCCACCGACAACGTCGCGGTCGCCCGGCGCGCCCTGGAGGCTGGGGAGTTCGCCGGTCCTGATTGCCCGCGTCCGCGCGAGCGGGTGCCGTTCGGGCACAAAATGGCGTTGCGCCCGATCGCGGCCGGCGCGGCGGTGCGCAAGTACGGCCAGATCATCGGCTTCGCGACCCGCGACATCGCCGCCGGCGGGCACGTCCACACCCAGAACACCGCGACGAGCGAGTTGGGCCTGACCCACGAGTTCTGCGCCGATGCGCGGCCGACGATCCTGCTGCCGGAGGCCGCGCGCGCCACCTTCCAGGGCTATCTGCGCGCCGACGGGCGGGTGGGCACGCGCAACTACGTGGCCGTGATCGCCTCGGTGAACTGTTCCGTGACGGTGGTGCGCGCGGTGGCGGACCACTTCAACCGCGGCGGCGGCCTGGACGGGCACCCGGGGATCGACGGGGTGATGGCGCTCGGCCACGGCGGCGGCTGCGCGATGAGCCAGGAGGGCGAGGGCTACCGCTACCTGACGCGCACCCTGGCCGGCTACGCGGCGCATCCCAACGTCGGCGGCGTGGTGATGATCGGCCTGGGCTGCGAGACCAACCAGATCCCGCAGATCCTGGAGCGCCACGGCCTGGTCGAGGGCGAGACGTTGCGCACCATGACCATCCAGGGCACCGGCGGGACGCGCAGGACCGTCGCGGCGGGGATCGAGGCGGTGCGCTCGATGCTCGATGTCGTGGGGGCGGCGCGTCGCACCACGCAGCCGGCGTCCGGGCTGGTGCTGGCGCTGGAGTGCGGGGGCTCGGACGGCTACTCCGGCATCTCGGCGAACCCTGCGCTCGGCCACGCTTCGGACCTGCTGGTGCGCAACGGGGGCACCGCGGTGCTGGCCGAGACGCCAGAGGTCTACGGCGCCGAGCACCTGCTGACGCGGCGTGCCGCGACGCCGGAGGTGGCGGCGAGGCTGGTGGAGCGCATCGACTGGTGGCGCGACTACACGGCGCGGCACGGGGCGGAGATGAACAACAACCCGTCGCACGGCAACAAGGCCGGCGGGCTCACGACCATCCTGGAGAAGTCGCTGGGCGCGGTGGCGAAGAGCGGCAGCGCGCGGCTGGAGGCGGTGTATGAGTATGCCGAGCCGGTCACCGCGCGCGGCTTCGTGTTCATGGACACGCCGGGCTACGACCCGGTTGCGGTGACCGGGCAGGTGGCGGGCGGCTGCAACCTGGTATGCTTCACCACCGGGCGCGGCTCGACCTCGGGGTTCAAGCCGTCGCCGTGCGTCAAGCTCGCGACCAACACGCCGATATACGAGCGGATGCGCGAGGACATGGACCTGGACTGTGGCGGCATCGTCACCGGCACCGACACGATCGAGGCGGCGGGCGAGCGCATCTTCGCGCTGCTGCTGGCGGTCGCGTCGGGGGAGAGGAGCCTCAGCGAGCAGGCCGGATACGGCGACAACGAGTTCGTGCCGTGGCAGCTGGGCGCGGTGATGTGAGGCGGGCAAGGCAAAGGGCTCTGCCCTTCGATCCCGCCGGGGGCCACGCCCCCGGGCCCGCATCCATAAGGATTCTCTCGTAACGGTTTCCAAAGGGCTTGCCCTTTGGCGGAGTCCAGAGGCAGAGCCTCTGGCCTTCCTTGCGTCCTGACGCCTGCCCCCAAGGAGTGCGCCCATGCCCCTGACCGGTGACCTCCTGATTGGCGGCGTGGCCCTGCGCGGCAGCGGCGAGGCGTTCCAGGCGACCAACCCCGCGACTGGCGAGGCGCTGCCTCCGTCCTACGCCGGCGCGGAGGCGGCGGAGCTGGAGCGGGCCTGCGCCCTGGCGGACGCGGCGTTCGACGCCTACCGCGAGACCACGCCCGAGGCGCGCGCCAGCTTCCTGGAGACGATCGCCGAGCGGATCGCGGCACTCGGCGACGAACTGGTCGGGCGCGCCGTGGCGGAGACCGGCCTGCCCGTGGCGCGCATCCAGGGCGAGCGGGCGCGGACCGTGGGCCAGCTCCGGCTGTTCGCGTCGGTGGTGCGCGACGGGTCGTGGATGGACGTGCGGATCGACCCCGCGCTGCCGCAGCGCACGCCGCTGCCCCGCCCGGACCTGCGGCTGCGCATGATCGGCCTGGGACCGGTCGCGGTGTTCGGGGCCGGCAACTTCCCGCTCGCGTTCTCGGTGGCGGGCGGCGACACCGCCTCGGCGCTGGCGGCGGGCTGCCCCGTGGTGGTCAAGGCGCACCCCGCGCACCCCGGCACGTCGGAGCTGGTCGGCCGCGCGGTCCAGGCGGCGGCGGCGGCGTGCGCGATGCCGGAGGGCGTGTTCTCCCTGCTGTTCGGCACCGGCAACTGGCTGGGCGGCGCGCTGGTGGCGGACCGGCGCATCGGCGCGGTGGGCTTCACCGGGTCGCGCGCCGGCGGGCTGGCGCTGGTCGGCATCGCGCAGAAGCGGGCCGTGCCGATCCCGGTGTACGCCGAGATGAGCAGCATCAACCCGGTGCTGCTGATGCCGGCGGCGCTGGCGGCGCGGGGTGGCGCGCTGGGCCGCGCGTTCGCCGGCTCGCTGACGATGGGCGCCGGGCAGTTCTGCACCAGCCCCGGGCTGCTGCTGGCCGCACCCGGGCCGGGGCTCGACGGGTTCGTGGCCGCCGCCATCGAGGCGCTGGAGGCGGGGCCGGGCACGACGATGCTGCACCCCGGCATCTTCCAGGCCTACCAGGCGGGCGTCGAGCGGATGTCCGGCACCGCCGGCGTCGAGACCCTGGGGCGCGGCGGCGTCGGGCAGGGCGCCAACCGCGGCCAGTCGGCGCTGTTCGCCACCGACGCGGACGCCTTCCTGGCCGACCGCAGCCTGGGCGAGGAGGTGTTCGGCGCGTCGTCGTTGCTGGTGCGCTGCCAGGGCCAGCGCGAGATGCGCGCGGTGCTGGACCACCTGGAGGGCCAGCTCACCGCGACGCTGCACATGGACGAGGGCGACGCCGGCGACGTCCGCGCGCTGCTGCCGATGCTGGAGCGGCGGGCGGGCCGCGTGCTGGTCAACGGCTGGCCGACCGGAGTGGAGGTCGGCCACGCGATGGTGCACGGCGGTCCGTTCCCGGCGACGTCGGACCCGCGCACCACCTCGGTCGGCAGCCTGGCGATCCGGCGCTTCCTGCGGCCCGTGTGCTACCAGGACATGCCCGACGCCCTGCTGCCCGAGGCGCTGCGCCGCGAGAGCACGCTGCGGGTGCCGCGCCTGGTGGACGGCGCGATGCAGAGTGGGTGAGGCGAGCGGCAGACAAGCAAGCAAGGTTGAGGCCCCGCCTTCAAGCATCGGCCTCAAACTCCGCCAAAGGCTCGCCTTTAGAATCCACTATTTAACGCAAGGGTTTCCAGAGGCCCCATGCTTGGAAGAGGGGGCCTTTGGCGGGTCTGAGCGTGTAACCTGCCAAAGGTTTCGACGACCCTTGTGCATGGAGTGAGGAGCACGTTCCGCTGGCCGGCGCGGCAGACAGGCATGATGTCCTGTGGGAGGCGGCGCCAGGGTGCGTGGCGTGAGCGGGTGGCTGGTGTCTCGCCCTGCGTTATCTGCTCGACCCGACCGCCTCATGGTCCTTGTCTCGCAGTGTCGGACAGATTGGCCTGACCAGATGTTCAGGCTGCCTTGGGCAACGCCTTTACGAAGACGACCGAGCCGCCAGCATCTCCTGAAACCATGACAATGTCCCCGGCGGAGACAAGATCGCGGGCGCCATCGAAAAACCCGTCGCCGGCGACTGCCGAGCCTTCAGCCCCCGCGCTGTAGTGCCACAGAGTAAAGCCGTTGGCATATGCAAGTACCGATAGATTGCAAGGTGAGAACGCCATTCTGGCTCCGTTGTGCTTGCCTCTGACCGAAACGACCAGCAAGCGAGTACCCTGCGGCCACATACGATTGTATGATTGAAAGTTACTATACCTAAGGTTGTGGAGTGGTCAAGGACTAAATTCCCAATTATCCCTTTGACATAGCGGCCCGATGCACCTTATGGTTGCCCTACCAAGTGAGGCCGCCATGACCGTCAATCTGACCGATCCGATCTTCCACGATGAGACCGCCGCCCGGAAGCATCTTGAGGGCCTGCGCTGGCCGAACGGCGCTTTCTGCCCCACTGTGGCGCAACGGACGGCATCACGCGCTTGCAGGGCAAGAGCCACCGCGCCGGTCTGCATCAGTGCAACGGCTGCCGGGAGCACTTCACGGTCACGGTCGGCTCTGTCATGGAGCGCAGCCACATTTCGCTTCCCAAGTGGGTCCTTGGCTTCCACCTGATGGCAGCTTCCAAGAAGGGCATGTCGTCGGCGCAGCTTAGCCGGATGCTCGGCATCACCTACAAGGCCGCTTGGTTCATGTCGCACCGCATCCGCGAGGCGATGACGCCGACTGCGGCCGAGACGGAGCCGATGGGCGGCGAAGGCAAGATCGTGGAGGCCGATGAGGCGTATCTGGGCAAGGCTGAGACGCCGATCCTGAGCGAAAGCCGCAAGGGCCGCCCGCTGCTCAAGCGCGACCTGTCCAAGCAGAAGCGTCCGATCTTCGCCCTGGTCGAGCGTGGCGGTCAGGCCCGCGCGTTCCACGTCAAGCACGTCACCGCCAACAACCTCAAGGCCGTGCTGCTGGCGAACGTCGACACCAAGAGCCGGCTGCACACCGATGAGAGCCGCCTGTATCCGACGATCGCCAAGGCGTTTGCCACCCATGAGACGGTGCATCATGGCGCGGGCGAGTATGCCCGTGGCGATGTCACCACCAACTCCGTCGAGGGCTTCTTTGGCGTCCTCAAGCGCGGCATGAAAGGTGTTTATCAGCACTGCGGCGAGCAGCACTTCCAGCGATACCTCAACGAGTTCGCCTTCCGCCACAACCACCGCATCAAGCTGGGCGTGAACGACACCGCGCGAGCCGCCATCGTGATCCGCGGCGCCGGCGGCAAGCGTCTCACCTATAGGGGAACTCACACGGCCTAAGACGCCCCGGCAGGTGGCTCGCTCGTTTGAGCGGTGGCTGCGTCGGCAGGCGGCTCGCGATCCTTCGTTTTTCCGGTAGGCTTCGGCTGCGGCCGGGTGTTCAGTGCCCGCCGCAGCGCATCGTCGCGGCGCTTTCCCACGTCAACCTCGGAACTGCGTTCTTCCATGGCCAAGCCTCCCAAAACCCGCGTTTTGATTGATCCTACAAAATTTGAGGAATTTGGGAAGTTTTTTGCTGAACTCACAGAAAGAGGGGCGGCGCTTGCCGCTGTTGCAAATCTAGACTCAGACCTTGCTGACTGTTTGAAGTTAGTTATGGTCAAAGATGATGATGCGATTAATCAAATGTTTGGAGAACAAGGTTCTCTAAGTGCGTTTGGCGCAAGAGTTCGGTTTTCTTATCTGCTTCGTTTGATAGATAAGCAGATGTACAAAAAACTACTTACTATTAATAAGATAAGAAATGCTTTTGCTCATAAGAAAGATGTAGACAGCTTTACACATCCTAACATTCAAGGTCATGCAAGTAATCTACTTGTTATGAAAGATCCTCCATCATTAGTACCTTATATATCGTACTTTTCTGATAAGTACTATCCGTCCCCTCCAGAGGTGCAGTGGAGAGTATTCTCAGATATTATGCTCAATGTTGGCCATGACGTTACAATGTCAAACTGGGCTTTTATGACGGAACTGAGTATTATTTCTAACTGCTTTGCTAAAGCGGCGCGTGACCGTGTCATTGATCCTCCTGGGTTTTTATTTCCTTAATCATTGCATCAAAGATTCTTACTGCTGCTTCTTCTAAATCTTCACTATCCCAACCATATAAAGCCAGAGCACTTGCACCCGCAGCTATCATAGCAGGGGTAACATCAATCTTTCTATTTTCACTCAAGGATTATAGTTCCTTCTACAAACCCCCGACATACCGCTATGTCAAAGGGATGATGGCTCTTGTCGGGTTCCGGGGTGGTGAGGAGCACCTCATTCAACCAGCCCCGCGATGAGGGCGCCGAGGAGGGCTCTGCCTCTGCGACGTGTGTTGTGCACGAACTGGAAGAAGCAGAGGTAGT
>JAABUS010001474.1_pt1 | contig 50953 bp, 47 predicted proteins | sample 5560161 | NCBI WGS metagenome assembly JAABUS01 (sample SAMN10711885, study PRJNA513376) | rock metagenome | isolation source: Antarctica rocks | place: Antarctica: Victoria Land, Trio Nunatak nord | collected 2016-01-04 | reverse complement strand
GGTGTGATATAGCCTTAATATCACACCCACTATTTAATTTTAGCGTAAGTAGTGTGATATGGCTTTTATATCACACCATTCACACCATTAAAAGCCTTGGCTTCAATCAAGAAAGCCTGCGTCACGTCATGCTTTCTCTACCGGGACTTGACCAGCGACGAACAGTTGGGCCTTAGAGGCTAACAGGCGGGGTCAAACGACTGTGAACTCGTTCCTGCTGGTTGCTGTTTGTCTTCCGAAACGGCGCTTGTAGGAACGAAGAAGGGCCGTCATAATTTCAAAGCGGACGCAAGCTGTGTGAGGATCTGGCTGACACGAAAGAATGAATACATAGGCTTGATTAGCTTTTGAGCGTGTACGTAGACGCTTTATAATATATCTCTGCCTGTGTTGATCTCTCTCTTCTTTGATGCGATCGGTAATGATCAGACATGCAGGGTGCATTTACGCTATAGTGATATATACAATGAGTCCCCCACGGTTATAGCGACGAGCGTCCGTCTCCAACTGTAGTGTAGATTGGATTGTCTGTAGTGATTCTGATTATTCTTGATTTTGTTGTTTTCGATGGCCATGCAATCCAAACGTTCAGTAACAATGCTCGAATATCGTCCTTACTACGTCCTCCCTATTCCTTCAGCACTTTCGGATGAAGTGATGCTAAGATTGAACAGTCGGAGCCAATATGCTTCCCATTCTACATCATATTGCTCCCGTTCATTTTCAATCACCATAGCTCTGCTCAACCCCTTCGCGAATATCATCTCCCACTGCGGCCCTCAAAGTAACAGAGAACGTCAGACTATTCTTCTATATCAGCGTTACGCTCGTGACCTACGCTCACAGACTGCCGTCGTATCGCGCCACGCCCCCTCAAGCTCCTCAAAATCCAAGGGATCATGCACTTGGGCTAACCAGGCAGGATCCGTACAAGTTCGGAATACGGGAACATGCCTCTCAGCTACGAGCTTGGGCATCTCCTTACCAAGACCCACTGGTGGATAATGAAACGAAATAGGAGCGGTGATGTGTTGATGCATGGCCGCTACAGACAGCTTTTGAGGACGGGGTTTGGCAATCGTGATCAAGCGTACACAAGAGCACCAGCCGTTCCGCGTGGTTTGGGTTCAGACGTTGGCTGCAGAAGAGCATTTTTGTTGCAGAAATGTTGCTAAATTCGAACCCTGTCTGTTGGATTTTCGCTGTAGACTAGCTCGAAAATTTCATTTGAAGGTCATATCTTTTCATTTTGCAACTCTTACGTTTTTGGCTCAAGTACCTTTTCAATGGAGAGGCCTAGCTTATGGTCAATCTCTCGACATAAATAACTCAACGACATCGAACCAGTAGGCGGTAGATAGGATGTGATACTGACTAGAATTTCCGCTGGCGTCGCTGCCAGTTCCCTCAAGACCGGTTCGAGGGCAGATATTTCGATTGCGGAAGGCTCATCCAACTTAATCTCAGTGAATGTGAAAAGCCCTGACGAAGTGGCCGCATCCAACGTCGTCCCAATGGGCGTCGAATGTGCAGATGAAGTGGTCGCACCCGGCGTAGTCTTTGGGGGTGTCCATTAGTCAGACGGAATGGTTTCTACTTCGGAGACAGTGCTCTCAGCATTCTGCGGCACGAAGTTGTAGGAATTGGGGTCCTTGGTGGATGTATCAGAGGTGTTTGGACTTTCGGAAGAAGCTGCACTTTTGATAGTGTGTCGCAAATTCACGAGCCTTGACTACTGCTGCCACATTATCGAACAACGCTCTTCGAGCTCTTACGGTCAAATGTCGATACTGGAGAAGAATCAGAAAACTATCCGAGTGACGTGTCTGTATTGGTTCAACACTTGCGACCTCTCCCAAGAAATCAAGCTTGGGTGCAATGATGAGAGACGAGCTCGAAATGAGGAACGAGTGTAGTGGCACTTCCGGTTGGCGGAAGTATCCATCGTGACAAATTCTGCACCCTATACAGAGCTAAGCGTATGTTCCTACTATGCTTTCGTGTTCCTGGAAGTACCTGCCGACAGATCATTTGAATGTCCAGCATCAAGGTCTTTTTGATGTGCTTAATGTAATCTTACAGTCTCCACAGATTGTTCCTGAGATTCACCCAAGAAGCATACCCGCAATTCTTTGTGTCTTCGAGGATTGGTTAATGGCCCCTTCGCAGCGTTTCAAAACCTTAAAGTGTACGCCATCCAGCCAATGAAACTTTTCAAGTTTCTTGCCGAGTTTACTGTGTCTAGCAAATCTGACCGGCCTCCTTTTTGGTACTCCAATAATCCAACGCTTTGAGCAGCCCCGCTGCATACGAAAAAGCTCCACAGGCAACAAGAATATGCATCGCCTGATGACTCGAGCCGTAAACGTCGAAGGTCCCCGGAAACCATCTCTCTGGGATACGCATGGCATATATTGCAGTTCCAAGACCATTCAAGAGCCCAAGACCTACGAAGTACGTGATAGACATTCTCCGATTTTGTTCTTCCCATCCGTTGAGCAGGATTCCGTGCACGACGGGAATGAAGGCAGAGAGTCCTAGGACGGCGAATGAAACAGAGCGCATCAGCCTGAAAGTGGGAGTACGAAAACGGGGCTTCATGGTGAATATGCCGCACCCAACAGCGCTAAGTGTGGCCTGGACGGGGTCAGTGACATAGACGCGACCTCACTCGATTGTTTTCCTACCATGACACAGTAGAAATACTGAAGAAGTGAGTCGCAGTAGAACCCAAAATAATCGATCGGAATCATTGAGCCCCATATCACAAGGACGATTCCTAGATGATCGAGTGCATTTCCAAAATGCCAAACCTCTTTACTGTGATTCATGCATGCATGGAAGCTGCTGTCGTTTAGCTAAGAAGAGTTCTCACTTGTCCCACACCTAAGCTTATAACTCACAATGTAGAAAGGGTGAAGCAGACTGTAATACCCAAAAAGTAGACCACAAGGGAAAGGATATCAGGTGTTGAGGCCGCAGGATATCGAGACTGTATATCTGTATAGAAAAATAGAGGGCCGAGGGAATAGAACAGCGCTCCCAGCAGATGAGTCCATATATTGACTGAATTATGAGATCTAGGTATCTAGATTTGGGTAAAACTGGACACATACTAGTCTCGTTGTGGATCTTGAAAATACTCTCAGCCGAGCGCTGGAATGAGAAGGAAGCTTGGCTTGACTTCGTTAGTATTGTAGTAGTACTATTCCGGGGCACGTACCGATAGTTTGTGAGGATGAACTCGTTGTCCCTGGTAATTCTGGTCAGTAAGTAAGCCCATGCAATAAGACAGCGAAACGACGTATACCTCTGCCATGGTACTACATGTAGGCTCACATATCAGCGACTTAATCATCTCATATAGTCTTCAAGCAGCACACATAGTTCATTCCAGCTTATGAGAACGTTGCGATCCTTCCTCCCCCGAGCCTCGTCCGGTGGTAGTTTTTGAGGCATTGTGTCAACAGTCTATCCGTCTAATTGCAGCCAGCGTTCATGGGATGGTGGATGGCGAGGATGGGAGAGAAACGGTGTGGTCGTATCAATACAGTCTATTTTTGGAAGGCGCGTATGCACGTGCCCGCTTCCCCGATCACACAGGTTGGGCGTCCTTCCACCTCCTTCATTCGCCAGACCATTTCTGGCACAACTCATTTGGCCTTGCTCGGTGACCTTCAAACGCAGCATGCATGAGCTGAAACGGTAAGATGAGGGCGACATCTTTCGCAGTCCATTCCGTAGCCAAATTGTGCGGTCAGTGCTAGTCGATCGAAACCCTGCCACACAGCCAATGTCGTTTCATAGACCTGTGCTGCCTTTGCCAAAATTTCTGTCTCTTGTATGGTCTCGTAGTTGTGTTTTCCTTCTAGCAATTCGTTATATAATGACTTATGTTTGCTTGAAGACTCTTGCTATGATATATCTGCATTCCATTTCCACATCGCTTGCTGCACCTACCTCCAGCGCTACTCTTCTTCCGACACCACATCCAACACCGGATTTTGTCGGTTTCGTCGGCGACCCTAATGGTAGAGGAACGATATCCCTAGTCATCTCCTGTCTTCTGACCCTTCTTCTTTGTGTATGGTCTGCTCTTCATCTCAACGTACCTCGGCAGGAAGAGCCTCTATTGGCCCATTTCTGGGTCAACATAAGATGGATAATCACAGGCGTTTACGCACCAGAACTGGTGGTCTTCACGGCTTGGAGGCAATGGAGTTCTGCCAAGATTCTTGGTGATCTAGTAAAGGACTTGCATGGATCTGAGAAATGGCAAATTCGAGCTCTTTCTGACAATTGGACCATGACTCATGGGTTCTTTGCTTCCACTGGCGGCTTCGCATACGAGATCCAGCACAAGAATATGGATTCGGACCTACCGCTGTTTCTACCAATCGATGGTAGCGGCCCTACGCGCCTTACACTTACGGCTCGAGGTATGGCTCTTCTTGTCAGATGCGGTCACCTTCCAGATGTTTCGCAAGCAGAAATCGCCGATAAGAGTAAAGCGAATGATATCGCGAAAGCGCTAGTCATCATCCAGGCCTCATGGATGCTGATACAAGTCATTGGAAGACTGATCGCTAGACTGCCAATTACATTGCTCGAAGTCAACACAATAGCGCATGTGTAAGCCTTATCACCCAGTTTGCATTGATGTCTCGTAGCTAAACTAGTATAACAGCATGTGCGCATTCTTGATGTACACCATGTGGTGGAACAAGCCACTAGCGCCCAAGGAACCTTTCATCCTGAGAGGCGACTGGGTCGCGCCTCTGTGTGCGTATATGTATATGAGTAGCGAGATGAGTGGGGAGGTAAACCAAAAGGTCATCAAGTCACAAACGATGGTGAAGACACTCTTCGCTTTCTTACATCTTTACTCAAGAGTGCCAGAAATCGAATCAATGGCCTACTGTTCACCCACACACACTGGAGCAGCTAGCGAATCTCCATCGCAAACCTATGGGGCAGATGTTCAAGATGGCTCGGCTCCCTCATCGTCATCCGTGCAGGCGCTCGTCCCTGCACCTCAAAATTGCCGAGCGGAATTGCAATCCAAGAAGCTCGAAAAAGCAGCTGGTACAGCCTTCTTCGAGCGCCGACCTAGGGTCAAGGCCGCCACATTTAGGTTAAACAACTCATCAATAGAGTGCGTCAATCGTTGGAGACTGGCAGCTTCTGCCATCGAAACCTACCCGGCCATACGAGAGAACTACCTCCTGCACTCGCATAATCGAGATCGATGCCTTCATTTCAAATCCGAAGAATTATTAGTCCCCCGTGTGCAGAACTGGCCTTGGGACGACCTCCTACGCAACGTAGGTGGCCTTGTCGTGGGTATGATCCTGTGGCTTGCCTGCTTCGCCTACGGTGCTGTACACGCCGCTGCTTGGAATGATCACTTTCCCACAGTAGCGGAAAAATGGCTTTGGCGCTCGTCGTCAGTGTATATTGGTTTCTGTGGTGGGTTATGGATTGTGCTGAACTATGTTGCTCAATCGTATAAGCCGCTCAATAAGTTTTGGGAGAGTTGGATGGATGGAGGGGGCAAGTGGTGGCAGAATATCATCATTGGTACCCCGGTGCTTCTTTGTGGGTTTTCGCTGGTATTCGCCAGGGCGTTCATCGTTATTGAGGCTTTTGTGAGTATTAGACAATTACCGGCAGGGGCATACGATACACCGACTTGGACTCAGGTCTTTCCTCATTTCTAATGTATATGTCTCACCAATGAATACAAAGCAGCCTCACGAGGAGAACAACCCCATCGAATCCGTCAAGACTACCAAGAATATACCCGCAATGCGGATCTGTAACAACATAGTCTCTATGCTACCACTTAGATATTCGTCAACCTCCCCGTACCCACCCTTCCAGTCCTTCTTCCCTCCACAAACACATCAAAAAGCATATCAACCGGTTCATACGTCTCCACAAAATACCTGAGACCCCTAATAGCCGCACCCGTCATACGCCCTAGCATCAATTTCGCAGTCAGCCAATCACTATCCACAGATCAACCCTGAGAAGTAACTCAGACTGCCTGCCCCCAAACAAACCACAACTCTTCCACATCAAAGTCCCGCCTTAATCGGTAAAAGAGGGGTTCACAAAACCTACAAGTCAAAACCCTCCCGGTAGGAACCACCGTCAGAAAAACCCCCCTGAAATTATACTCCAACGGCGCTCCGATTGGTTTGTCGAATTTCTTGTCCACGTTCGTTAGGAACTCGTGTCTAGCTGCCTCGAGGCAAATGAGGGCTGGGTTTCGAGGGACGGATTGCCCGTATGAGTAGAATTTGACGGCGATGGATGAGCGGGGGACGGAGTATGAGAAGGGGTTGGAGGGGAGGGCGCTGGTGGGGGGTTGAGTATGTTTATAGATATTTAGGTGGCGGGGAGAGGACTTACTTTGGGGGATTGGGAGGAGTGGAGTTGAAGGGGAGTATGAGGTTGGTCGTGCTATTGTTGAAGAGGGTTAGAGATGGCAGTGTGAGAGGTGGTGCGCCATGAACAAAGGTGGACAAAAAGAATAAGAGAGCGGTGTAGCCCTGAATAAAGGGTCGCATTTTCGAAGAAGGTGATGAGTGAGTTATGCAGAATCCACCAAAGAGCACCGGGTTTGGTAGACATGACGTCCAGCGCATAATCCGCCGTCATGGCCTGGCGGATGTACCTAGACTTATCGCCTCTCTGACGGGCCAGACGACCCGTCTAAGTTGTAGAAGCGCAGAGATGGTGTGGGACGCGCAAAATGATCAAACATTGGCATGGCGGAGCTGTGTCTGTGATGCTTCTAGTAGCATTAAGCAGGCCATGGAAAGCACGCAATGAGAGTGGGAACATGGGTGACGGACTTTGACCAACCACAAGCGTCAAATGTTTCACAGCAAGATGTAACGAGGATCAATTCATGTCTCATTCGCTAGAACGCAGCATACCTATCTTGGCTAGTCCCTATTACTTATACGTAGTTAAAGCTGGGGTTCCCTCTGCTGGCGGGTCCGAAAATCTCGTCTGCGCGAAGACTTTCTGCATCCCGTGCGCCCTCTCGTTGTACTTCTGGTAGACGACATCCATCTCTTCGACCTTGACACGATGCGTCAACATCTTGTAGGGATCCGTCTTGCCTTCCCTGATCATCTGGAGCAGCTGCTCCCAGTAGAGATGGACAGGTGCTTGACCGTTACCAATGAGACGGATACCGCGCTCCATTAGGGAACCGATGTTGAAGTGGTTGGTAAAGCCTACGTAGACACCAGTGATACCGCAGCGACCGTAGCTCTTGACGGACGTGATCATCTCGTTGACGATTTCCGAGGTATCTGTCTCAGCACCCAGAAGCATCTCGAAGTAGTGTGCCCATCCTTTGGCGTATTCACCTGCCACGCACTCGAGAGCCACATCAGGGCCACCGTGCTCCATCTCCTTCAATTTCGACGTGACCGTCGTGCCGCGAGGCAGATCAGTGTAGTTGATCGTCTCTACTTTAGGCATTTTCTCCTTGCAAAAGTCCAGTCGCCATGCGCCAGCACCACCATCGATGAGAATAACTCTTGATGCTCCGTTGGTAAAGCTCATTTCTGCGCACATCTCTCCAATTGGTCCTGCACCCCAGATAGCAACGACGTCTCCATCTTTGACACCGGTATCCACAACGCAGTTCCAACTTGTAGCAAGCACATCTGACAGGTATAAACCCTTCTCATCTGGCACATCATCTGGCAACTTCAACAGATTGACGTCTCCGAATGGCACTCTCACGTATTCTGCCTGTCCGCCTGCAAAACCACCAGTAAAATGACTGTAGCCGAACATGCCAGCAGTCCTTCCGCCGTACATTATGTTCTCGATGGTATTTGAGTTGGTTCGCTCGCACTGCGAGGAGAGCTTCTTTTTGCAGTACATGCATTCTCCGCAAGCTATCTGAAAGGATGCCACGACACGGTCACCTTCTTTCAAACCCTTGACACCAGCGCCCATACTATCCACGCGGCCACAGAATTCATGACCCAGGATGTCCCCTTTCTGGAGCTCGACGACTGCGCCATGGTACAGATGTAGGTCAGAGCCGCAAATAGTGGAGCCGGTCACTTTTAGGATCACGTCGCGGTCTTCGATGACTTTGGGCTTGGGGGTTTCGACTGCAGACTTAATTAGTGGGGCAGATAGGTAAAATGATATTGTGGAGTCTCTACCAATTTGACAGTCGTTCTTACCCATCCAGGCCAACGCCTTCATGGTCTCGGACTCGTCACCGTACTTCGCTCGGTCCCGGGCGGGATTGGTCATGTTCTGTTCCGTGACTGCGTTGTCGCCATGGCCCATAGCCTTCTCCGCCAGGTTGGCTCCCTGTGACATCGCCATGATGAGTTTGTATCTGTAGGAATGGTTCTTAGATTTAGTGTTCGATGTGTGTTATTTCAGTCGGCTTCTCTGAAGAGTGGTCAAGTATGAACAAGCCAGCGGACGAGGAGCAATATTGTGGGCTCTCGTCATGCTATTCAGCAAGTGACTACGTCACTACCATGTCATTCATTAGCCGGAGTCATTTGCCGGCATCGAGATCGCGTCGCAAGCGAGCTATCAATACCACTCTGACAGAACGATTCGTAAACAAACACTGGGGAAGTGAAGATGTATACGTGAGGATTGAAAAGTATGCGGAGGGAAGGCATAGGCACGGAGTGCCAAGGCAATTTGGCCTGGGGCAATCCAAATCTCCCTTCCTCCACGGCCATGGCTGTTTCTTTCACAGATAGTTGCGATAGTATGTCTGGTCTTTGAGATTACGAAGACACGTCTAGTTCGACAAGAGTGACTCAATTATGATAGCAGCTAAGACAGCGTCCAGCCATCTCAAGAAGAAGGCCGCATTCTAGACAAATTGAATCAGGACATAAGCCTACAGAGCGAGCTGCCATACCTAGTATGGTCTTCTTGTGGGCTCGAGGTATCTCTGAGAGCTTGCTGATTGCCCATATACGATCATTAAGTTTCAATCGACCAAAACGAGTGTATCAATTGGACCCGCACTTTATCAGAGTTACACAAAAAGACTTTAGAATATCGAGAATCAAATTCCTCTCACCCCTTGCACAAACATTCAATATAAGTAGGTTAGATAACATTCCTGAAATGGACACGACCTTATGATCCACCGACTTGAATTGAATACCATGTTCTTCTGAACTCAACAGTCCAAAGATGCAATCGTCTCTCATAGCTGCGTTGGTCCTAATCTTCTCTTGCCATTCCACTGCCATACCTTTATGGAGCACCCAAACGCAGCAGCCTCAGCGAGTGGCGGTCAGCTGCCCTGACCTTTTCGCTAGTCCAATCCCAGACTCAGACCAAGAGTATGCCATGAGCAAGCGACCGAACGGAACAAAAGACCCTACCAAAGCAAGCGTACTTAGAGTGCTTCCTGGAGACTCGGAGATCGTGAAGATTCTGGGTTATTCGCACGAAATCGCCCATGTAAAGATCAATTTTGCGGAGTCTCACGGTGCACTTTGGTATGCGTATGGTAAATATAGCTGTGACGGGCTCGCTCACGCGCTGCGTCTGGGTCATCGTGAGCGGATTGATGGTGACTTGGAGTAAGTAAATATCAGCTCAGGAGGATCATGCGTCTAATGCCTCCTTAATTGTAGTTACACTTGGGCGGTAGTCGGAGTGCTCTGCTTTGGACTCATAGTTCTGTTTCACAGGAAGTCGTTTCGCCACACATCCACAATGAGAATGCCTTTTCCTCCGTGGTCTTCCACCTTTTCTGAACGTTCACTGGGGGGCGCCGTACATCTTTCTAAGATCACAACGAACTAGGCCGTGTGACGTAATCTCAAGTCTTTTAATAGGAAGAAGCAGGCGACAATTGGATGAATTTGTGGGAGAGGTTCTGCGGCCACAAGCGACGAGGCCTATTAGCACAGCTACATCCCCATGGACGCTGAATACTGGCTCGTCAATACTAGGGAATCGTGGAAGGGAAGATTAGAGTCGCGAACGAGACAAACACTGCCGAAATCAGCGTGTTGAACAGAAATCTTGTAGTGATGCAGATAAGATGTTTTGCTTGACACCCTGGTCCTCGCATCTCATATGGTAGAAGGAAGCATTCATATCAAAAATTCAATACCCCTTATATGATATCGCACATGGTTTGTACCAGTGGGTGAATCCAAATGTCATCAAAGGAACGCCGCAACAACCTTCGCTCCTTTTCATCGCTCGTAATGCCTAGCCCGTATGTATCGTTGCTCATATCGACCGTTTCCCATGCTCTTTGTTTTGTTGGGTACCAGTTACCATCGTCCTGGCTCCGCGGTGTTCTTTGATTATCACCTTGTCAAAGTGCGTCGAGTATCGTAAGGGGGTACGCCTCAGCTATGTAATCGTTAGAGTTGTCGCTAGGTGTAGGAATAGAGACCTACCAGGCTCCTCATCGTCCCACTGTCCTATATGCCAAAGACTAGTTGGCGCTGCCCACCCATTGACGGGAGAGCCAAATCCAGGAATAGCCGGTATTACAAATTCGGTATCGTCGCTTGCTTCCGTGGCCACAGTGATATCATCGAGAAGCCTGCCATCATCTCCGCCAGTCTGTGAGCTGGAGCTACTCGGTGTGTCCTCCTCTCTTGATTTGGTACGAGGTACTGTAGCTGGAGTGGTGGTAGGAGCAGAAAAATCGAGGCGGGTGTCGCTCGCTTCTGGAGGGACTCGGCCGCTGATGCTGGCACCCGTTGTTGCATGTTTGATCTTCTTCTCGAGAATTGTTCCGATACTGGATTCGTTGTTCCGTCTTTGTCGTAATTGGGGCTCTGCAGGGTCGCGGTCGTTGGGTCCATCTATTTGTCAAACAATGTGAATTAGCTAGGTGACCATTGAGCGGCCATGGGTAGCCATTGAACAAAAGCGCACCTGCATTGATGACGATGGAGGGTCGCAATCGATGATGCAACGGTGTGCCTTCTACAACGTCTGATGGAGAGAAGTTCAGCTTCTTCCAAGCTCAAATATTTGGCGTGCCATCAATGTGAGACAAACCATCATGTCTTGGACCCTGACCCTCTTCTAGCTGCCTGTCCCATCGCGAGAGGCCCCAGGCAAACCGGTGTCTGTATAGGACCCAGATGCAGAGCACACATGCTCCTACGAGGATAGCGACACTGGCGATGTGGTTTGAGTGGATTATTGGTATGACCATCTCGCTACTATTAGCCCTCCTTGCCGATGCGTTTGCGAAGCTCGGCGACGAGGTCAGTTCTCGGTGTGCCTGACCGAGTCGCCAGAGTAGCAGAAATGCCTCAATGTCAGTATCGGCCAGATTCGCCGGCCATCGGAAGGGGTATAGCTCATAGATACAGACGAGGATCGATGCTGACTAGCGCGCTGCTGGTAAGCCTGCAGGCTTTCCCATCAATGATTGGTAGCCAGGTCATCGAGCTAGGATGCCGGTGAGTTTTCTCGGACTAGCTAGAAACGCTGCCTGAATTGCGGATCCCATGCAACGTATTCCGCACCTGTGGCTGACTAAGGTAGTAACGTCTCCAGTCATGAGAGCCAAAAGCAGATAGGTCGGTCGGTACTCGACGTCGCATAGGTTTCCCCTGCACTGATAAAATGACAGGATCTAGCTGTATTTGCAATGCTTGCTGTCGTTCCGAACGGATTTCGCTCGCGGGTGTATTAGCCTAGACGTCTCATCCACGCTGGCTGAATTCAAAGATCTACTGCGAAGGCTGCTACATCCTCAAGCAGCATCAACAATATCGAACCTGCAAGCTATCACCTCCACCGGATTATTGTAAGGGCATCTCGGCTACATCAAGAGTGCTCCTTGTCATCAAGGATTTGGGGACATGAATGTTTTCGCAGTAACTAAAAGTAGAGCTTAACTGCGTTGGACATTTAATTATTCCAAGGATTCAATTTCAGGGATTGCACACATCCTTAAGAATTGCTCTCATCTAGTTCATGTGTTGATACGGACGATCTGTGTAGGTCCATTCCTTCTATATGTGTTAGCAGTTCCAAGATGACAAATCGCTGCCTCGAGGAATTTGCCTGGATCTCTGGCAAGCGCATCACAGAGCGTTGGCACTTTCATACTTACTTTTCGACGGCTCCTTTCTATGCCTCATCAATTACCTATACTGCAAATTTCCACTTTGATCCGTGAAAAAGCCGTTAACATTTCTGCTTCCTCGTATTGTTTGGAAAAAGTGTGATTGTGCTTGTTTTGCACACGGTTGTTTTGCACACGATGAGCACAATGCGTGCTCCTATTGTGGGTTCCTTATCACCAGCTTTGTAAGACAAGTGTAATACATATAACATGCCTAGATACCGGTAAGTAAATGAAGTCGCAATTTCGTCGAGGAGTGCGACATAACCTGGGTTTCGAGACAATCGTCTATACTCTATTCGTAGACTTCTATTGCAACGATGGTTTCTTCTAGAGACTACCCAGCTCATGAGACTGCATCGCATGTCGACCAAATGATTGATCTTTCTCACCACGGGCTGTGAGATAGGAAACAGGTTGATGCTCACAAAACTCTTAGACTTTGCATTCTCTCGCGTGATTGAAACATTGACCTCTATTTTTATCGCGCTTTCTTTAGCCGAAAAGCATTGAATGTACTGTCACCTGACTGTATACCGGGTGCAGACCCAGTATTAGTGGAGGCTATTGTATGCGAAACCCTTGTCTTGATGCAGAATTTCCTATGTCCGCCTGCTCCGTCAAAGAATACAAACAAACCACAACACCATTGTACCAGCGCCATTAGGAAACGAACCTAATATAGTTAAGTATTGAAACCCAGCAAACACCGTCCTGAGCTTGAGGTCACATGAACCTGATTGATATTTAGACACCCGCAGCTGAGGAGGAGGCGCTGGCTAGTAACGAGCGCTGTCGGAAAATTGCATTAAGTCTAAATCCGCTGATTTTCTGACCCTTGATCAAGGCTGTTGAATCTTGGCAGCGGAGGTTATGTACGGTGATTGTAGAACCAGTATCCTTCTACTATGATGCCTTACCCTACCTCAGTCATTCTGACTACCACTCAGCTGAAGTATAAATGTGCCTCGACAAGAATGCTAAATTACGCTATAACGAGCAAAGACGGGTATTTCTCTTAATCTCTTTATCTCTCTCAGTTGTTGTTGGCGCGTCGCTCTGGCATGTTGGTTGGCGATCAGTAGATTTCGGGGACAGGATATGCCTTTTATAATACCATTGCCTCTGTCAGGTTGTGGTCTTCTCAAAGCTCTTGTCTGGATATGCCCGCGGTGAGCAATCGATATGACTTATCGAAGACCTTGCACAGGCTTGCGTTTTCACGTGGAGCTAGACATAACATGAATCTAGAGGGGGCCCAATGATCTCGTCGTTTTTGATGCGTAACAAAGGGGGCTTTGCTAAAAGTTTGATATTGGATATTCCAGACTGAACGAGTACCGTAGGCTCTCACGATAGGCTCTCACGCTTATAGCTATATAATACTTGATGGAAGAGTCATGGTTCAAGACTATGTTTAAATTAGCCTGATGCGCGAGCGCGCCAGCCTTGGCGTCGAACTGCTTCGGTCTTTGGCGCGGGGCTGCGTGGCTAATTCTTGCCGCGCTGATCTTTGGCGCTACTTGTCCTCTACATCACCATACCATGTTCGATGGAGGCCTTTCCCGATACCACGTAGCGCTCGTTTATATAGCAACAAGCTATGAGAGCTCCAGAGGCACCCAAACAGAGCACCCCAACGGAGTTCTTTGGCGCCTGGCGTTGTCATACCTGCATGCTCTCCGACCTAAAATGCTGGATACGAGAGGACCTGGAGGTTTGCCTACTCTGCGAGAATAGCAACCAGCCCTGCGCCTTCACGAGGACCGTGAGCCGCACGGGTCCTAGGAGTCAGTACTCCTGGGAAGAGCTGATTCGAGTTGGGACCCAGGAGGCTGCCACCCAGCCAGAGTGTGTAGATAGTCCATGTCCTGATCAGTGTAGTAGCCTACATAGCAGCCTTCCACTGACACGATTTGCACAGGTTGTCGGGTGCGATGAAAGCTAGCCAGCGGGGTAATTTCCAAATCGAATTCTGCTCAACTCGCTACTGATGCAACACAGGCGCCTTTGAACAACCTCAACCAGATCCAAGCAAAAGTCTCCAATATGGGTGGACGATGGTACCAGGGAGCTCTACGCAAGCCTTTTACCCATCTGATCAAGTCCCTTCTCGTTTCGATTTCAATGCGCTCAAGTTTCCTACTGGCCTTCATAGTGATACCTTTCGTGAAGAAAGTTCCTACGACCGCTTGAGCGGTACAACCTTGGGAACTGCGTCAAACGAGTCTTCCGTTGTTTTTGGAGATCCAAACAGGCTAAAACTATCTTCCGCGGAATACGGCCCACCGTATAATGTTATCTCTCACAATTGGCAGGGACGTCCCTTTTCCGACTTCGCTCCGAATGAAAGGACTGAAAGCCCTGAGCCCTTGGAAAAAAACAAGAGCCAATCGAATAGGGGGTCACCAAAACGTAGCAAGCTCAATCGTTTCGTGATGGAGTCAGGCAAGGAACCAACGAGTGATGGGGAGTCCAAAAGATCTAAACGAAAGGGTGAGCTAAGTGATAGAGCTCGAAGTAAGGCCGGCAGGGTCCGCGAGATTGGAGCTTGCTGGAGGTGTAGATCTATGAAACAGCAAGTAAGTAATCAGAGACACGTACTGCTTACTAGCCGGGCCGCTGATTTCGTAAAGTGCGGGACTGAAATGCCTTGCGACGGTTGTCGAAAGAGCGGCAAATCTACTAGCTTGCCGTGCGTTCGTGGTCCTTTCAAAGACTCTGTGGCAATAATTTTTCCTGGTTTGGCGTCCATGCTTCTCTATGAGCTTACGCATGCTAACATACTATCAATCCAGGCTTTGGTCACGTCGAAAATTTTAAACCTCGAGACTACGAAAGTATACTCAGTTTTTTCGCCAAAGTCTTCCTCAAAAATGTTCGCAGCTTCCAGGGAGATGACATGTTGACTCTTGATCTCTCAATCCAATGTTATGACCAATCAGCATCTGGTGTCTCTGAAAACAAATTGCGGGGCGTCCTGAGCGATCTTGAGTCGTCGCTGTTGAAAAGCAAACAGGGGTTCTCAAATGGCGCGCTGTTTAGCCTTTGCGTGGTGACTCTAATATCTAGGGCGTTTGCCGAGAATTTCGCCCAGCGCTCAGAACGGAATTTGTTGGCCGGTAAGGCATCAAATGTACTGGAGCCCACTGTCATAGGCAGAAGAGAAGATACACTAGCAGTGATATTCAGTCTTATCAAGGGTTCAGATCGTAAAGAGCTCAATCCTTTAAAAACCATCCGTCAGACCGCAGGCATTGAGACCGATCAAGGTATGATTGGCCCAATTCATAATCATTGATTTTGTTCTTATTGATATTTTCACGGCAGAGCGAGAAAGCTCCCCAGCAAAACAGAAGCCCGACTCATCCAGTAATCGAGGGTTGTATGGATCGGTCGACGCCTTATTTTTCACGAACGAGCTGCAAATATTGCGACGATCGAGTGGGACAACAAGCAATCATCACAGAGGTCCAATGAGAAAATCTGTCGCGGCTGAAACCAAAAACCTCGAGATGAACCGTGGTGCTTCGCCAAGTACATCAGCAAATACGGAAACGACTGTGGACACCCCACCTTCAGCGGCCAGCGAGCATGAGTTGCTAGACGCCCAACTCAGGAACGAAATGGGTCCTCCACCCAATCTTCGAACAGAAAATCCTATCTCGACTGGCGAATGGGCCGAGCCACGTCCATCCAGAAGCCGAACCTCAGACGATCTACCTCGACCATCTTCTGCACCGCATGAGAGACTCGGTTTGTTGAACGATGGTATGAACAACGAGCCTTGGAATCCTCTAAGGGGCTCCCAGCCGCAGCCCGTTACTGGGCCATGGGGAGATTACAGAGAGCCCAAAAGGCCTCGATCTGAGTCCGAGCGTACGGCGAGAACAAGAGCCGGAACTGCCAGAAGCGTCATCTCTATGGATACGCGGGATGATGGTAACAGAGAAGATGAACCCACTCAACCCGACAGGCAACCCTTAGTCTAAACAAGCTTCGGCGGTAGTCTGTGAAGGAACGAATCTCGGGTCAAGCAATAGGATGGATGCATTTTGATGATCAATAAGCCAGATGTTTGGCTAGTTCAAGGCGACTTGGAGATTACCAGATAATTGGACCGACATAGGATCTTTGGCAACATCCGAAAGTCTGTCCTCTAGCGGAATTGTTCAGCAACATTGAACAATCGGAAGCCAGCCATTGATGACTAAAGGGGTCAATGCTGCTCAAAATGTTGAGTGCATTCGCACCATTTCTTAAGCAGCTCTCGACAGAATGATTAGCAATTCTCGTTTTGAGAGACTGAAGACTTGTTGGCTCAACCCAATATCTGGGCGAGGCTGGAGGGTTTAAATCGAGTCATGTATTATATATGACCCACTTCCAGCTCAGCCATGCTTCTATGGCCATTAGATGAAGCAAGCAAGTGTTATTGGTAATCAGATATTAGCTTAGTAGGTCACGTTCCCATTTACGATCTTCAACGTGCATCAAACCTCTGCCAGCTTATGGTTGCAGTTCACTTTCTATTATTGTCAAGAATGGGTCCCTTTGCACTCTTGAAGCCCGTCACTATCCTAGGGATTGTAGTACAATACCTCCTTATTTTTCACTTATTATATAAACTTCAAGACGAGCTATGCAACAGAGGAGTGCAAGAATTTTGAGTCTCCAGTGCCAAGGGTTGACGAGATTTGTTTCTGCTCTGCAAAACTTGCCAGCCAAACTCTGCGCCCTAGGATTACCGCTCAATAATCTAAAGGGGCATATGATAGAGGTAATCTTAAGAAGCTTGGCTATATAGTAATCCTTGAACATCAGGCAATAATTATTTTTCAGACCGCTTGTGCTGAAGCTAACAGCTCATGTTCAGTCCGTTCTCGAGACCTGTTTCGTTGGAAGTCACGTGCTCGAGCGCGAAGCGCCTCAGATTAGCCTTGCAAGGCATCTTCTCAGATTTAGGTTCCACGGCGAGTGCCTCGAAAAGGAGCACCTGATAACAAAGATACTAAATCAGTCTGTTCGACTTTGACAAATCCTATGAATAATTGTTTTGAGCAGAGTACATTCCGAGCGGAGTGAAAGCGTTAAAAGTTCACAGTCACATATAATAGATGATTGGTTCAAAACACGGTCCGACTGATCTCCGGAACGTCAACGTTTGAAGATTGAAAAGCAGTTTCAATCAAATGATGTAGCGAAAAAATTTGCTCTAATTCCATGACTTGGTCGTCCGCGCTGCCGAAATACATGATCGCGTAATTGCTATGATCTTCACCAACTGTATCGAATCTCCCAGCCCTGATCTGCACACCTTTGGTCTAATTTGGTGTCGTCTCGCCGTAATTAGAAGGAGGTCGAACGAGATCGGGGACATCTTCTCCACGTAAATCAGCTATTTCACTTGGATACTGTCAACTCTACCGATGCGCGGATTGCTTACCTCTCAGGTCGCCTGTATGGTCCGAAGAACATTCTGGCCCTGAGGAGTGATGTTAGCATTTTACCAACCATCGATACACTTGGAGCTTGACGGTGGGACGAACGAGCACAGGCGGAGCGTCGACGCTCCTCCAGTCTCCGTTCCTCGCGCTGCTGGCGCCAGGTAAGGAAAATCCCATATACAGCTATCGAACCGAAGAAAAATACCCCCACAAGAGAAACAATGTTGAGGGTGTTGTTTGTCGAGAGAACGTCCGCGACGAGATCGTATGAAAGTGAGGCTGAATTGTTCATGGCCATGGTCTCAGGGCTGTATTACGCTGGATTTTGTTTCAATCTGGCACTAGATGCAAGCCTGCTTCCCAGAGTGTCCAAGGAAGACATCGCGAACAGCCTGGTTTTATAGAGCAATGTTGAGCTGGGTGACGCGGATTGGCAAGAGGTGCACTTGGGCATTGTTCAGGTTCTTTCGTCGCACTTGGGATCTTTCGGGTTGTTTGTACCACAGAATGCTGGCTGCTAATCAGCTAAGCTAGTTTTGCAGGAATAAATCTTGTATATTCTGTAAGTACATTTGTCAAAGCGCATGTGAAAAGAAAGAGAAAAAAAGCAAAACTCCGAAGCGCATATCGCGACAGCCGGCAAGCTTTGGCAGTAAAAAGTATATCTTATATGCTCCCTCAAAGCAACCATTGAGACTGACATATCGCTTGGTTAGCGAGCTCATCAGACAGATTCCAACTGTGGGTGTTCTCGGGTGTAGCGACTTCGAAGCTGGTAATCAAAGTCGAAATGGCTCTTCCGTCTGGACCTCCAGGGCGTCTGTGCGGAAAAGCAGAAGCACTTATCGGACCCTTTTGACAGTTATTGCAGAAAAACCGACGTACGCACCATGTTCGATCTGATATCGTCGACCAGTTGAAGCTACAGGTTGGCGAACCTCCCTCTCGATCAGACCATTGATTACTGCTTAGATTGTTCAGAGCACTGGCCGAATGGAAGAAAGATGCTATCTGTTGTACAAGGGAAACTTTTCATAGGTTGACGGCTGCCTTGAAGAACGAGAGGAGGCCACGAGTTCTTGTTTTTTCTTTGGTATATCGAACCACAAAGTAGATTGTAGCCGGCCCTATGGAGCCGCGCTGCCTCTCGAGCACAAGATATACCGATGCTTACAGTGACAGCAGCGTTCCTTAATAGAAGCGTTGATTACTTGCCTTCATGTATCACCAAACACAAACACTCCCTTCCCTTTCCTATACCCCTCCAAGGTCCCTTGAACAGCATCCACCAACTCCTTCTTCTTCGTCTCCCAGTTCCACGGCACCTCCACCATCGGCACATCCCTAAACTCCCCGCTCCTAATCAACTCCAAAATCTCATCAACCGTCCTCTTCTTCTCCTCGGGATTTCGATCACTCCACCTACTAACCCAAAACCCCTCAAATCGCAAATCCTTGAAAATCAACATACTAGCTCCCACCCGCATCGGACTCTTACTCATAGCCCCATACGTAACCATACACCCCCCCGTCCCCAGGACCTTCGCCATGGCCATCGCCGCATCCCCACCCACACAATTAAGCGCCAACTTCACACTCTCCCTACCTCCATTCGTCCACTCCTTGACCTGCTCTTTAAACCCCTTCGCCCCCACCTCCTCATCACTAACCACATGCGTAGCCCCCAACTCCAGCAACTCCCTTTTCAACATCTCCCCCTCCTCCCCAGGCCTACTCCTCACCACCGCAATAGACCTCAAACCCCACCTCTTCCCCAACTGCAACGCCGCCCTCCCCACCCCACTATTAGCCCCGTTCTGTATCCACCAATCCCCCTCCCGCACCTCTTGAAAATCCCTCAACATCCTCCACGCCGTCACCGGATTCACACTCACAGTCCCCACCTGCTCAGCCCTCAACCCCTCCTTCTCCACCCGCGTCACCCGATCCTCGGGTACTTGTAGATGTGTCCGCCACGTCCCTAGCCCGGTTTGCCGCGCTATTACCCAGTCGCCTTTCTGTACGCTTTTGGCGCTGGAGCCGGCGGAGAGTACTTCGAAGCAGGCTTCGTTGCCGGGCACTGCGGAGGGCTGGGGGGTTCCGAGGGTGGAGGTGAAGGGAGGGACGGTGGGGTAGGTGCCTTGGATTTGGTTGATGTCGGCGGGGTTGAGGGGGGAGGCGAGGGTGCGGAGGGTTAGGAGGTTTGAGTGGGGTGGGGAGATAGAGTGGGTGTGGAGACTGCAGCATGAGATATTGGTCTTGTCAGTGACTTGATCGTATATTGGGTAGGTGATGCGCACGAGAGAACGTCGGTGGGGGGGCCATGTTTGGAGTAGACGAGCGATTTGGCTTGGGTGTAGCCGTAGGTCGATATGGCGCGTCGCCGGTCAATTGGGAGTTTGAGAGTGGGGTTGGGGAGGCATTGAGGCCGTGATTGTTTGCATGATGCTGCTGTGATAGCTGCTCGAGGCGGTCTGGGTGGCATGACTCTTGGTTGCGGTATTCATATTGCTGGGCGCGATTGTTTAGACATCAATACGGGTATGACGTAGCGCTTTGTAAAGATACGGCTACTCTCACTCTGCTCAATGCTATACAATATTGCAGAATGGTATCAGGAGAGGAAACAAGATTTATTGAGGGTCGTTCCAAACATAGAATCACTGTGAGCAATGTTGGAGTAGTCTTCCTATATTCTTGCTTGTTCGTGGTACATGGCCACGCCCAGTGTCAACGCTTGGCCAAGAAACTTTCATATGGGCGTGGTTATTGGTTGCACCCCTTGTCTGTCGTCTATTTTCCTATCCTCGATATCCAAGCCTCCCTGACTGCTCCTTTCAAGCCTGCCTCTTGGCGCCCTCTTCCTCCATGCCTTCGCAGCCCGTCACGCTTCCCAATGTTTGCTCCACCTTGCCCATAGTCTCATTCTTGCTCACTTCTCCACCCTGCTGATCACTGATCTCTTTCGCGGCCCTCATTTCTTCTACTGCAGCCTGCTTATCAGAAGCTCCCGCATTTTGCATATCGGTCGAGGCGTATGAGCCTACAGTTTCCTATAGTGGAGAAGATGATCAGCTCAGTCTCTCGACAAATATGTGCAATAGGATCACGCCAAGGATTCCCGCCCGTCAAATTTGCTGCAAAAAGCCAAGCGCGGAGAAGAGTGACGTGAGGATGCAAGCCCAACTCTAAACAGTCTCTGTTTTGCCACTGTGTGTCACGCGTTGGAATCGATCTCCTGAGTAGAGTCTTGTCCTCGCGATCCGATGGCTCCTCAACAGTAACACCAAAAACAACGGGCAAATACATATGCTACTAATGGAAGCTTCGAAGACCTACCTTCGCAGCAGCTGCAACATATGCAGCATGTCCGTGTAGCATCGATGGGTTTGATTGCGAGTCCGAAGCTTCGTTGGAGGCCATAGTTCCTGCTCTTTTACTGTGATTCTAGCTGGTAGTTCTTAGACTCTTATCACTGGTCGAAGTGAAGTGATGAAAATGGTAGTACAAGCTGTGAATGATCAGCGAAAGCCGGGGAGCAGCAGAACTTGAAGGGTGCGTAGTACAAGCCTTCCAATCTAGTATAAAACCCTCGAGAGTATCCTGCCCCGAGTCTAGAATTGTTCAAAGCTTTCACGTGGTACCGTGGACTTAAAAATTATGCAAGTTCAGACGAAACAAAATAACCATACAATCATGACGTCCTACAGCCAAGACACCGAGGCACAGCCTCAACGGATAACAAGCCACTGGATAGATCCGCAGAGCCTCATCGGAGATGATCCCGCAGTGGTGAGCTCCATCCGAGACTCCTCCCTGATAGTAGCCCCTCTGACAGCTCCACCCCTAAGTCATACATACGTGCATACTAATCTACGGATTCTAGGTGCAACCCAAAGACCCCAAAACGCCTACACCCAACTCAACACCAACCGCCACCTCCCAAAAAAATGGACCCAAAACCCTCCCATCAAGGAAGACCGCAACCACCAAGCCCAAGAAACCCCTCACACCTCCCTCGCCTAGCCTCATGAGCTCCAAGCCACCAAAACCCTCCCACAAAGCTCGCCAAACATCACTCGTCACCGCAGAGCGATGTTACAAAGCCTACCCTGAACAGAACACAGATGTGATTCCAACAACCAAGCAGCTAGAAGCGCGCTGGAGCCGACAAGCCCGAGCAGGTTTCGACCCTATCAATGATGCCTCTATCCTCGCATTCTCCAGTCCCAGTCCCAAGGCTAAGCTTTCAGCCCGGCGACAATCCAAAGACCCTCCTCAGCTTCGTGATGCTGCACTTGAAGGTGGTGGATCAGAGGTTTCGCAGTCATCTCCCGCTCCTAAGAGAAGAACCTCGATAAAAGTCAGTGAACTGGTGGAGAATGATAGTCTACGTTTTGGGGGTGTGGTGGAGCGATATCTGTGACGGGTTTGAGAGGGGCTCGAGTGTGCAATGGATACAGTTGGGGGAGATACCCCTAGAAAGTAGCATAGATTTAGGATGATACGCACATACAATATCCCATCTCCCCATCCATTGGCGCGAGCAACGACCCTCTTGAAAGACGATCATCCTTAAAACCCGCATATATTATACGCAAATACAGACAACACCACCGCAAAAGTCCAATGGATACCAAAAACAATGGTATACCTCCTCCTCACCCACGTGCAATAAAAATCTGTCGTTCTCGATCACCCATATCTACAACCCCCCCTCTCCCCCTCTCCCCAACTCCTATAAAATCTCAAATACCAATATCAAATTCCAAACACAACTACATATCCAATCACCACATCCCCCACTCAACTACCTTATCGAATCTCAACCTCGCTGCTATGCTATGCTCTGAAATCTGAAGCAAAAAAATTCATCCGCGTTTGGAGAATAAGAACTGATCAGCCAATGATCTCGAGATGTTGAGTAGATTCCTTCAATCTGGTTTGGTGTGAAAAGCCTGTTCAATCTGTCAATGGTAAAGAGATTCGTTCTTGAGGTTACAACAGCGAGGGCTATGCGCTGAATATGGACGATAATCGTTGAGGTATGCACACTCAGGTCGACGTATTGGTATATCGAAGCTTGAGCAGGAATCTGCTGGTTATAGGGCGGCTTGTTCACAGTAAATTCTTGAGTAAGGACTGGAAAATTCAGATGAGATTGATTTGAAGGAACCAATGTTGATTAGCATTATGATTTATATCGGCTATCTAGGTAGAGAATGCATTTAAGCATCATCTATGATGCAATTTCGTCAAACCATGACGTTTTGTGCGCGTACGCTCTATCATTCTCCTCCTCCTAACTTTATCACCCAATTCAATCGTCACAGGTAAGACCCTTAACCAGCAGTGTAAAGACCAAGAGCAACAATGTGCGGGTTCAACATGCTGGTATTAAAAGGCGTGACGAACAGGTCGAGGTCGGTAAGCATGACAGCCATGGTGCCGTTGATGATACCGTCGTTGCCGTACACAAAGCCCTTTGGCTGGTAGGTGTAGCCAGTACCGTTGCCGGTAGTGGTCAATGGCGAGTAAGTCAAGTTGAGCTGCTGCGACCAGCCAACCCATTTAGGTGCTCCAGCGGAGGTGGAGGTCACATAGGAGTTGTTGGGACCAACAGCCTGACCTGGTGCATCCCACTGGAAAAAGACCTGCTTGCCTGGGAAAGAGAGAGGCTCAGACTTGTTGTGGGCAACTGAGGGTCCGCAGCCGTAGCCAGTAACGTTCAGATTCTCGCAGCTGCCGGTGGTAAGGTTGGAGATGGATGGGTCAGCAACACGAGGGCCGACCTGCTCGCTTCCGTTGGTAGCAGTGTCATTGGGCGAGTAACGGTTGATGTTGGGGTTATTCAGGATATGAAGAACCGGGAAGTTTTGCCATGCCAAGCGAGTAGTGTTCTCGGGGCAGTAGGCGATATAGGGAGCAAGCATAGACCAAGCCCAACTCTGGGGCCAGCCGTTCTCGAACCAAACATCCATCGGGGTGAGACCACTCATCTGGCGGAAGATCTGCTGTTGACGCGCCTCGGTGGCGATGGACTGAGCAAGCAATTGCCCAACCTCACGAGAATCGAGGTGATTGATGAAGCCCCAGACGCCAGACTCGCCAAAGCGGGTGAGGCGCTGCATGAAATCGAGCCACTCACGGACGGTGGTGTATGGGTAGTTGTAAATACACTCCTTGGGTGCGGCTTGACCAAGCATGTTGGTCAGAAGGGTGGCGTGGCCGCTTTCCTGGTCAGCCATGAACTCGATCAAGGACATGTATTCGGCGTTAAGACCGGCCGCAATGAAGTCAGCTTCGGAGAACTTTGCAAGACCGTCATGGAAGAGGTCGAGCTCGATCCATTCCTGGTATAGCCCAAGAGCAATTGACTCGAAATCGAAGTCACTGTTGACCATATAGCGAGGTAATGAGCCGTTGGTGCCCAGGCCTCCCGCTGGTGTGTATGGAGCTGGGAAAGCGTTCTTGGGGATGCCGTTGGCGTTGTAGTAAGTGGCCGTTGGGTTCAATGGCAATGTTGGGATGCTAGCGGCGAGTGTGGTTGGGCCGTCGACAGCGCCAGTCGTGGTTGGCGTGCCAGTGTACGGGCCGTGATAAGTGGCGCTGGTGTAGCCATTCTCCTCGACGACGACTGGGTAGTCTGGGCCAGCTGTGCTCTGAGCCTGATATGGTACCTGCGAGTCAGGGCCGAAGGAGGCAGGGGCTGTGACTTGAGGTGCTGGTGCAGCAAAGATTGCTGGCGCTACTGCTAAGATGGCGGCAATAGTGGCGTGGGAGTACATCTTGGTGTTGTGGAAGATGTTTCAGTGGAGGTGTGACAAAGGAAGACGAGGAAAGTGGGCGAGGAAGAATATATACGCTCCGTGGCGTTCCTCGAGGGTTTTGTCACATCCATCGTTATTACCAAAGCTACTTGACTGCATCGTGTTCATCGTGTTCGTAGAAGCTAAGAGAAGGGCAGGAACGCCCGGCACAAGTATCATGAGATCATGCATTCATCCAATAAGGCAAGGAGCACAAAGACCCTGCTTCCAAATATTTCATTTCATTTCATTGCTTACGCAGCTCTTGAGCACGGTTCGGCCACTTTTGTATTCAATGGGAGCTTGATGTGACGCAGATGCTGCAAGTGTCGAAAGTATCCTGAAGCTACCCCTGTCAAAGTCTATCCATAGAAGTTCGCTCTCAAGCTCTGGTACACCAATGACGAGAAGCTATTTGTTTTCTGTCAATAATCATTGGCCACAGCGTAGGTTTAATGTTTACGAGACACCCGGCAGCAGTTGCATACCTCATCTGAACAAGATCTTTCCCAGGGATGATCTGCCGAGGAACGATTGGATTCTGCCTGTGCGGTGCGGAATAACGGCATGTCATGCACAGAGAAGTCGAACCATGACGTTTTTGTCCCAATTTAAGTGGTGGGGTCTTGGCAATACGTGGGGGGATCTCACATTTGATCTCAAGTTTGCGGAGGAAAGTCCGCTACGAACCATCCAAAACAAACAAAATTCCCTGCTCCTACTTTGATGAAAAGGCCCCGAGTTTGGAAAGTGAATCATTACCTCCCACGCATAGAGGCTGCTTAGGCCGCGTCTTTGCTAATTCTGTTGCAAAAGATCAATCCTGAACGTTGACCTATGAAATCTTCTAGGAATACTTACTCTGCCAGCTCGGATCCGCTCGGATATAAGTTCATTGAAAGCTGACCGAGAAGGGTCTTCAGGTGGCGGGATAGACCCGCTTTTTGGAAATGACCAAGTACTAGGTTGAGATTTGCTCCGCTCCCTCGGAACTCATCGTCATTCGCCAGCCCAGTTCGCTTCGACTGCTACTTTATGCTTGTTCGTCAAGCCTCGTGCATGTTACTCGTATAGGCTCCAAAAAGCTGGGTTCTCATGACTCGTGACAGGTATATTGAAGTCAGCACACGATGCTCTGTATTTGTTCGATAGTCTATATCAACACCTAGGTCAATGAACCTCTTAGCCAACGGCATGGTTGCTGCTCATGTGCTTCTTCACCCTGGCCTTCAACTTCACAGAAACCGGGTAGCGTGAGGGCTTCTCGGAATGGCAAGAATGTTTTTAGTATCTTGAGCTAAATAAGGGTAAATCTAACAGCTCTAAAAGATCTAGGAGGCATGCACAAGCGTCCACCGCAAGCGAATTAAAAGCAACAAGAACAAACCGGCCTCCGTACCCTTCTACCCATTCGATTATCTAGCACTACACGTTCCAAACCCCAGCCTCGTACCCCCCAGTCGTCAGTTTACTCCGCATGAGTAGCGTTCCTGACGCCTACCATGCTCGCGATTCCCATGCTCCCCCTCCCGACCACCAGCATGGCCCTGTGGCCTTGCCCCGCACGGTCTCTCCCTCACATAGCCACCATCACTGGGCCACTCCGCAGGCACACGCTCCGCGCCTCTCGGCCCACAATCCGTTCGCTCAGCCGCTGAACCATGACGACCTCGCCCACGACGGCTGCCCAGATCGAGCTCCTCGCCTTGTCCTTGGTCAAAGGAAAGTAGATCGTCGCCAGCCTCAGGTCGAAGGCCGAAGCCGCCCAGCCGCTCGCCATGTCGCTGTGGTCTAGGGTTGCGAGGATCACCGGGTCCCCCAAGCGCACCACGTCGAGGACGCTCGTCCGCGGATGAGGGGCCAAGTGCATTCTCGCTAGGTCGACGGTGGGAGATACCATGACGGCCATCACAGCCATGTAGTCGGCCGTCGTTGTCCTCAGACTCCGAGTCATCATCGCCCCTGGAACCGAAGTTGCGTGTGAAGTTCTCAGTGTAATTGAACATTCCAGCTGCGCGGCCGTGATTGCGATTGTTATATCTACCTCCGGTAGTGGAATCGGATTCGAATTCATCACGGTGCCTGTGACTGGGACGATTGTGGGGCTGGTCGTGGTGATTGCCGTACCTCATGCCTCCGGGACGCGGGTCTGTCGTGGAAGATTCGGAGTCATAGTATCCCGTCGAATCGGAGAAGTAGCGGGACATTTTGTTCCTGGAGCGGTCCTAAGGATCTTTGAGCGAGTTGATCTTTCAGCGGGTTGATGTTATAAGTCTCGAAGAGATGTCAAAGAATCGAGTTAAGTGTATGCTGGGTCAAAGAGCGCGCAGAGATTTGAAGACGAAGTGCGGCTGGTGAAGGGTTTTGGTGAAGAGAATCCGAAAATTGAAGCAAAAAATTTATAAAGTACATTGTTGGTCAGCAATACCGTGAAAGTATTGGCATGACAGTGTCAGGTCCTCCTCCTTTGCGCATCTCGCCTTTGATATATGTCACAACTCCATAATGTTGAAGACATTCATTGTGCAAGAAAGTGTTCGGACTCACAATGTCATAAAGAATTGTCATTGCTCTCGCGGTACTTTAGCAATGCATAAACCTCTCTGCGTCGTTTTCCGAACGAGGTGCTGAGCCTCTAGCAAGGATGTCTACCAATCCTGCCAAAGCTCTCATGTGTCAGCCTTTAGTCAGTAGCAGCTATAAATGGCTACAACAGTCTTCGCATGCAGTGAAGACGACAAGCCCTTTCTCTTTGCTTTGTGCGCCTGCCCTTTGACGAACGATGGATAAATGTGACTTTCACCAGTGCAAGTAAAGCAAATACGCAGCGGACTATTGATGAGGCACCAACTCCGGGTTCTATGTAGATCGAAGATCGAGAATGACTAGAAATAGAGCGCAAGATAGCGATGAAATCATAATACAAGGTCGCTTGTCATAAGACAATCGCTGCAAGGATCAATTTTAGGAGCAACCTTCAGCATGTCCAAAGTTGCTTTTGCTAGGTCATGCCTACTACTAATCGCCCTTAGCCCGGTTCATAGGCCCCCAATCAGGTCTTGGGTTTTGTTGATATTTCACCATCCGCTTGCCCTGGGGCTCCTTTCCGAGCTTTTCGTCGAACACAATTTCCAACATGCTTGGATGAGGGCCCGGGGATCTCTTTCCAGTAGCGTTCTCGGCTTCCTTGTTGCCTTTGTCTCCATCGCCACCTTTCGTCGCATCCACTGTTGGGTTTACATCCTGTCCTTTGTCACCATTTGTATGCTTACCTTCATTATCATTTGTCTCTTCCGGTGCACACTCAACGTGCTCCTCTGCTACATTCTCACCCGCTTCCTCGTCTTTCTGCTCTTTTCGCTGGATCGGCTCTGATAGCCTATGCAGCGCAGCTTCCAACATCTCCTTCAGGGCCTCCAAATCCGTTAGATCTGGATGCTGCACTGCCTCTCTCAACTGCTGCTGTGCTTCCATGAGCTTGATCCTCGATCTGTCTTTCTGCATAATACCCCATCCAGCCGTACTCTTCTTAAACAGCTCTGTTTTGACCGGGCTCTTTTGCCTGACCCACTCCCTCATAACCTCCCAAATGACGCTCCAAGGCGCATCGGTACATATGCTGCCTGCTTTTGTATGGGATCTTGTAGTACGATAGCCGAGGTGCATCAAAGCGCCGCGCACGGCGGCATCAGAGGGTGACACGCAATGGAGGATTCTAGAGAGGTTTGAAGGCAGAAAGAAGAATGGGTGATGTGATCGAGTGGCTGGCTTTGTGGGCGGGATGAGTTTGTCGAATGCAGGAAGGGGAACGGGTGGGCCGTCGAACGATTCGTTGAGAGCGATTGAGAGCATGCCTTCGATTCTGGGTATGGTGCCATAGACCTTTCTGTCTAGGGTAGGCAGCATGTCTAGAATGCGTTGAATAAAGTGGGGGTTATGGAGCGGACCGCCCCACATTGGCCCAGCATGATGCGTCTTGAAGCCGCAGTGCTCGCAATGGGGGTTGGTAGATGGCGCAAGTGCTGAAGTGAAGTTGTAGAGAATGTCTCCATTCTTAGCTGTCTTCTCTTTCGTACGCGCGAGGTGTTGTATCGACCACGCTCCACATCCTGCATCGCAGTTGTAGACTACCATTGTCTTGCTAGCCAGGAATTTGACTTCCGCAGGGGAGCGATGCACGCGAACGAAGACTCGTGCGTAGAAGTCGATGGAAAGGGAGAGGAGAGGCTCGATGGCCATGCCGTAGCGCGCTGCTGATGTTGCGATGGCGTGGAGGATGAGACGTAGGCCTCCTTCGTGGGCGTGAGCGCCTTTCAGGGGTAGGCCTCCATATTGCGAGTACGTCTTCTCAAGGTAGCCGAGCGATGCGAAGACTCCGGCATCCGTGCATGTGACGCAGAGGAGGCCACCGTCGGCGATCGCTTGGACTGCTGAATCCAAAAAGGGAGCGGCTGTACCGTAAGGATCGAGATCGATGACATGGTAGTGCTTGGATCCGCCAAAGCCATGGGATGCTGTAAAGTGCATATGCTCGACGGCATTGCTTGCGGTGGGGACGATTTTCTCGGCGAGCTTATTGTGCTCCACGTTGAGCGCAATGGAGGCAGTTGCCGAAGACGAGAGGTCATTTGCTGTTATTGACGTGGCCATTGGGATCTCTTTGGCGTAGCGTAGAGCTCGAAGACCTGTTGCAGACAAAGCATCAAGAATTCGAAACGAGGTTGAGAGCGAAGGGCCTGTCTTGCGTTCACCTGTGTCCTTAGGTGTCATTGACGCGGTCTCTCCATGTTCATCCTGTTTTGCGCTATCACATGATTCCGAAGGCTCGTTCGACACTCCTTTTGAAAGGACTGCCTCAGGAATTGAGGGGGGAGCTTCTTGGATAGCGCGAGCTCCTGCCACCTCTGAGCTCGACTCCTGAGATATCCCATTCACAGTGGCGTTCTCCACCCTCGTTTCAGCTGCAGGCGCCGAATCATCAGCCTCCGTCACGGCCTCGACTTGCGGCCTCTTCCTTTTCTTCCCTCGCTGTCCGCCTTTCGCCAATTGTTCCAATCTCCGTTCATGCCTAGCTTTTCTTATAGTAGCCAGATCTTCCCCAAACGCCTTGATTGCTAGTACACTGAGATCGCGGTTATATTGTTGTATGGGATTGTAGAAGACGGACTGCGGTCTGCGAGGTGTATCCTTAGTGGTCTTAGCATCCTTTGGCGGCTGTAGATCCAGGATCTCCGCCATTCCTTCTCTTACGATATTGTATGTATTGCCATAGTACGTGACTTCTGCCACAACTTCTCGAGGATTGTCGTTCTCAGTGGTTTCATCTGAAGTCGCAGGGGAACCCATGGCGAATCGTCTCAGGGAGCATATTCTGATACCAGATTGTGGGGCAATTAGTGTGAAATGCTGGTGGATGGAATGAGATCTATGAGACCATAGACGGCGGCCGATAAGTATTGGGTATACTAGCATAGAACAAGAGTCATTAGTAAGTTAAGTCCACTACTGAAAAGATTTGTGGAAGGCGGATGCCAAGCGTTCACTTTGCCGAGTGCCAGCGGGGACTCTAGAATAGCCTTGGAGGAAAGCCGCCGCTGTAGAGGCACTATACAAGGAGATTCTTGGCATATGAGTTGTTCCATATTAAAAGGCTTACAGGTTTTTTAGGCCAGCGCAGAATTGAAACCTCCGTCCTTCAAGGATGATCCTTAGGTGAGACGTGAGCGAATCCCTCAAAGCTGTTTTAATAGGATTCTAGACTATTTATTTCATCTAATTTTCTTTTATAGCTGTTGGCCAGCGATGATGTGGTTGATTAAAGATTTGATGTGCGAAAGCGATGTTTCTGAAGTGCTTTGGGGAGAGCTTTTGCATTTTTGCCAGCTTGAAGCTTGCCTTTTCCCCTCTTTCTTGAATGAAGAAACTGTCCTATTTTATGCTTTTCTGATGTTTCACTGCGTTATAAGGAAAGAAATGCGAGACTTTTTGAGCAAGTTCCCTCTAACAGCAATTTCTCCGGCTCCTGTTGCCATCGCGTTGTCTCAATGGTCTGTAGCCTGAAAGCAAGCTGCAGGCTTGGTACTGGAATAAATCGTATTGGTAAGGGCTACAGAGCTCTGGATTAGCAGCATAAAACCCTACAAGAGCAAAATGGTTCCATGTCAGGGCTCAAGATGAGTCCTATTTGCGCAATGCTATACTCTGTCATAGGCTTGAATGCCAAATGTACTGCTCACTTACAAGGTCACTTGTGGTAAAGTCGATCGCTCTGGCGTCCAAGACTGCCACTTTCTGACACCAAGCCTGACGGAGTGAGGTTTTTTGGGGTTGTCTCTTACCATCCAATTGTCAATATTTTGAGAGGCCACGAGCCGTGATCTCCTACGCCAAGAGCTTGCACACTTTCATGAAGGGTCATTTCTAGCAAGTGAGGACAAGACATCATTCCGTTGGGTCTTATGAACAAGGGCATTGGAATGTTTGATTGAGTCGCAGATTCCTTGAAATGCAAGAAGATAGAAGTGTGAGGGTCATGATACTGAGCGTCTAGTCGTTCTTTCATTCTCACGGCCGCTTATGCACCATCCTCCCCTTCACATACACCTTCTTCGTATTCCGATCGTCTCCGCAAAACATCCACTTCGCCACCTTTTCACTCCATGTCTCCTTTCCCCACACCTCTACCAGCCCATCATCCACTCCACCATGTATTTCATCTGCCTCCCCGAGCTCAATGAGTTGTGCATCAAATTCCATACCAACTTCAAATCCGCCAACTTTATCACCCAACCCCAGACATTTGGCGCCGCCGCGCGTGGCAAGGTAGAGACATTCCTCGACGCTGAGTTTCTTCCTATCTTTTGCATGCGTTGAATACTTCGGCGTCTCGACTTTTGGCAGAGCTTCTTCAGCAAACGGCGAGCTTGCATCTTCCAAATTTCCATCGCTCGCGGTACCAAAGTCCTCCACTGTCAAGCCTGCCAATGTCCGTGATACCATACTTGCTTCCCTCGCCGCTACAAGAATGGAAGCAGAATAACCACCGCTGACATCAGTACCCAGCCCAACCTCGATACCCTGATCTAAGAGCTCGCGCACAGGGCATAGGCCGCTCGAGAGGCTCGTGTTGCTCACTGGGCAGTGACATATCTTCGACTTTCTCTCCTTCACCAACTTTCTCTCCTCAGCCGAGAGGTGGATAGCATGCGCCAACACCGTCCTTGGCGTGAGCAGTCCATGCGAGTCGTAGCAATGCGCATACGAATCATGCTTGGGAAAAAGCGATGAAACAAGGGAGATCTCGGATTCATTTTCAGAGATGTGCGTCTGGATTGGGAGTTTTGATTCAAATGCTAAGCGGCCGAGACCCATAAGAAGATCAGAGGAACAGGCAGGCGCGAAGCGTGGCGTTATTATTGGCGTGATAAGTTCATTACAAGCGTCGATTTCGCTGATGTGAGAGATCGTAGCTTGCGTATTCTTTACCGCTTGGTCGTGTGATTCGTCTCGGTAGTATTCTGGGCTTAGATGGCTATCCATACATACTCGGCCAATGAATGCTCGCTGCCCCTTTGCTAGGCAGATATCGGCGAGCAGGTTTGTCGATTCTACTTGCCGGGTTGTGAAATAGGATGCAGTGGTTGTGCCGTGTGAAAGAGTGCGAGAGACACAGGCTGAATAGACGCGGCGAGCTTTATTTAGGTCGGAGAGGGATGCTTCGAGGGGGAAGGTGTAAGTGTTCAGCCAGTCGATGAGAGTTGTTTTGCCGAAGATGCCGGCGTTGGGGTATTGGGAGGCGTGGATATGCGTGTCTGTTCTTCCAGAACGTTGTCAATGGGTTGGTTGAGTGAGTGAGCCATCCGCGAGCGAACTTGTAAAGTATTGGAATGGCAAGAATGTTCATTGCAGAGAAATACATATCATAGCCAGAGACCATCAATGGCGAGCAAAATGAAATTCGACGTAACCAACGCATTTTCGACAAACCAGAGTAAAAAACCCATCACCGAAGATATCCTTTATCCTCCTACGAAGCGCAACAGACGAAAGGATGCGACCTATCTTCTATTCGACTTACCAACAAACCCAGGAAACCACCACGAACTCCTTCCCTTCCCACCTTCCACCCACGTCCACTCCCTCTCCCCATCACCGTCGCCGCACGGTCTCATCCCCCAACCCCATGATCTCGCCACGTGGCACACACTGATCAATGGGTCTTCATCCTCAGAAATCAGAGGAGGCAATGGCGCGACATGGCGTATGACACCAGTTTCATCTACACCTATTGCATGCTTTTCGAGTACTCGGAGGCTGTCGAGGCTAGGGGTAGATATGAATGTGCCTGTGTAGATGGATTTGTACGAAACCCGTGGCATTTTGGGTGGGCTAGTATTGATCGATATTTTGAAGGAAATTTACGAATGTTCTGAACATCATTACAGCAGTCACGGATACATAGGAGAGTGGATACTCCGTGTGTTGTACAAGTGGGAAATCCAAAGGCGGACATCGTCGGCTGACGCTTGGCGCGGTCCTCGCCGGCTGCCGTCTTTTGGGCCTCATTGCTGTTGATTGGACAATTGGAGAGCTTCCGATTCAACGATTGGCTCAAATTCGTATCTTAACGCTAAGTAAAAGCAGAGTTGTCATCATAAAGAGCAAGCTACCAGCGCTCTCATTGTATGTCCTTAAACATATCCTCTCCACCCAGCCCTACTCCGCCTCCAATAAAGTCTGGTATTTGCGGAGGCGGACTGTATGATCTTTGTGGTACCAATTCTTCTTCAAGATTGGTTACCGGCGACAACGGTACATCAGGCAATTGCTTCTCGTATTCCAGCTCATTAATTGCCGTCTCTTCGTGATCTCCATTCAGAGCAGTGTTCTCCGTATTGCTGTTGCCACTCGTAGCCCCGTTCGTCATATCAATCATGCCCACTCCAGTGCCACTATTTGGGCCAAAGGTAGTAGCCAAGCCCATCGAGCTTCTTCTCCTCCAAAAGGTCCCACTCTTCCGCTTCTTCACTGTCGGGAAGTGGTCGCCGGGCCCTGGTCCAGGTGACCGAATGCTCGCTTCCTCCCTGACAACGCTATCATTGTCGACACCTAAAAATGAAGTCTGATTTCCCTTCTCTCCTTCTGATTCAAAGCTCATGCCTAAGGAACTCGTCCGTCTCCAGAAACTCCCGCTCTTCTTCTTGTTTAAGCTCGGTCTCCCACTTGAAAGTGTACTTTCTCCAGCTGCCGACGTTGGCCTAAGTCCTGCGGCGTCGGGTGATGTATTCTCATGGCTCCTCCTCAGGGCCTTGAAGGATAGTAAATTCCTTAGACTGCCAGGCCGCTTTGGGCTCGTTGACTTGGGGCAAGGCGAATCACTGGCAGCATATGCCGCGGCGGCAAATTGGGCATTCTGCATGCCAGTATTCGGTGATGTGCCAATAGGTGGGGGCGAGGTAGGAAAGGTACCGGGCATGCTGGGAGCTGGACTAGAAAAGTATGCCTCGTTTGATAGTGGGCTCTTCTGTCGAAGGACAGGCTTACGCTGAGGCGTGACTGGGACAGGTAGAAACATGTGATTTTGGGTAGAATCCTTTGGGGGCGGCGTCGGCGGTGCAAGGGCGGGGATAGGTATGGAAGTGCCGGCGGCGAGGGACTCGGTGGATGGTGGCAGAGGCGGTAGTTGGAAGGAGGAGCTTGAAGCACGACGTGCGCTGATTAGTGGCGGTAGAGGTGGCGGCTGGAAGGAGGAGCTTGAAGCACGACGTGCGCTGATTAGTGGCGGTAGAGGTGGCGGCTGGAAGGAGGAAGTGGAATTTCGACGACCACTACTCGATGTAAGAGAAGAGGCGCTGATGGATGGACGCGGGTCCGCAGCCATTGCTGAGAATAATGTGTTCAGTACAGAGCGGATTCGTTCGTTTTGAAAGAAGAGTATGCGTTGTACATTTGGTGTTGTAGCGAATGGGCAACAATAGAAACTTGTTTTTGAAATATAGTGGCAAAACGAATGTGTTGTTGACAATATAGACAAATCCAGTTCTACCGGCCAAGACGGCCAAGCTTCTCCACGCCGTTGGTAACGTGCATTAGCGTCTTGGTATCTTGTATTCGGACCTGACCGTTCGACTTGATTGCTTCTTGTCTATGTTAACCTACCTTACCTTCATCGATTCTTGTGCCATCTTGGATGTCCATCCTAAATAAATTATGGAGTTGATACATAGCAAGGCACGATCATCCTGTTGAAGCTTTGTCCACTTGGTCGTTCGAGAGAGGGATGTCTCAGTCCAAATACCTTACGTGTCACCATACTTGAATCCGTCTGTGACTAACGTCTCATGTCAGAGACACGTCGAACAGAGTAGGTGGAGACGAAAAAGATCCAGGACTCATCCCTAGGCAAAGTTCATTCTTTATTCATTAGGACTATCAAGTGCCAGACTGGACCAAACAGCAAATTCTTACTTGGGACTTCATACGACCGCTGATATCTTTGATACCTTCCGCGAAGAAGTCGGATTACACGCTTCCTCTTGAGTCACGCCTAGACTCGAAATGCATTTCCAGCACGAGCTTAACCGCCGCGCACTTCTAGTCAAGTAGATGTCAGTCCTCAGTCTTTGTAGCCAATAAACGTAATCATCAAACCAAAGACGTCTGACTTAATTGCCATTTTTTTGGCCAAGTCCGCTCTCCCTCTTCTCCTTGTTATATGGCTCTGCAACGCCTTTCAAGACATTAGCGAGTTCCTAAAGGAACACAATGTTGGCCGATAGTCTCATGGCAGATTATGATGCGATGTAATGCATCAATGATGTGCTCCTCTCTTCGAAGCGAAAATGCCTAGAGATCCGGAGTCTCGGTATATCAAGTTATGGAATATTCGCGATTCGTCGCGCTCAAAAAATGGAACGCTTTTCCATTCCTCAGCCTTGGCATTGTTGTTTCCAGCTGCCATGTGTAATGAGCCCCAGCATACTTCCATGGATATAATATTGCACGACGGCTCCGGTGGCAACCTCGCTTCACCATTTCCGACATACACACTCTTTTGGTCTTATTCAATTCACTCCTTTAGTCTCTTGCTACCGTATCCATCAGGCGTCTGCGTCGAATACTAGGCGACGGGCAAGGCAGTCTCGCTGACTATACGAAATTCACTTTCGCTTTTAGGGGTGCATACGTCGGAGTTCGACCATGAAGTGTCTTCATTGGGCCCTCGCACTCTGCTTGCTAGACCCTATCGCTACGCTCGCTGAATCGATAGTCACGGTTAGGCTTAATACAGGCTCCTGCTCAGCCAACCGTGCCGAGACAGAGTCTGCTGGATCTGCATCTTCAGTGCTTGCTGCCTCAAGTCTGAGTGTCAGCCTACATTCGCCCCACAGCGGTTCTGTCTACCCTGGCTCAGACTATCCTGATCCTTCATCATTGGGTGGCAGTCCTACCGTATTCACGGCACAGAATCCCTCTAGCGCTGAGTAAGTTATCGAGCTGTGGCCCTGTTGCCGATATAGCTGACTCATATATAGTAGACCGCCACCTTCGCCTACTGGTACTGGTACGGGAACTGTTACGGGTGTAGAGTTCTTGATCGCCTTGCGACTTGGTGGCGGAATCCCGAATGGCAGTGGTTCCCCGGCTAGCAGCCCTCCCGACCAGCGACAAAAATTCATCAAGGCTGATGGAACGACTACGGAAGATTGTAATACATCAAATATCTACACTCTGAATTTCGAAGGCCAGTTGTCTGTACAAAGTGGAGCGATCTATTCTATCTCGAACGGCGTGACATCCGAGCCATTCGTGCCGTCCACTTCGCCTGGCAGTATCACCACCACTTGGGAACTTTCTGATTCATCGATCCAGTGGAACAACGAGCTGTTTCTGATTGATAATGGTACTGCTGCTCTGTGCTTGGATGGTCAAACGAATCAAGTCAACGTTTATTTCCTCACGATACCACCCGCAACCTGTACCCCAGTATTCTTGACGACGATGGGGTGTAAGCAGATATTGGGATCGGAGCAAAACTTCTGCTAACGAATTTACAGTCTCCGGATGCCCCACCCTAGAACCAGCCAACGGAGGCGGAAGCTCGTCGTCGCCGGCAAGCACCATCGCAAGTGCCAAAACCGACGTTTCAGTATCCTCCAGCATGACAAGTTCTGGATCGCCTTCGGACCTGTCAGCGTCTACAGGACTGGATTCTGCATCGGTGACCTCTGCATCGCCGGCTTCGGGATTGGTGGCCACTGGATCGGTGAACTCTGGATCGGTGACCTCTGGATCGGTGACTTCTGGATCGGTGACTCCTGGTTCGCCTACGTTCACGAACGTTGGTCCCTCATTGACGACTATGCATGCATCGACCGGCCTGATATCGTCAGGCGCAGGCTCGGCTAGTAAGGCACATTTCTAAGTTTTTCTTCCCCGTTTGATCCTCTTTTTCGGATACCCAGAAACGTGCCTCTAGAGTAGACTCGTGGGTCCTTACCACGCCAGACTCACAAGACATACCTTGCGACCCAATTTCTCTTCCTAACGAAGCAATGCTGACTTCGAGACGTGCAAGTGCTCAAATTGTTAAGCCTAGTCAAGCTACTATAACAACTCTCGTCACTACTAGAGCGCTTGCGTACACGACAACTCTCGATACCGCAAGCGCCACAGTAGAAATTGTAAGCCACTTTTTGGAGTTTCATCCTTACTTGATAGCCCTTGTAGAGTCTCGAGACATGCTTTTGTTTTGTAATCGCGGCTTCTCCCCCAGAAAACACTACCGAAAAATCTCTTGCTACTCAGTCTCTGAAGTGTAATTTCGGGTTATTACCCCAGATCCACATTTTTGCCACTCATTTTAAAGAAGCAATGCTGACTTCGAAATAGGAAATTGTTGTTCCCACCCAACCCGTCACTTGGCTCACCTCGCTCAATTTCAATCGGACCTACAGTGGCTCAGGAGAAATCTTGGACCAAACGAATTATGGCAACTACCACGCCGTCGTTACTCCGCCTCTGAGATACCAGCTGACTGACATAACGGGCCTATTGAATGAAAATGCAGCCATAGATGCCTGTGCATGCAACACCAACTCCACCTTGTATGAGTCCTTCGAGGTTTGGTACAGCAAATCGAACTCGACATGGACTTGTGTTAGCTACAGCAAGCTAAACTACAAACCGGCCCAGTTCCAAAACCCTTATAGCGACGTGGGGCAGACATATGGCTACAGTGAAACCTTCGTTCCTCTCAAAACCTGTACGCCGACGTTGAACTACGAACTAATTTATGAAAAATCCCATGGCAGCTATGCGGAGAATCTCACCAATCCGGGCAACAGCAACCCGTCCCCGTCTACAAATACTACCAGCATGGTCCTATCACCTATCAGAACTCAGATTATATCAACGCATGCAAGTGTGACGCCGAAGCATTGCAAGCGGGTACCCAGCACGGATACTATTCGTTTGATATGCACTTCGTCAGCACTGGTTGGAACTTCTGGGAGTGTGCTATCTTTTACGGCGCTCAGCCGAATACCACTACTGGGCCCCAGCCTTCATCTTACTTCACTACCCATACTAGTCATGTAACGTTTACTGTTAGTTACAGTTATTATCCAGAATGATGATCACGTTTAAATGCAGTTTCAATCCATCGCCGTCAGCACCGGGCTCATTATCATGTTAGGCAATATCTGCTTGGGAAGCTTTATGGTGCGTGGTGGTTTGGATAGATGTAAAGGGATGGTTCTCTGTGGAAGACTCGTTCCCGGATAGCAGGAACACGGCCTATACTGTCTGTTTTTGTGTATATGGCATTACGCGCCATTCTATACTTGTGATACGGTCTTCATAATATTCTAGTGAGGATTTGAGATACATTGACAACATGGGCTCATCTTGAGAAAATATGACGACAGTGATTTGACGATGACCCTATCCTAACATGGATCACAGTTTCCCAGTCAAAGACTGCGCCCTTACACCCCCAAAAACTCCAATCCTGTTTCTCATTCCGAGAACAGCTAATAATCAGATCACCCTCTCCCAGCCCATTCTCCTTTCCAAGTCGTTCCATCAACCCGGTATACGTTGCTTGCTTCTTTTCCGCAGTACGGCCTTACTGGAAGATCTGAATGAAGATGAAACGATTACTGCGAAGAAGATTAGGCAGGCTGATATCTTCGCGAAGGAATTCGCCGGGCCCGTGCTAGATTATGATCTGAGGAGCTTGGGTATTATGACCATAATATTGTGGGAGAATCGCCATCAATTAGACTTGAGGGCACTTAAGCATGTAGGGGACATACTGCCTTAAGTAATAATAAAGGTTTGGTAGGATGAGTTACCTGATAACTGTATCTTAGGGGAGCATTGAACTTTTCTAGCATTACTTCTTGGATTATGTCTGCTCGTATCTCGGTTGGAGAGCGGACATCGCGGATGAGGTGGATGTGTACGAGTTGCATTTCAGTACGAATTAGTCTAAATAGATGTGCAATACAGCCTTATAAACAAAAATAGGAAGGATTTCTGCTTGGAAGGGTGAGCGGAGTGTGTCCATTTACGTTTTTCAAGTCGCCAATTGGCTTTTGGTGATGATGTCAGAAGCTTCTCCAATCTCCATCGTTTTTTGTGGACGAAATGCATTGCAGCTTGACGATGCAAGCTGATATCAAGAAATCGCTCAATGTGCAACAAGCACCGCTCTATTGATCTATCCAGCATCAGGGTATAAAATACAAGGAAGTGAATATCCATCGAAAAGTTCACTAATCCATCTACCTCTTCTTCCCACACCCTTCACAGCATTCCTCCGCCTTCGGCCTACCACTCAAGGTATCAACAATTTTCTTGTATTTGATCCAGCTCTCATCTTTGGGCCTCCGATCTTTCCAATTCGTTTCCTCGCGTTCCAGGCTTTCCATAGCACTTATAACCACGCTAGCGCCTTTGATTCCAATGACAGCCATGCTCAAGTCATCCTCTACAATCTCTGCGTGCGACGTTTCGGCATAGGATTCCAGATGCTCTATACATTTGACAGCCAGTCGTACAGCACGGACACGATCCATGGGAGACGGTGTGCCACCCTGCTGAACGTGGCCAGGAATGGCGAAGCGGGATTCGAAGCGGCCTTTACTTTCTTCGCGGATCATGTCTGCAATAACTTGTGTGGTATAGGTAACGGAAGCGTGCTCGTTCCTTAGTATCAACTTCCCAGCACGATTCTGGCCTTGATCCTTTGCAAAGCTTTCACGCAGATGCTGAATATCTCGCGCCAGCATCTGAACGGAGATACCCTCTTCAGGCGTGTAGACTGCCAAAGCACCGATACCGAGCCCAGCCATGGTGGCGATATAGCCAGATCGACCACCTTGAGTTTCGACAACGAAGATTCGTCGGCGAGATGCAGAAGCGGACTGCTTGATGGCATCACAGTAGCTGATCAGAGCGTTGAGGCATGTGTCGCTACCGACCGAGTATTCGGTCCCAGGTACGTTGTTGCTGATAGTAGCCGGGAGGAGCATCATTGGAATACGGAATGCGGGATAATCTGGTCTGGCTTTCCGCAGCTCGCTTAGGGCCGTGAAAGCCTCGAAGCCACCGATGATGAAGAGTGCGCCGATTTTGTGTTCGTTAAAGCAGTCCGCTGTCTCGCCCATACCGACTTTAGATGGTAAGTCGCGATTTGTGCCGATTTCGGAACCGCCTCGACTCATCCACCCTTCGACTTCCAGCCATTTTATTTCGCGGACTGAGCTAACCGGCTTGTCATTGTGGTGTCGGACAAGTCCTGCGAAGCCGTTGTGTATAGCGATTGGGGTATGGCCGCGTGATAGACAGTATGCTACTGCTGCACGAGTGGCGGAGTTCATACCGCCAGCCGGAGCGCCGATGTGAATGATTGCAATTCGCATGTGCTAAATGATATTAGCCAGCTGAGTTCTATGATAAAGCGGAACGTGCCTACCTTCTCCTTATGTAAAGCCAGCTCAGGTTGTTCTGTGGCAGTTGTGGTCCTGTAGGCGTTGTAGTACTCCTTGAATTCAGGGCCCCGAAGGTCGAGAGCAAGCTTGAAGTCTTTCGCTGCAATAGCTTCAGCCACTTGTTGAGTCGACGCGACTGCTTCGATGAGAGGGTTTCGGACGATTTGATTTTCTATGATGGCGATGAATTTTGACGGAGTCTCTGGTGTAGCTTCGAGGACTGCCTTGACTGCTTCCACGCCTTGCAGAGTAGAGAGCTGTCGGTCGTAGGCACAAGCATTGCCGCCTCTTTGCACGTGTCCAAGGGTAGTGATTCGAGTATCAAGCTTTAGTCGATGTGACAAAAGGTCCTTGACCATACTGGGAGGTATCTTTCTCAATTCACGGTCCTGGGCGCCTTCTGCGACAATGACAATCGTTTTCCGCTTGCCCAATTTTCGATGCTATACGCTCATTAGCGCAAATCTTGGCATTCAAATGACCGACAGACGAACCTTTGAGATTATGTCGCACATCTGATCCTCCCAATCTTCGGCGGGAGGGTTCTCTGGGATAAAGATGAAATCCGCACCTGTGCTCACTCCAGCCATGAGCGCTAGCCAGCCACAATGTCTGCCCATGACCTCAACGACAAAAGCCCGTTGATGCGAGAACGCAGTTGCATCGATGTAGTCCACTGCTTCACATATACGGCCCAACGAAGAGTAACAGCCAATAGTAGCGTCCGTGTCTGCAAAGTCGTTGTCGATGGATCCCACTAGACCAACGATATTGAGGTACTGAAACTCCTTTTGCTGCTCGATAGAGATATTGCCATCGCTCACCAACTCCACCAGTAAACTAGGCCATTCTCCTCGAAAGGTATCCGCTCCTGTCAGACTGCCATCTCCACCGCAAATGACCAATGCGTTGATACCCTTGTCTATCATGTTCTTTGCAGCTTTGAGGCGGCCGGGTCTTTCTCTGAACTCCATGCATCGAGCTGTGCCAATCAGTGTGCCTCCTTCTGACAGCCAGCCCCGAACATCCTCCCATTGCATCTGTTTTATGAGATCCCCACCAACCACCAATCCCTCGTACCCTTCGTATACACAATAGGCTTCGCAACCTTGGTCAATTGACATCCTGACGACAGCTCTGACACAGCAATTCATGCCTGGAGAGTCTCCCCCACTGGTCATGACTGCAATTCGCTTTTTTGGAGGAGCAATGCCGTCTCGGTCTCCGTTCGTGATGGGCGCCATAATGGAGAGGGGTATAGGGTGTAGGTTATAGGTTATAGAAGGATAGCAACAAAGCGAACGATATAGGACTAAGTAAGAAGAGCGGGTTAGGTGAGGGGCATAAAATGCCTTAGTGGAGGTACGAAGAGGGAGATGGGGATGGAGAACAAGGCATTCTACTCGGGGGAGAGCTTCACAGCTTCGGTCGGAGCTTGCCTTATCGAGGCCCCCCACGCTTATTTAGCGGTTGCAAAACTCGCGATAATTCTTGGCAATGTCGATCACTGCAACTCACACCCGTTTCACTAGTAAATGGCATGGAATCATATTAAACATCTTTATATCCTGCTTATATAGTCTCGTTCTGTTTATTATTATTTATAGTTATACCTACTATACTTTAACGACGTCCTTAACGTCCTACTCGCTTTAATTCTGATATTAAATAGTTACTACCGACCCGATTCCCCCGTCCTATATATCTACAAGTTCCGCTCTTACTAGTATATATTATTTTTAATATAATATATTTTGGTAGTAATAGCGCTAGGCTTCTAATAAATCTGCAGAAGTATAGATACCCGGTACTTACTACTAGTATCGAGCCTAAGGTTAGGCGTTATCGTAACGGCGATGAGGAAGGGAATAAGAAGAAGGTTAATTCTATTGATTTAATGCGATTCCATACAATTTACTAGTAAAACGGGTGGGAATTGAAGTGATCGACATTGCCAAGAATTATAATGAGTTCTGCAACCGCTAAATCCCACTTACAAGCCTCGCCTAAGGTAAAACTCCGGGTTTACTCATAAAGTGTATATATTCACGAGTGCTGTTGCTATCGAGTGCAATACAATGTGATTCAAACACTGCTTCGCATTGGTGAGATCTCCAAACAACAAAGACCCTGATTGACTGCTGACTGCTCTGGATCTTAAAAGTTGACACAGTCATGGCCGACTCGCTCTCGCTCTCGCTGCAAGCTTTCCCTTCAGTGGACAAGGACAAGCAGTCGCTTCAGTACCTCATTTCGCGCATAAATGACCAGAAAGGGTCATTTCGAAATGTTACTGAGCAAAGCCTCGAAGAAGAGATACAAGCTCTAGGTGATGACGAAGCTAGCAAGCGCCAGGAGGACGTGCTTGAATCCGTCGAAAATGTCGAAGCTGCCAAAACAAAGACGGAAGAGGTCGCCTCAGCGCGAGATGAGATCCTCAAGTACATAGCGTAGGTCGAAGGTTACTGCGAAGTCATGGAGCACTCCTGCTTATACCCTCGCAGACAGGCTTACCATGAGAGTGCTCAAGCTCTCGACTTTGTCTCCCTTCTCCTCTCCAGGCATGTCAATGTCCCAGCGCAAACAACCATATCCCCATACATCAAGCAGAACCTGCCATTGAAGTCTTTGGACGGCGAAGCTGTCAAAGCATCTCAAGTCTCAGAGGTGGACAAGCACAATCAAGAAATGGCATCGATTGGCTGGAGAATGCAGTCACTCAATGCTGCAGCGGATTCCCTTCTGAAGTCAGCGAGCAGGCTGGAAGAAGAAATGGGAAAAGAGACGACATATTGGGACCAGGTACTCGCTGTCAAGGACAAAGGCTGGTCACTATCTAGGTTGCCAAGGGAGAAGCATACACTAGGGGTCCGGTACGGGTTCGCTGAAGCATACTTTGACTTCCGTGATCGCGGTCTGGCGGCATTGAGGCGTGGTGTAGATGGGACTGTCAGTCTCGACCGTGGCGTCAGATCGAAGGGAAATCATAAGCTAAGAGTACGAGTACTCCAACAAGGCAGGCCAATTGCTTCGAGCGCAAAACATACCAGCGACACCCATGAAGACCAATCCATCGAGAAAGAGATACTTGATGCTCGAAACAGCATATTCGACGAGGAGCTACATCACGAAATACATCGAGAAGCGCGCAATCTTGTGAACCAGGGTGTTCGTTATGTTGATGGCCGCGTTCTTCTGCCCTACGAAACTGACAAGCAGATTGAAATTGATCTCATCCCTTTGCAAGGCAATGTATTGGATGACTCTGCCGGCGATCATCCCATCGCAGACACTGTCGCTATTTCTCTCCGAGTCTTAACCTCTCATGCTCATCGCCAGAATCTACGAAACCGCTCACAAATGCCACTTCCGCTACGAGAACACAAGGTGCCTCGGCCAATATACGGACTCTTGAAGCCGATAATGGAATGGTTACAGCACCAAGCTTACGTTGCAAAGCTCCAGGACTTTCTTGAGAATCTACATAACACCTTGTCAGGGGCAAGTCTAGTCTGCTCGTTTGACTTCACCAAGTCCGCTCATGACCCGGCGGCGCTTTATCCTGATATGAAGAAGACGACTTCCTTTTCAAACGTCGACGCTTTAATGCGGACCCTAACGTCACCCCTTCATACTGCCATCATAGTTCGACTGCTCAATGGGGATACTACTCTAGCTATAGATATTCACACTGCACTTCAGCATTATGGTACATCCTTTCAGGTCAGCCTTGGCAAGGTACCATCCACTCTTCTCTCTACGTATCTCCCCGGCTCTAGTCAATTCACAGACTTCTCTGCCCTTGTAAAGCAGGTCATTCATCTTGCGGCTCTTGCGGTTGTGCAACATCTGGTATCGACTAGAAATTCCGGCAAAATCCCGTGGCGGACGATATCTCCACATAGCAACTCGATCATGCGTAACAGGCTCGAGAAAGGGCGAGACAAAGACATAGTGACCATCAATCTCACAAGGAGTAGTTTGACTTTCACTTTGCGCCGTAATGGAATAGCTGTTGAGGAGGCCACATGGAACGGGGTAAGCAACGACTTGGACGGTGGAGTGGAAAAGAGGGCATTGATCGACATCTTTCAGCAAATATAAAACGGATCATCCTTTCCATCCTCCCGGGACTTCTCTGTGCTACGCTGATCTATATTGTATTGGAACACTTTAAGCTTTCGCCAAGCCCCTAGTAACGATTGGCTATGATTTATCGCCAAGAATGATATCACGTGATCTTATTTCCTGTATTAACTCCCTCCCGATCTTTACGTTCCTATATAGACTCCCTATTTATCTATATTAATTTACGTTCTTTTATATAGGATTTATTTTATTCCCCTATATATTTCTATTATATCTTAACGAATTTATACTAGATATATAAATACGCGCCCGCTTTCTTAATTTTAAAGTTTTAATCCTACGCGTTTTTTATCCTTTTATATATATTATTATATTTAAATACCTACTCTTACTAATCTTTATATTAAAATATATATATTAAAATTTAATAGAAGTAGAGTACTTCTACTTCTAGGCGTACCCTATAGGAGATTAATTTTAATATTTTTATTTTTACTTTTATTAAATAGTTTAAATATATTTATATTATTATTTTATAGTTTAATACGACCTCCGCCCGAAACTCTATATATTTATAAATACGCTCTTCTCGATTTATATCTACCGCGAGTCGAATATATTTTATTTTTATTTTATTATTTATTCGTCTTCCTACCTCTATACGTTAATTTACCTCTATATATCGGTTTTTCTTTATATATTAATTTACTTCTTTTACACCGCTTTAATTCTTATTTCTCTCGCCTCCTTTACCGCGTCGTACCGGTTTACGCGGTTTAATATCGAATTATACCGCGGAGATTTATTATCTAGGTATTATAACGGAGTAATATATTTATTATCGAGTTTTATATTAAATTATAAAAAGAAAATAAGACCTATACTACTTTATTATATATTATTCGAAAGGTAATAGTATTTTAAATATTTTTCTAAAGCCGTTATTACTCTTTAAAGATTTATTTAAAGATAATACCCCCGAATTTAAATATTTCCTAATTAATATCCGTAGGTATAATATTATACTAGTGTTTATCTCCTATATATATAGTATAGATAACCGGTTTATTAATTAAGCTAGTATTTAATTATTTACTATTTATAGCGAGCTCTATTATTTATAAAATTCTTTATATATAATTACTAACGGCCTCTCTTCCTTTATTTAATTATATTTCGTAGATCTTATTTAGGTTATTATTATATATTTAATATAAAACCCGGCTCTATAATAATACCTTTTAAAAAAACTCGCCTTAATATTACGGGATTACTCGAATCTCTTTATTATTATATACTAGTTTATAAAGAAGTAAATCGAGGCTACGCGGTTAAGAGCCGATATTATATAAATTATTTTAAACCCTCGTATATAGTTAGTTATAGAGTAAGGTTCCGACCGCCGCTATATTAATTTATTTATTATTAACGAGGTCGTAGTATTTATACTAGACGAGTATAATACCCTTAAATACCGCGATATTATAATAACCGAGTATACCGCTACGGGTAAAGAGCCGCGTTTTTATTATATTTATTATACGAACGCTATATATTTTCCTTTCTATTATATATTATTCTTTTTATACGGTAACCCGGGTTAATATTAAGTTTTATAATTTCATAACGACCGTAATACTCGTATTATTACGCGGTACTCCTATTATATATAATTACGGTATTATTTATTTTAATATACCGGGTAGTATAATTCTTTATTAAAAAATACATACTTATTTTAATAATATATCGTCGATAACTTTTCTATTATCGACTAGATTATTTTAGATTTTTATTATAATAATTAGAATATTATTTGTATTAATCTTTATAACGGTATTATAAATATATTAACCGGCGATTATAGGAATTTATAAAAAATAAATTAATATATTATCCTCCCGTCTAATTTCTCGGGTAGTAATCGGAATATAAATTAATTATATTAAAACTTTATAATTATCGTATAGTATTTTAAGAAATTTATTATATTCGTTATATTTATTATAAACTTTAATTAATTTAAAATTACCGAGAGTATATTCCTTAAATAAACTATATTAAAGTATATAGAAATTATTATATAAGTTTTTTATATAAAGATAAAGACTCTTCTTTAAAATCTTAAAAATTAATACAGTCGGTATAATAAAATTATATATACGATTAAATATTAGAAACGGGGTCTTTTATATATATATATTTTTTTATTTCTATACCGAGACGATACTTTTTTAGAATAATTTCGTATCGATAATTTAATTTATATAGAGTTACTTTATCCCGCGATAAATCTTAACGGTAGTTTATATATTATTATTAAAATATAAATAACCTATAAGTTTTACGGGGTTATTAATTTAATTATATTTTATATAAAAAATAAAGAGAGTCGTTATATTTATAAAAAGAAATTTCTTAAAGTATTTTAAAAAAATACCGCCGTATAAGATAATAGTTATTATAATACTATAGTGCGTTCTAGTTTAAATATTATAATAAAGGTATTTTAGTATTAACCCGAATACCCTACGCCGTTTTTTTAGCCTATTAGTATATACCTTTAATATTATAATAATATTCGGGCCACGTTTTTAAACTAGTTATTTAAAAATAAATTATTAAAAAGAGTTATATAAATTTTACTTTAGGGTCTTAACTATATTAAGATAGGGTATTCGAATATTAGAGAATTTAAATTATTTTCGGCTCTTGGCGCTACGGCGCTGGAATAATTAAAAATTTCGAGGGATTTTCTAGGTTAAGGGTATTTAATTCAATTTATAACCGAATTAATTAAGGTTCGTAAAATACGCTTATATATATATACTCGGGGTCACTTTTTTAGAGCTTTAGTAATATTTATTTAAAAGTTTTAAAAATCGTTAATAGTACCTATATAAAGTCTTAGAAAAATCGTATTTAATATATACTCTAATAGTATCTTTTAGGGGCCCTAGAAAAAACTTTATAAATATTTAATTAATTCTAAACTCTATTAATAGTACCCGTTAAGGGTTATAATACTATATTTATATATATACTCTAGAGGTACCCTTCGGGGGCTTTAGAATAAACCGCGCGTTATAATATATTAATAATACCCTTCGGGGGCCTTAGAACTCGGGTTTTAATTCTTAAAATAATTATATATACTCGGGATCGTACTTTTAGAGTTTAGTTATTTTTAATACTATAACTACTTATTTATTTTCGCTACGAGGACGTGGCTCTAAAAGAGGGGATAATTATAATATTATAATATATTTTAATTTAAATATTATAATAGGGGTATTTTAATATTAGCCCGAATACCTCACGCCGCTCTTTTAACTTATTAATATATATCTTTAATATTATAGTTATTTTATTTATTATTAATATTATAATCCGCGCGTCTAGGTAAAATATATATATAGATAAAATATTTAAATAAATAATAATTAAATAATTCTATATAATCCGTACCTAACTCGTAAATATAACGCGTATATTAATATTAAAATATACGCGTTTATTATAATTATTAAATATATTTATAAATATATATATAAAAGTAACAATCGGATAATATTATAACTCTAGAATAATAAGGACGAGGTTAATAATATTTTAATAATCGCTATATCGGCCCTATATAGGCGGCGTAGTAGTTATTCGAGTTTTGTAATTATTATAAAAATCCTCCTATAACGCGCTTTATTATTTATAAACTAGGGTAAATACTAATTTACTTTTCTAATATAAATCGCGAGGATCCTATATAGATATAGATTTTATTTAATACTACCGATAATACCTTAATTTATTTTTTATAATATAATAGTAAATATATAAACGGTTATTACTTTTTATATTAGGATTTTCCGGAGTATTACGTCTACTACGATAAACGAGGCGAGCGTCGATAAATACTATATTAAAGAAGTTATATTATTAGTTATATATATTAATATAATTTTATATAGGGCGAGAAATATTATATATACTTTCTATTTATAATTATCCGTGGGCCGCGTAGTTTCGACGATTTTTATATAATTAATAACTAGCTCTACCCTTCTTTCCGCGTTATTTATATTAAATTACGATTATTAGAAGACGACGGCGAATAAGTTAACTATTTTTAAAAAACTATTTAATTTTCTATTAATATATCGTTATATAATCTTTTCGTAATTATATTATTATATAAGAGTATTATAGATCCGCTCGCGTTATAGGAATATTTCTATATTAATATTTACGATAATTTACCCTATTATATCGTGTAATTTCCGTTTATATTTCTTAATTTCATTAATCCGTATCTAGATTATAGGCTTTTTCTAATTAATAACGCGTTATATATTTATAATTTATTCTTTATATTCTTTACTCTTTCTATACCGTCTCTATCCTAAGCCGATAATATTTAATCCGGCCTTTTTACGGCCGAGTTAAACTACGATTATAGTCGTAAAACTATATTATAAAAGTAGAAGGTAGCGTAACTAAATACTAAATAATACTATATATTTAATATTATTACTATAATTATATCCGTATCCTTTATAGATTTTTATTTCTTTTTATATAATCTTATTAAAATAAGGAAGATCTTTTTATATAAATATTTATACTATTATTTTCGCGCGCGCGGTAAAGTTATTCTATATATAATATCTACGGGTATTATAATTATATTATTATTAAACGAGAGGACTTTTTATTCCCGTTTTAAAATCTTAATTATATATATATAGACTTCGATTTATATAATTCCTTTATAGTCCGACCTTACTATATTATTATATTATATTATATTAATTATCTAGGATAAAGTTCCTATATAATATAAAAATAATTTCTCGGCGGTTAATATAATATTATATAATATCTATAATAGCGAGTAATTCTTTAGCGGGATTCTAACGGTTTTAAATAAAGATTTTATATAAATTATATTAATCGTCCTTTAAAGAAATTATATTATATAAATTAATATTAATATTCGTAGCTCCTAGATCTAGCCCTCCCTAACTATATTATAATTATATCGGAATATACGAATCTACGCCGGTTAAGATAACGTAGTTTTTATAAATTAAATTAATCGTATATTATATAATCCGAGGTTATATAATTTAATATTATTACTACCGGTCGTTACGAATATTTTAAAAAATATATAGAGATTTATTGATTAGATCTTCCCCCCGTATAAGTTTACCTAGGTTTATATTAATCCAAGTTTTTTTTAAAGTCGGGCGATTTTATACCCTCGAAACGATATAGTAAAAATATTTAATTAATAAATCCTTAAGAATATATACGGGTCTACGCGAGTCTTTTCGTCCTATAATTCTACCCTATATAACGAGGGAGCCGAGATAAATAAGTTAAATACGGAGTTTTTATAAACCCTAGAGCCTTCCGGGTTCCTTTAATTTTAATTATTATTTAAAATTAATACTCCGATTATATTATTACGGAACCTATATTTATAGGAAGAGATATATAATAAGACGCGGTTAATTATTACTTAGTTATATAAAGATTATATCGAGGGCCGTATTTTTAATAAAATTTAAAATAATAAAATCTAGTTAATCCCTCGGGTTAAATTAACTAGTAAAAAAAATAATTATCCCTAAATATTTATATATAAATAATTCCTTATTCGGCTCTATTTCGTAATAACTATTAATAAATTATAAAGTTAGTTATTATCCGTTATAAGTATCGACTTAGAAGTATTTTATTTTCGTTATAAATAACTCTATATCGTACTCTCCCGTATAAAGAATATACGGAGGTTTATAATTCTATTTCTCCTCTATACTAATATATATACCGATAATATAGTCTTTCCCGAGGTACTTTTATATAATAATATTCTATAAATTATATAAATATATAAACTCTTATTATTAAACTATATTTATTATAGATTTAAATCTTAATTCGAATTATTAATTCTTATTATATTATTATATATAAACTCGAGTTATTAATTATATATTTTTTTGGATATAAATTTTTTTTAAAAGTTTTTATTTATAAACTCTAACCCTAAATAAATAAATAATACTTTAATTTCAATTAATATAAGTTAGTTAATTATATTCTTTAATTTTTTTATTAATTTTTTTCGAGTATTTATTTTTTATATAAAGAGTATATAATATAATATAGAAATTATACGAGGTATTTTTTAATATATATTATAATTTCGATTTATTAACCTTCGAGTTATTATTTAATTCTAATTTTAAATACGAGAAATTTATTAATTTATTATAAATTTTATATATAATTTTAAATATAAAAAAAATTATATAAAAAAAATTATATAATTTAATATAAATATATATTTAAGATTTTAAAATTTATATATATAATAATAATTAATATCTAATTAATAATAAATAGATAAAGAAATTTATTTATTTATATTTTATATAATATTTATTTATTTATTTAATATATAAT
>JAABUS010001472.1_pt1 | contig 50970 bp, 47 predicted proteins | sample 5560161 | NCBI WGS metagenome assembly JAABUS01 (sample SAMN10711885, study PRJNA513376) | rock metagenome | isolation source: Antarctica rocks | place: Antarctica: Victoria Land, Trio Nunatak nord | collected 2016-01-04 | reverse complement strand
AACCGGACATCCATCGAAACCACCGCATCTGCCATGGCCGATCATGCGACCACCAGCATCCCGGTGTCACCGATGTCCCGACACATACCTGTCAGCGAAGTCCTGACACACGGCACAAGCCAGCTGGTCTGTTCACATGGCAAATCTGCTATGTGAACAGTGCATCTGCATTGTTGACATGGCAAACGCGTCGGCGCCGGGAGGAGGTGTCAGCAGGAGTGGGTACTGGTGTCCGCAGCCGACAAGGCGTGGACCTCGCGGGTGCCGAGGCTGACCGGACGGTCACGCTCGTAAGGGTTGATGCGACGTGCCTCCCGGATGGCTGCCGGCTCGAGGTCGGCGATCACCAGCCCCTCTCCGGAGGTCGCCCGCTCGAGCGCTCGCCCCTGCGGGTCGTAGATAGCGGTCCCGCCGCTGAACTCGAGCGAGCCACACGTGCCGACGAGCCCGGCTACGACGACGAAGATTCCGTTGTCGATCGCGCGGGCAGCGTAGTAGAGGTCGCGCCGGTGCTCGCTGCCGACGACGTACGCCGACGGGCACACGTAGACGAGCGCGCCGGCATCGCTGGCTGCCCGGGCATGCTCGGGGAAGCAGCCGTCGTAACAGACCCCGAGACCTAGGTTCCACCCGTCCAGCGTCACCGAGGCACCGTGCGTGCCCGCCGTGAAGATCTCACGTTCCTCGTCCCACAGATGTTGCTTGACGTACGGCACCGCGACATCACCTGAGGGCGAGAAACTGAGCAGGGCAAGGGATCGTACGCCGCCGTCGGCCCGGACAGCGGCTCCTACGACGACAGCGACACCGGCGTCGGCAGCAGCGCGCGACAGCGGTTCGAGCCGCGCGTCGTCGCACGTGACGTCGGTGCGGTCCGGCAACGCCCGCAGAGTCTGCGGGTCGTAACCGGACAGGAAGAGCTCAGGGAGGACCACCAGCCGAGCGCCTGCTGAGGCAGCTTTATCGACCCAGGCAGCTGCCGTCGCGACGTTGTGCTCGACCTCGCCTGCGCGCGACACCGCCTGGACGGCCGCCACCCGCAGCGGCTTCAGCGTTGCCTCGGTCGCGCCCATGTCCTACTCGACGACGACTTCGACGCGCTGGAACTCCTTGAGCTCGGTGTAGCCGGTGGTGGCCATCGAGCGCTTCAGCGCCCCGACGAGATTCATGGTGCCGTCGGAGACGAACGACGGCCCGTGCAGGATCTGGTCGAGCGTTCCCACTGTTCCGATCTCCACTCGCTCACCGCGAGGCAGCGACGCGTGCCGTGCTTCGGCGCCCCAGTGGAAGCCGCGGCCGGGTGCCTCCTTCGCCCGTGCGAGCGGGGACCCGATCATCACCGCGTCCGCACCGCACGCGATGGCCTTGGCGATGTCGCCGCTCTTGCCGATGGAGCCGTCTGCGATGACATGCACGTAGCGGCCGCCGGACTCGTCCATATAGTCGCGGCGCGCCTCGGCCACGTCGGCGACGGCGGTTGCCATCGGCACGGCGACGCCGAGCACGGTGCGAGTGGTGTGAGCGGCGCCGCCGCCGAAACCTACGAGCACACCCGCCGCACCGGTACGCATCAGGTGCAGTGCGGCCTGGTAGGTGGCGCAGCCCCCGACGATGACCGGCACGTCGAGCTCGTAGATGAACTGCTTCAGGTTGAGCGGCTCTGCCTGGCCGGAGACGTGCTCAGCCGAGACGGTGGTGCCGCGGATGACGAACAGGTCGACGCCTGCGTTGATCACCGCCTGCGCATGCTCCTTGGTCAGCTGCGGTGAGAGAGCACCCGCAACCGTCACCCCGCAGTCGCGCATCTGCTTCACCCGGTCGACCATCAGCTCGGGCTTGATCGGCTCGGCGTAGATCTCCTGCAGCCGGCGCGTCGCGTCATGCCCGCGCAGTCGCGCCACCTCCTCGAGCAACGGCTCCGGGTCGTCGTAGCGAGTCCACAGACCTTCGAGGTCGAGCACCCCCAGCCCACCGCCCTGGCCGAACGCGACGGCGGTGGTCGGTGACATCACGGAGTCCATCGGCGCGGCGAGAATTGGGATCTCGAAGCGGTAGGCGTCAATCTGCCACGCGACCGAGACCTCCTCCGGGTCACGGGTACGCCGACTCGGGACGATCGCGATGTCGTCGAACGCGTAGGCGCGCCGACCCCGCTTGGCCCGGCCGATCTGGATGTCCATGGAGTCCTCGTCTCGTGGCCCGGTCAGCGTGGCACGTAGTTGGGCGCCTCGACGGTCATCTGGATGTCGTGCGGGTGCGACTCCTTGAGGCTTGCCGCCGTGATGCGCACGAAGCGCCCCTGCTCCTGCAGCTCAGCAATGGTGCGTGCGCCGACGTAGAACATCGACTGCCGCAGTCCGCCCATCATCTGGTGGGCGACCGCAGCGAGCGGACCGCGGTAGGCCACCCGGCCTTCGATGCCTTCAGGTACGAGCTGGTCGTCGCTCGCGACCTCGGCCTGGAAGTAGCGGTCCTTGGAGAACGACTTCTTGCCCCGCGACGACATCGCACCCAGCGATCCCATCCCGCGATAGGTCTTGTACTGCTTGCCGCTCACGAAGATCAGCTCCCCCGGGCTCTCCTCGCAGCCGGCGAGCAGCGACCCGACCATCACCGTCTCTGCGCCCGCCACGATCGCCTTGGCGATGTCGCCGGAGTACTGCAGCCCTCCGTCTGCAATCACCGGTACGCCGGCGTCCTTGCAGGCCTGCGCCGCTTCGTGGACCGCGGTGACCTGCGGAGCACCCACGCCAGTCACGACTCTGGTGGTGCAAATGGAACCCGGCCCGACACCCACCTTGACCGCGTCTGCACCTGCCTCGACGAACGCCTGGGCGCCCAGCCGGGTAGCGATGTTGCCGCCGATGACCTGCACGTGGCGGGTGGCCGAGTCGCCCTTGAGCTTGTGCACCATGTCGAGGAGCAGGCGCACGTGGCCGTGCGCGGTGTCAGCGACCAACACGTCGACACCCGCCTCTATCAACGTGGTGGCACGCTCCCACGAGTCGCCGAAGTAGCCGATGGCCGCTCCGACCAAGAGCCGGCCGTCAGCATCCTTGCTGGCGTTGGGGAACTGCTCCGACTTGACGAAGTCCTTGACCGTGATGAGGCCGGCCAGCCTGCCTTCACCATCGACCAGCGGCAGCCGCTCGCGCTTGTGCCGGCGTAGCAGCACCGTTGCGTCGTCGCGGCTGATCCCGACCGGGGCGGTGATGAGGGGCATCGGCGTCATCACCTCATCGACCTTCGTGGACGCCCATTCGGCGACCGGGGTGAACCGGAGGTCGCGGTTGGTGATGATGCCGAGCAGCCGCTCGTCGGTGTCGACGACGGGCAGGCCGGACACCCGATAGGCGCCGCATCGCTGGTCGAGCTCCTCGAGGGTGGCGTCCGGCCCGATCGTGACCGGGTTGGAGATCATCCCGGTCTGGGTCCGCTTCACTAGGTCGACCTGGTAGGCCTGGTCGTCGATCGCGAGATTGCGGTGCAGGACGCCGATTCCGCCTTGGCGCGCCATCGCGATCGCCATCCGCGACTCGGTCACGGTGTCCATCGCGCTCGACACCAACGGCACCGCCAAAGTGATCTCGCGGGTCAGCCGGGTCGTGGTGTCGACATCACTCGGCGCCATGTCGGTCTCACCGGGCAGCAGCAAGACGTCGTCGTAGGTGAGGCCCATGGCTGCGAACTTCTCCGGAACCCCGGTCGACGTGAGATCCATCTGCCTATCGTACGGTCCGGCCACCCGTCGTCGACGCCTCGGCCACGGTTCTGTCTGGCTTCGGCTTGTCATGGCCGGGATGCTCCGGCGGTCCCGGCACGCAGTCGGGCCGCCCGTCGGAGTTGCCGGGTGTCTGGCACGGGTGTGGCGGTGGGGCCGGGGACGGGAGCGGAGCGTCCGGGTCGTGTCCCGGGGCCGAGAGGACAACCGGTCCCGGCGGCTCGGTGGCAGGGTCCGGGGCGGGCGTCGGCTCCGGGTCTGGGTCGGGCGTCGGCTCCGGGGCCGGCTCGGGAGCCTGCCGGTTCCCGGTACCCGGGTCGTGTCCCGGGGCCGAGAGGACAACCGGTCCCGGCGGCTCGGTGGCAGGGTCCGGGGCGGGCGTCGGCTCCGGGTCTGGGTCGGGCGTCGGCTCCGGGGCCGGCTCGGGAGCCAGCCGGTTCCCGGTACCCGTGTCGTCGGTGTCGCTCGCTGGCTCGGGCTTGGGCGGCTCGGGGGCGGGGCTCTCATCGGTATCGGTCGGCTCTGCGGACGGGTGACGCTCCCGCCCGGCGTCGGAGGGAGGATCGCTCGTTTGACGCGGCGGCGACTCCGGTTCTGGGGCGGCGGTGTGGCGAGCAGGCGCAGGGGTGTCGGCAGGCGGGTCGACGGCCGGCGTCTGCTGCTGGGTCACGACCGGCGACGGTGCCTGATGACGCCCGGGCGCCACCACCGACGGCGGCTCGTCGGCCGAGCCCCGCGGAGCCGCGGCCCCTTCGCGCGGCGGGTGCCGCTGCTCGGCGGCGTCAACCGGGCGCGGTTCGGCGCGGTGCGGTGCGACCTGCACGTGGTCGCGAGTCGAGGCGAGCTGACGATCTGGTGGTGAGGACGAGCGATCGATCCCGAGGTCGTGACCGAACAGGACGAGGTGGCGGGCGACGAACGTCACCGGTGACAGCGGGTCTCCGGTGACCGCAGCCGCGATCCCCGACGACGTGCAGGCAAGGGCTACGCCGATGGCGAGTCCGACGCGCCGGCGCCCGCGCAGCGTGCGACGACCCGAGCCGGCGGGGCGCGCGGCGGTAGGAGCTGGGGCAACAGGGGAATCCACGAACTCGACCAGAGAGGCGAGCGCGTCGACCACGGGGTCCTCGTGAGCCGCCGGCGCGCGCCGCTCAGCCAAGGCGGAGATCAGCTCGTCGGTGGCGAGCACGGCATCGAATGACTCAGCCATGACCCACCTCCCCTTGTTGTTCGGCCAGCGCCCTCATCTTGGTGACGGCCCGATGTTGCGCAACCCGCACGGCTCCGGCGGTCATCCCGAGCGCCGCGCCGGTCTCCTCCGCGCTGAGCCCGGAAGCGACTCTCAACAGCATGACCTCACGCAACCTCGCCGGCAATTGGTCGAGAAGCTCGGTCGCGGACTCGACCTCGCTCCAGCGCACGGCCTCGTCCTCCGGGGTCGGCTGCGCATCGACCTCGTCACCGAACTCGTCGGTCGGCACGGGCGACCTGGACGCTGCTCGCTGTGCGTCGGCCACCTTGCGGGAGGCGACGCCATGCACGAACGCCTCGAAGGGGCGGCCGGTGTCGCGGTAACGCGGCAGCGCGCCGAGGATGGCCAGGCACACGTCCTGCGTCACGTCGTCGGCGAGATGTTGTCCGCCGGGGTACGTCGCGAGGCGTGCGCGGGCGTAGCGGTGCGCTATCTCGCGGACCCGGGCGAGCAGGGCTTCGACCTCCGGCTTGTCCCCGAGCTGGGCCGTTCGGGCGAGCTGAGACAGGTCAGGGCGAGGGCCCACGACCGCAGTGGGCGCAGGCCCGCCGTCAACCCCCGGAGTAGTCACGAAACCAAGAGTGTCACGGCGACGCGAAATCCACACATCGGACGGTGATCACGACGAAAAATAGAACGCCCCGGTCGACTGAGTCCGAAGACTCGTCGACCGGGGCGTCTCGTTGTGGTGCTGGGGCCTCAGTGACCGTGGCCATGCCCGTGGCCGTGGCCACCAGCGGCGTCGCCTTCCGACTCAGCTGGCTTCTCCACGATCAGGGTCTCAGTGGTGAGCAGCAGGCCTGCGATCGAGGCAGCGTTCAGAAGCGCCGACTTGGTCACCTTGACCGGGTCGAGCACACCCTGAGGCACCAGGTCGCCGTACTCGCCGGTGGCCGCGTTGAAGCCGTTGCCGGCACCTGCTTCGCGCACCTTGGCCACGACGACATAACCCTCGTCGCCACCGTTCTCGGCGATCCACCGCAGCGGCTCGTCGATCGCACGACGGACGATGTCGACGCCGACCTTCTCGTCACCGGTCAGTCCGAGGCCGTCCGACAGGACAGCCGCAGCGTGGACGAGTGCGGAGCCGCCACCGGCGACGATGCCCTCCTCGATGGCAGCTCGGGTCGCTGACACTGCGTCCTCGATCCGGTGCTTCTTCTCCTTGAGCTCGACCTCAGTGGCCGCGCCGACCTTGACGACGCAGACTCCGCCAGCCAGCTTGGCAAGGCGCTCCTGGAGCTTCTCGCGGTCCCAGTCGGAGTCGGTGCTGTCGATCTCGGCCTTGATCTGGTTGACCCGGGCCGCCACCTCGGACGGCTCGCCGAGGCCCTCGACGATCGTGGTGTTGTCCTTGGTGATGACGATGCGTCGGGCCTGGCCGAGCACCTCGAGGCCGACCTTGTCGAGCTTGAGACCGATATCGGCCGAGACCACCTGCGCACCGGTCAGGGTCGCGATGTCCTGCAACATGGACTTGCGCCGGTCGCCGAAGGCCGGGGCCTTCACGGCGGCTGCGTTGAAGGTGCCACGGATCTTGTTGACGACGAGCGTCGATAGGGCCTCGCCGTCGATGTCCTCGGCGACGATGAAGAGCGGCTTGCCGGCCTGGATGACCTTCTCCAGCAGCGGAAGCAGGTCTCCGATCGCGCTGATCTTGCCCTGGTTGAGCAGGATGTAGGGATCGTCGAGGACGGTCTCCATGCGCTCGGCGTCGGTGACGAAGTACGGCGAGATGTAGCCCTTGTCGAACTGCATCCCCTCGGTGAACTCGAGCTCGGTGCCGAAGGTGTTGGACTCCTCGACGGTGATGACACCGTCCTTGCCGACCTTGTCGAAAGCCTGCGCGATGAGGCCCCCGATGATGTCGTCGCGTGCGGAGATCGTGGCCACGTGCGACATGTCCTCGGTGGAGTCGACGTCGCGCGCGACCTTGCCGAGCTCGGCGTTGACGGCCTCGACGGCCTGGTCGATGCCGCGCTTGAGGCTCATCGGGCTGGAACCGGCGGCGACTGCCCGCAGCCCCTCGTGTACGAGCGCCTGAGCGATGACGGTCGCTGTCGTCGTACCGTCACCGGCGACGTCGTTGGTCTTGGTGGCGACCTCCTTGGCCAGTTGGGCGCCGAGGTTCTCGAACGGGTCGTCAAGCTCGATCTCTCGAGCGACGGTGACGCCGTCGTTGGTAATGGTCGGGGCGCCCCACTTCTTGTCGAGGACCACGTAGCGGCCCTTGGGGCCGAGGGTCACCTTGACGGTGTTGGCAAGCGCGTCGACTCCGCGCTCGAGCGCGCGACGAGCGTGCTCGTCGAACTCCAGGATCTTGGGCATGGATGTGTTGTTCCTTACTCGTCTGGCGGTAGCGATCGGCTACCACGAGGTACGCCCCGGGGCCCGCAGTCCAGTGAAGGGCAGCGGACCGCCGGAGCGTGCCTGTGAAGCGTGCTGTGTTACTTATCGAGGACGGCGAGGACGTCGCGGGCGGAGAGGATGAGGAACTCCTCGCCCGAGTACTTGACCTCGGTGCCGCCGTACTTGCTGTAGATGACCTTGTCGCCGACGGAGATGTCGAGCGGTACGCGGTTGCCGCTGTCGTCGACGCGACCCGGGCCAACGGCCAGGACTTCGCCCTCTTGGGGCTTCTCCTTGGCCGTGTCCGGGATGACCAGGCCAGAGGCCGTGGTCTGCTCGGCTTCGAGCGTGCGGACGAGAATGCGGTCTTCAAGCGGCTTGATGCTGACAGACACTGCTGACCTCACCTTTCACTTCGATGAGAGAGGCGCTGAAATATGGACAGTTACTGGGTCGTACGGTGTGCGAACAGCTCACGTCGTCGCGGGTGCCGTGCTCTGTCGCGGTTGGCACCCTCACCTTCAGAGTGCCAACTCCGAATCTAGGCCGTCGTTAGCACTCGGTCAAGCCGAGTGCCAAACGAGCGTGAGTTGGCGAACCAGGAAACCACGGTCTGCCACCATGCCCGGGTGGACGGTGCGGTTTTCGACTACCTCCTGAGCGCGCCCGGCCAGGGGCTGCTGGGTGCGGCCGAGGCGGCGTACGCCCAGACCGGCGCCGATGCGTTGGCGGCGGCACGACGGCTGCGGGCCGGCAGCCACGACCCTGCACATGTCGCGGCTGCGCTGACCCAGGTGCGGCTGCGCCGGAAGGCTGTCGACAAGCTGGGCGAGGCTGCGGCGCGGATGTACTTCACGCCGGTCGGCCTGGAGCAGGCAACCGCCGGCCTGGTGGCGGAGCACCGGGCGGGCCGGATCGTTGCCGCGGGGCATCGGCGGCTCCTTGACCTGGGCTGCGGCATCGGCGCCGATCTCGTTGCCGCCGCAACCGTGGGTATCACCGTGCACGCGGTGGAGCGCGATCCGGTGACGACAGCCGTGGCCCGCGCCAACCTGGCAGCGCTGGGGCTCACCGGCACTGTCAGCGTGGGTGAGGCGAGCGAGCAGGACCGCTCGGCGTACGACATCGTCTTCGCCGACCCGGCCCGAAGGGGCGCTCGGGGTCGGACGTTCGATCCAGCGGCGTACTCGCCGCCGTGGTCGTTCGTCGAGGAGCTCCTGACCGAGACAGCGGTGGTCAAGGTGGCGCCCGGCATCCCCCACCCGCTCGTGCCTGCCCAGGTGGAGGCCGAGTGGGTCAGCTTGGCCGGCCGGTTGCGCGAGGCCGCCCTCTGGAGCGGCGCCGACCAGGGCGTCCAGCGGCGCGCCACCGTCATCGACGGCTCAGGCCCCACCGCGTCGGTGACCGATGCTGACGACCCGGGCGACGCATCGGTGGCAGATGTCGGCCGCTTCGTCTACGAGCCCGATGATGCCGTCATCCGCGCCCATCTCGTCACTGCTGTCGCAGCCGACGTGGAGGGCTGGCTCCTCGATCCCCACCTGGCGTACGTGTCGTCAGACCTGCACCGGCCCGGCCCGCTGGCGCGATCGTACGCGGTGCAGGAGGTGCTTCCGTTCAAGGAGAAGCAGCTGCGGGCAGCGTTGCGCGCACGCGGTGTCGGACCGTTGACGATCAAGAAGCGCGGCGTACAGGTCACCCCGGAGGTGTTGCGGCGGCGACTAGGGCTGAAGGGCTCGACGCCCGCGACGATCATTATCACGCGTACGCCGGCTTCCGCGGCGGTCCTGCTCGTCGAGCCGCTCGGCTGACATCTGAGACGTGCCGTCGCCGCCGCTCCCCTGACCGCTGCTGTTGACTGTCGGGATGGATGCTGCCCGGCTCGAGTCGATGCTGCGCTCGTGCTGGGAGGTGACCGGTGCGGACGTCGAGGTGCTCACCGGCGGCATGAACTCCACCGCCTGGCAGGTGCGCGCCCGGGGTCGGCGCTGGGCCCTCAAACTTGTGCCTGCTGCGCAACGTGCTGGGTTCGTTGCCGGTCTGACAGCAGCACAGATCGTCGATGCCGCTGGCATCCCGTCCGGGCGACCCGTCACCACCTTGGACGGCGAGCTCTGCGCAGACGTCCCAGAGGGGTCGTTAGCGCTGCTGGCATGGGTCGACGGCGTCGCCCTCGCCGGTGACGAGGACGACCAGCCCGTCATCGGCAGCACGCTCGGCGCGGCGCATGCGGCACTTGGCGCGGTCGGTGCGTCCGACGCTCCGCGGTTCCACTGGATCGACCTCGACGCTGCGCACCTGGACGTCGAGGAATGGGTGCGGCCAGCCGTCCGTGCGGCGGTTGCCGGGTGGGACCACGTCTCGGCCGCTGCCGGAGCCAGCCGGGGGTTGCTGCACGGTGACCCTTCACCCGAGGCGTTCTTGTGGAATCCGCGCTCGTCGACCTGCGGTCTCATCGACTGGTCGAGCGCCTTCTACGGTCCTCTGCTGTATGACCTGGCCTCGGCAGTGATGTACGTCGGCGGGTCGGCCAGCGCGACACCGCTGGTTGACGCGTACCTCCAGCACGGACTCATCGGTGACGGCGAGGTCGCCGCTGGGCTGCTCCCGATGCTCCGGTTCCGCTGGGCAGTCCAGGCCGACTACTTCGCGCGTCGCCTGGGGGCCAACGATCTGACCGGCATCGCGGATCGTCGTGGCAACGTGAAGGGGCTGCACGACGCGCGGCGGCACTTGACTGAGTGAGCCACTTCGCTCCGGTGGCGTTTGCCATGTTCACATGGCAAATGCACTGTGCACACGGCAGATCTGCCATGTTGACAAGCCATCTGGCTTGTTAACATGGCAAACGCTGGCGGGGATAGCGACTTCCAAGGCAGCCGGCTGTGGTTCCCTAGAGGAATGTCCGCTCGAGACATCCGATCTGCAGCCAGAGCTGACGTCACAGCGGTCGGCTTGTTCACCCTGAGTCTCGCTCTTCTCTACGCCGGCCGGTTCGTACAGTTCGACGACACCTCGGGGGGTGGCAGCGATGAGTGGGTCATGCCACTGGGCTTGCTGGCCGGGCTCGTCGCCGCCATGAGTGTCCGGGTCGCGTTAGCCGACGCAGAGGCGCGCCGGCTGCTTGGAGCGGCGATGGTGGTCGTGGATGCTTCCTTGATCTGGTAAGCCGCTACCAATGACGGGTTCCGTTTCATCTGGGCAAGTGATGAGGGCGAGCTCTTCATCTTCCAGGTCCTGCTTGCACTCACCGGACTTATCCTGACGGCAACGGCAGTACGCAGACCTGTTTCTGGCCGGATGACTGACGTGGCTGGAGTGCGAGTCGTCGCGTACTTTGGCGCTGCCGTGCTGATCTCCATCACTGCGTTCTTCGTGGGCACGGCTCACTTCGACCGGACAAACTGCAGTGGTCCAGACTTCGACGGGGAATGCGACCTTGCGCCACTCGAAGGTCTGATGTGGGCTGCCGCAGCAATCGTGCTCGTCATCGTCACAGCCGTCGTCCTCGAAGTTGTCCGCCTGCGCAGACGCCGATCACCCGTTTAGCCCTTGTCTCAGGTCAGCATTCGTGGGCCGGCATGTCCGGCCAGGCATGCCCACCCAGAACCAGTGCGGACCCAGACCTGAGTCATCGGCATACGAAACACCTGCGGACCGTTCTCCGTGTGGATCTCGTCGGTGACCACGCAGCGGAGTACAGCAGCGTCGCCCGCGATCACTACCTCTGGGTCGTGCAGGGTCTGGGATCGCCAGACCGTTGTCCCGGCAGTGTTGGCATCGATGTACGAGTCACGGTCGAAAGCATCGCCGGTGTGGGAGGTCCAGCGGAAGTCGGCGTGAAGCAGTGCTGCAAGGAGGGTCGCATCTCCGGCGGCGAGGGCGGCGGCTCTCGCCTCAGCCGCCTGCACCACCTCCTGCTCCACGTTCACCTCGCCGCCGTCCATGCTCACGCGACGACGGTGGTGAGGGGCAGCGATGAGTCCGCGGGGATGTCCAGCGCGGACGGCGGGCGTCCCCGGCGTACGACCTCGGCACCGAGTGCGGCGACCATCGCGCCGTTGTCGGTGCAGAGCCCTGGCCTTGGCACTCGGACCGCGATGCCATGCCGGCCGGCGCGATCCTCGGCGAGTGACCGCAAGCGTGAGTTCGCGGCAACCCCGCCGCCGACGACCAGGTGGTCGACGCCGTTCGACACGCAGGCGTCCACCGCTTTGCGGGTGAGCACGTCACACACCGCTTCTTGGAAGGAGGCGGCCACGTCAGCGAGCGACACTGGCTCGCCACTGAGCTCACGTGCCTCGATCCACCGCGCGACGGCTGTCTTGAGTCCGCTGAAGGAGAAGTCGAACCGGTGGCGGGCGATGTCCTTGCCGGACGTCAGCCCGCGTGGGAAGTCGATGGTGACGTTTCCAGCTGCCGCCGCCCGGTCGATGTGAGGGCCACCGGGAAACGGCAGCCCGAGCAGGCGCGCGATCTTGTCGAACGCCTCTCCAGCGGCGTCATCGATGGTGGCGCCGAGCGGCTCGACACCGATCGTGACGTCATCGACGAGGAGGAGGCTGGAGTGGCCGCCGCTGACCAGCATCGCGACGCAGCGCTCGGGCAGCGGGCCGTGCTCGAGCTGGTCCACGGCGACGTGGGCCGACAGGTGGTTGACGCCGTACAACGGGCGGTCGAGCGTGAGGGCGAGCGCCTTGGCCGCCGCTACCCCGACGAGGAGCGCCCCCGCGAGTCCGGGCCCGGCGGTGACGGCGACGGCATCGACGTCGGAGAGCGTGACCCCGGCCTCACGACATGCACGCTCGATCGTCGGCACCATCGCCTCGAGGTGGGCCCGGCTGGCGACTTCGGGCACAACGCCGCCGAAGCGTGCATGCTCGTCGACACTGGACGCCACCGCGTCGGCGAGCAACGTGTGCCCACGCACGAGACCTACGCCGGTCTCGTCGCACGACGTCTCGATCCCGAGGACGAGGGGCTCGTCACTCATGACCGAGCCGCCGTTGCATCACGACCGCGTCGACCACGCCGTCGTAGTACCGCGGTCGACGATGGATCGTCTCGAAGCCGTGGCCGGTGTACAACGCGATCGCGCCGGCGTTGTCTGCTGCGACCTCCAACAGCACGTGATCGCAGCCACGCCGGTCGGCCTCGCCGATGAGGGCCGCCAGCAGCAGCGACGCGACTCCTTGCCGGCGCCGCGCCGGGAGCACGGCCACGCGGTTGACGTCCGCGGTCTCGGCGACATACCTGCCGACGGCATGTCCGACCATCGTCGTGGGAATGCCGTCGGAGACGACGTCGAAGGCGACAAGGAACTCCCGGGACGTGCCGACCTCCGCGAATTCGTTCTCGAGAACTTGTCGGGACCACGCGGAGGCACCGAAAGCAGCCCGTTCGAGCGCGATCACCGCGTCAAGGTCGCCGAACGCAGCGTGCCGGACCGCGATCACAGCACCCGCTTGCGGACAGCGGCCTCGACCGCGTCGGGGCGGCGGAGGTACAACGGCTCAGCCGGCAGCGGGGCCACCGTACTCGCCTCGACCAGCGTCGCGAGGTCGCTCGCGGCAGGGTGCTCGGGCGCGATCGGCTGGGGGAAACACGCCGGGTACAGCAGGGCACCTGCCCCGGCGACGGGGTCGGAGGTCGCCACCATGGCGGGCTTGGCCACGTGCGGGCCGTCGGTACGCCGGCCGTCGCGGTCGTAGGTCGCCCAGTAGACCTCTTTGCGTCGAGCGTCGGTGGCTACCAGAACAGGTCCCGCTGCGGTCACCGCGGCCGCGACCACGTCGAGGGTGCAGACGCCGACCACGGGTATGCCGAGCACAGCGCCCATGGTGCGGGCGGTCATGATCCCGACCCGTAGCCCGGTGAACGGGCCTGGCCCGACGCCTACGCCGATGCGCGTGAGCCGTGTCGGCGACACACCCGCCTCGTCCAACACCCGCTTGATGCCCGGTGCCAACAGCTCGCCGTGTCGCAGCGCGTCGACCACCGTCGACTCGGCCACGACGCCGCTGCCGTCATGGAGCGCGACGGTGACGGCGTGGGTGGCGGTGTCGAAGGCAAGCAACATGGCGCGCTCAGCCTAGTGTCGCGGCAATAGGACGATCCGTACTAAGCGCGTACGCCGAGAAGACCGGACCGTACGCCGGTGCCGTACCAGCGCGGCCCGACCGGGGTGACCTTGACCGTGCGGGCGTCCTCGTCGTCGTCGCCGCGGGTCCGGGCGATGTGCACGCGCAGCCGGTCGTCGGCCAACGCCTCCGCAATGCCCTCCCCCCACTCGACGACGGTGACCGCATCAGTGACGAACGCGTCGAGGTCGAGGTCGTCGAGCTCGGCTCCGTCACCGAGTCGGTAGGCATCGACATGCACGAGCGCAGGACCGGCGGACATCGACGGATGCACGCGGGAGATCACGAAAGTAGGAGAGGTGACCCCGCCGCGCACACCGAGCCCGGTGCCGAGTCCCTGCGTCAGCGTCGTCTTGCCGGCTCCCAGCTCTCCGGTCAGGATCACGACGTCACCCGCGCGCAGCAGACCGGCAAGCCCCTCACCGACGTTGCGGGTCGCCCCAGCGTCAGCAGTGGAGACCTCGACGCCGAGCGCCTTGCCGAGCTGCAGACTGGTCGCGTCGCGGGAGATCTCGGCGTACCCGCGCCGCTGCCAGAACGTCACCGTCGCCGGCAGCTCCGCGCGCGCCGAGAGCCGTACGTCGTCGAGCCCGCGCGCGGCGGCCACCTCCTCGGCGACGCCGACCAGGGCCGACGCCACGCCCCGGGACTGGAAGTGGGGCACGACGCTGACCCGGCGCAGCACCAGCGCGGAGCCGGCGACCCCGAACAACATCGCGCCCGCCGGCTCCCCGTCGACCCGGCACAGCAGGCCGCCGTCGCGCTCCAGCGTCGCGGCGACCGACTCAGCCGTCTCAGCAAGGGCGGTGCTGGGTGGGTCGACGCGCTGGCGGGCCGCGAAGGCGGCATGGATGACGTCTCGCACGGCCGCCGCGTCCCCCGCAACCGCCTCCTCGACCCTCAGGTCACTCATCACCGCGCCTCACGACGTCTGCTCGGACCGGTCGATCAGCGTACGCAGGGCTTGCGTCACCTCGTCATGCTTCTCGAGCATCACCATGTGACCGGCGTCGGCGAGGTCGACCAGCTCAGCCGACGGCATCCGCTCCGCGATCGTGTGACTGTGCGAGATCGGCGTGATCGCGTCACGGCCGCCGGCGATCACGAGGGTCGGCACCTTGTCGATCGCCGCCAGGGCTGCGTGCTTGTCGTGGTTGTCGAAACCGGGGAAGAAGTCGGCGACGACGTCGATCGGGGTCGCCGCGAGCATCTCGTCGGTGAAGTCGACGTACTCCTGCGGGACCTTGGAGCCGAACGCCAGCTTGCGCGTGATGACGAAGCCGATGTCGGAGCCCACCCGACGACCTCCCTCGACGAGGCGTGGCGCCCTGGCCATCGTCGCCACCAGCGCCGGTGACACCAGGTGGACCAGCTTGCCTGGCATGCCGGGAAGGCCGAGGGTCGAGGCTTTGAGACCGCCAGACGACGTCGACATCAGGCAGACGCCCGCTACGCGGGAGCCGAACCACTCCGGGTGCTGCTCCGCCAGCGCCATCACGGTCATCCCGCCCATCGAGTGGCCGACCAGGATGACCGGTCGGTCGTCGGCCAGCGCGTCGATCACCGCTTCGAGGTCGCGGCCCAGCTGGTCGATCGTGCAGTTGTCCTTCTGCGAGCGGCCCGACCGCCCGTGCGACCGTTGGTCGTAGAACACCATCCGGTGCTCGCCGCGCAGCGCGAGCCGCTGGAAGTGCCAGCAGTCGAGGTTGAGCGCGTAGCCATGTACGAAGACGAGCGTCGGGCCGTCCGGCGCTCCGGTCGCCGCAGCGTCGACCTCTGCATGCAGCCGGAGGCCGTCGGCGGCGACGACGGTCCGCCTGCGTCCGCGGACGGACCCGAACGGCTCGACCGCCAGCGCGCGCTTGCGGGCGACGACCTTGCGTTCTGCGAAGACACCTGCAGCTGCTCCGGCCGCCAGCACACCGACGGTGGCGCCCGCAATGCCGGCGTACCGCCGCAGCATGCTGGGCTTGCCCGCATCGCTCACCGGGCGTCCTCGCCGACGTACGTCCGCGGCACGCGTGTACCCACACGGGTGACGATCTCGTAGCCGATGGTCTCAGCAGCGACCGCCCAGTCGTACGCCGTCGGCTCGCCGCGGTCGGCCCGGCCGAACAGGACCGCCACGTCGCCCGCGTCCACCGCTGTGTCGCCGACGTCGAGCACGAACTGGTCCATACAGACGCGTCCCGCGACCCGGAACCGCTCTCCCCCGACGAGCACCGGACCTCGGCCGGAAGCGTGCCGAGGGATGCCGTCGCCGTACCCAAGCGGCACGAGCGCGAGCGTCGTCTCCCGTTCCGTGGTGTAGGTGTGGCCGTACGAGACGCCGAGCCCGGCCGGGGCGCGCTTGACCAGCGCCAGCCTGGCGCGCAGCGTCATCGCCGGGGTCAGCTCGACCGGGCTGGCACCGTCGGCGAACGGCGCGACACCGTAGATCGCGATCCCTGGTCGCACCATGCTGAACCAGGTGGCCGGGCTGGCGAGCGCACCGCCCGAGTTCGCCAGGTGCACATGGCGGGGCTCCAGCCCTGCGCAGTTGGCGTAGTCCACAGCGGTGGCGAACGTCGCGGTCTGCTCCGCGATGGACGGATGGCCAGGCTCGTCGGAGCGAGCCAAATGCGACCAGACGCCGGTGAGCTCGACGTGTCCGGCGCTCTGCGCGGCCGCGGCCTGGTCGACCAACCGCTGCCAGTCGGCGGGCAGCGCGCCCCCACGGCCGAGACCCGAGTCGGCCTTGAGCTGCACCCGGGCGCGGGCACCTGACCGCCGCGCGCAGCCGACGATCTCGGCGAGCTGCCAGTCGGCGTATGCCGACACCTCGACATCGGCGTCGATCGCCTCGGTGTAGGCCTCGCCTGGCACAGCCAGCCAGCTGAGCAGCGGCCCACTGTCACCGGCCCGCCGCAACTGCAGCGCCTCGTCCAGCAAGGCCACACCGAGCCAGGTGGCGCCGCCGGCGCGGGCCGCGCGGGCGGACTCGACCAGGCCGTGACCGTAGCCGTCGGCCTTGACCACCGCCATCACGTCGCAGCCGTCGGTGTGCTCGCGGATGCGACCGACGTTGCCGCTGATCGCGTCGAGGTCGATGACCGCCTCGGCACGGTTGCGACCGTCGTGACCGGATGCGGAGGTCTTGGCGGCAGCGGCAGTCATCGCCTCGTCATTGTGTCAGTCGGCGAACGACCAGACGATCGCCACCGTCACCTGGAGGGGTGACCGGCCCATCCGGATCGGCACGACGCTGCTGAGGCTCGCGGTACTCCCCTGCAGTGCCTCGTCGTACGCGGTCGGCACCGGCGGGATCGCCGTTCCGGGAGTGACCTCTCGCACGGAGATGACCTCGCCGAGGTCGCGGCCGGTGGAAGCGGCGTACTCCTTGGCCTTCTTGATGGCTTCTTCCACCGCGTCGCCCCGCGCCCGCTGCATCAGAGCCTCCGTGTCGGCGATGCCGAGCTTGATGCCGCTGATCCTCACCGCGTTGCCGCCGGCGTCGGCAGCGGCGCCGAGAACCTCACCAGCCGTCTCGAGCGCCTTGACCGCGACCGTCATCCGCTCCGAGGCGGAGTAACCGGTGATGACCGCGGGACCGTTGTCGGAGTAGTCGTACACGGGGTGGATCGAGAGCCCGGTGGTTTTGACGTCCTTGGGCGCGACCCCGACGTCTCGAAGGGTGTGGAGCACCTGACGCGCTGTGGAGTTGGCCTGCGCGAGTGCGGTCGAGACGTCGGTCCTGGTGGCCTGGATCGCCACCTGGAACGTCATCTGGTCCGGGACACCGGTGGCTTTGCCCGTACCCGTCATCACGATCGTGGCGAGGTCCTTCGAGCCCTCTTCGGCCGGCGCCGATGACGGCTTGGCGACCGCGGCCGTCACCGACCCGCCTCCATCGCGCGACGAGCCGATGACGTAGGCCATCAGCAGCGCAGCCATCACGATGAGGGCAAGCACCAGCGTCTTGACGTCGACCACCGCCCTGGCGGTGGTCTGGCGGTCGTCGCGATCTCCTGCGGGCATGCTGCATCACTCCTCCGTGTCAGGTGTCCTAGGAAGGTGTGACGCACCGCACACGGAGCCGGTTCCATGGGGCTGCTCAGAGCGATGGGGCAGCCAACGTGTCGCGGATCGCCTCGGGAAGGGCGGCGACCACGGAGGTGGCGGTGAGCGGGCCACCGCTCGAGGCGATGGACGCCGCCACGCCGTGCAACCAGGCTCCCGCCGACGCCGCGTCGAAGTACTCCAGACCTGCCGCCAGCAGCGCGCCCACCACCCCGGAGAGCACGTCGCCTGCGCCGGCCGTCGCCAGCCAGGGCACGCCCGTCGCGTTGACCCGGAGCCGCCCGTCCGGTGCTGCGATGACCGAACGACTGCCCTTGAGCAGCACCACGGAGTCCCAGCGCTGCGCGGCCTCCCGTGCCGACGTGAGCATCTGGGCCTCGATCTGCTCTCGCGGGACGTCGAGCATCGCGGCGAGCTCGCCGGCATGAGGCGTGAGCACGCGTGCCGCTTTGGCTTCGGTCGGGGTGTGCCGCAGCCCGTCTGCATCGACCACGGTCGGCAGCCGCTCCGCCAGGACGGACGTCACCTGTGAGGTCAGGCCGCGCCCCAGGCCGGACCCCACCACCCAGGCCTGCACCTGGCCAGGTCCGATCACCACCTCCGGATGGAGGGCACGGATCAGGTCAGCGCTCGCCCCTTCATAGCGCACCATGCCCGGCAAGCCGGTCGCCACCGCTGCCGAGACGACCAGCACCCCCGCGCCGGTGTACTGCGGGGAGCCGGCTACGACTCCGAGAACGCCGCGGGTGTACTTGTGCGCCGAGGGGCCGGGCACCGGAATCAGCTGCTGTACGTCGACGGCCTGCAGCACCTCGACCGCCGGAGCGCCGAGGTGTGGTGCGAGGCCGATGTCGACGACCTCGACCACGCCTGCGGCCGACGCGGCCGGCTCGACGAAGAGCCCGATCTTCGCCGCACCGAACGTCACGGTCACGTCGGCGCTCACGTGCGGACCGTCGACCTGGCCGGTGTCAACGTCGACTCCGCTCGGCGCGTCCACGGCGATCACAGGGGCGTCAAGAGTGCTGACGAGAGTGGCAGCGTCGTCGCGAAGCCCCCCACGCGTGCCGATGCCGACGATGCCGTCGACGACGAGATCAGCTGCGCCGGGTGTCGTCACCACCCGGCCGCCGGCCCTGCGCAGAGCCGCGAGCCCACCAACGTGCGTGTGCCCGCCCAGCAGGACCGCCTCGAGCTGGGCGCCGCGCCGAGCCATCAACGCCCCGGCGTACAGGGCATCGCCGCCGTTACCGCCAGAGCCGACGAGCAGCAGCACGCGTGCGCCGTACATCCCTCCGAGGAAGTCGGCGCACACGGCGGCGAGGGCGGCGGCGGCACGCTGCATCAACGTGCCGTCGGGCAGCGTCTGCATCAGGGCTGCCTCAGCCGCTCGGACGTCGTCGACGGTGTAGGCGTTGCGCATGCTCAGCTCTCCAGGACCACGACGGCCGACGCGATACCCGCGTCGTGCGACATCGACACGTGCACGTGCACGGCGCCGACCTCGGCGGCGCGGCGCGCCACGCTTCCTCGCATCTCCAGGTGCGGTCGGCCTGTGTCGTCGGTGTGCACCTCTGCATCGATCCAGTGCAGGCCGGCCGGGGCACCCAGCGCCTTGGCGAGGGCCTCCTTGGCAGCGAACCTGGCCGCCAGCGAGGCAAGGGGAAGGTGCAGCTCAGTAGCCGTGAACAGTCGTGCGCGCATCGCGGGCGTGCGCTCGAGCGTCTGCCCGAACCGATCGACGTCCACCACGTCGATGCCCACACCCATCACGGCCACGGTTCGCGCCCGCTACTCGACGGTGACGGACTTGGCGAGGTTGCGCGGCTGGTCGACGTCATGGCCGCGCGCGGTGGCCATCTCGCACGAGAAGACCTGGAGCGGGACGGTGGCGACGAGCGGCTGCAGCAAAGTCGGCAGCACGGGGAGCGGGATCAGCACGTCGGCGTAGGCGGCGACCGCCTCATCGCCCTTCTCCGCCAGCACGATCGTGCGGGCGCCACGGGCCCGGATCTCCTGGATGTTGCTGATCATCTTGTCGTGCAGCACCGCACGTGCCCGCGGCGGTACGACGACGAACACCGGCAGGCCTTCCTCGATCAGCGCGATCGGGCCGTGCTTCAGCTCACCGGCAGCGAAGCCCTCGGCGTGCATGTAGGCGAGCTCCTTGAGCTTGAGCGCACCCTCGAGCGCCACTGGATAGCCCACATGGCGGCCGAGGAACAGCACCGAGCTGCAGTCGCGCAGCTCACGAGCCAGCTCGCGGACGGGCTCGACAGTCTCGAGCACGTCGCGTACCGCATCGGGCACCTGCTCGAGCTGCTGCACGATCTCGCTGATCTCGTCACCGAACTTCGTGCCTCGCACCTGCGCAAGATAGAGGGCAATCAGGTGGCAGGCGATGATCTGGGTGAGGAACGCCTTCGTCGACGCGACCGCGATCTCCGGCCCGGCGTGGGTGTAGAGGACCGCGTCGGACTCTCGCGGAATGGTCGAACCGTTGGTGTTCGAGATCGCCAGCACCTTGGCGCGCTGCTCGCGGGCATGCCGCAGAGCCATCAGCGTGTCCATCGTCTCGCCGCTCTGACTGATGGCGATCACCATCGTGTCGCGGTCGATGATCGGGTCGCGGTAGCGGAACTCCGAGGCCAGCTCGACCTCGCACGGGATCCGCGTCCAGTGCTCGATGGCGTACTTCGCCACCAGCCCGGCATGGAACGCCGTACCGCAGGCGATGATGATGATCTTGTCGATCTCGCGGAGCTCGTCGTCCGAGAGGCGCATCTCGTCGAGCTGCAGCCGCCCACCGGTAAAGCGTCCCAGCAGTGTGTCTGCGACCGCCTGCGGCTGTGCGGCGATCTCCTTGAGCATGAAGTAGTCGTAACCGCTCTTCTCGGCCGCGACGATGTCCCAGTCGACGTGGAAGCGGTTGCCCTGTGCCGGGGTGCCGGCGAAGTCGGTGATCTCGACACCGTTGCGGGTGATGGTGACGACCTGGTCCTGACCCAGCTCCAACGCCTCCCGCGTGTGTGCGATGAAGGCGGCGACGTCGGAGGCGAGAAAGTTCTCCCCATCCCCGATTCCGACGACCAATGGCGAGTTGCGGCGAGCAGCCACCACCCGCTCCGGGTCGTCACACGACGTCGCCACCAGGGTGAAAGCTCCGTCGAGTCGTTGGCAGACGGCCTGCATGGCCGCTGTCAGGTCTGCTCCGTGGGTCGTCTTCAGCTCGAGCAGGTAGGCGACGACCTCGGTATCGGTCTCTGAGCGCAGCTCATGCCCGGCGGCCTCGAGCTCCTGTCGCAGCGCGGCGAAGTTCTCGATGATGCCGTTGTGCACCACCGCCACCCGCCCGTTCGGGCCGAGGTGCGGATGGGCGTTGCGGTCGTTCGGAGCACCGTGGGTGGCCCAGCGGGTGTGGCCGATACCTGTGGTCGCCGTTGGTGGCTCGTGGTCGACCAGTGCCTTGTCGAGGTTCGCGAGCTTGCCGGCGCGCTTCTCTGTGAACATCGTGTCGGTGGTCACCAGTGCGACGCCGGCCGAGTCGTAGCCTCGGTACTCGAGCCGCCGCAGACCGTCCATGACGACGTCCAGCGCGGGCCGCGCACCGACGTACCCGACGATTCCGCACATGCACCTCACACTACCGAGGGGGGCGCAGGCGCCGGACCCGCCGCGCGGACCCTACCGAAGCAGGACACAATAACGCGCATGCCTTCCGATGACGGATCGCCGTACGTCGAGCTGCAGCGGTCCGCGTGGGCAGCGCTCGCCGAGTCGATGCCGCTTCCGTTGTCGGCCGAGGAGGTTGAACGCCTCCGGGGGCTCGGGGAGGAGCTCGACCTCGAGGAGGTGTCGGACGTCTACCTGCCGATCTCTCGGCTGCTGAGCCTCTACGTGCTGCACGTGGGCGCGCTGCACAACGCGACCGAGACGTTCCTGGGGGCCCGGCAGCCGGAGCGCACTCCGTTCGTGATCGGGATCGCCGGGTCCGTTGCCGTCGGCAAGTCCACCACCGCCCGGCTGCTGCGGGAGCTGCTCGCGCACTGGCCGGAGCACCCCAACGTCGCGCTCGTCACCACCGACGGTTTCCTCTATTCCAACGCCGAGCTCGAGCGTCGTGGACTCCTTGACCGCAAGGGCTTTCCTGAGTCGTACGACCGCCGGGCGCTGCTGAAGTTCGTCATCGACATCAAGTCGGGCCGCGACGAGGTGACCGCACCCGTCTACTCGCACCTGCACTACGACGTGCTGCCGGACGAGCGCCTTGCCATCAAGCGCCCAGACATCGTCTTGATCGAGGGACTGAACGTGCTCCAGCAGGCCCGGCGTACCGCGGACGGCCGCATCGGTCTCGCCGTGCAGGACTTCTTCGACTTCTCCGTGTACGTAGACGCCGGCACCCTCGACATCAGGCGCTGGTACGTCGAGCGGTTCCTGCGGCTGCGCGAGACCGCCTTCCGCGACCCGGCCTCGTACTTCCAGCGCTACAGCCATCTCAGCGAGCCGGAGGCGATCGCCGAGGCCGAGCGCATCTGGGACTCGATCAACGGTCCGAACCTGAACGAGAACATCATGCCCACGCGAGGCCGCGCGACGCTGGTCTTGCGCAAGGACGCCGACCACTCCGTGCGTTACGTCCGCCTGCGCAAGCTCTGACGAGCGGCCGAGTCAGCCCAGCCGGTCGAGGAACTCCCGCGAGCGTTGCACTACCAGCGCCGCCGCGTCAGCGTCGTACGACGGCAACGAGCTGTCCGCGAACAGGTGCCGGTCGCCCGGGTAGACGAACAGCTCTGCCAGCTCGGGCCCGACCGTCTCGACCAGCTCGCGGGCGGCGTCGATGTCACCCTCCAGCGCGAAGAACGGGTCGCTGTCCATGCCATGGATCTGCACCGGTACCCCGTCGGGCCATGGTCCGACCGCCCACTCGCCCATGATCGGCAGGCAGGACTCGTACAGCAGGGCGCCGCGCGCGCCGGGGCGGGTCTGGGCGTATTCCTGCGCCGTGGCGGCACCCCAAGAGAAGCCGGCGTACACCACGCCCTCGGGCAGGCCGGCCACTGCCGCGTCGGCGCGCTGGCCGAGGACCTCGCCCCCGGTGCTCTTCACGTGTGCGACGCCGTCGTCGACGGTCGCCGGTCGCTCGCCGTCGAACAGGTCAGGCGTGTGCACGGTGTGCCCGCCGGCGCGGAGCTCCTCGGCGAACGCGCGGATCCCGTCGGTGAGTCCTTGCACATGGTGGAACAACACGACTTCGGCCATCTCTACACTCCTGTCATCGGACAACGGGCGTCGATTGATCCATAATTCTAGAACGGTTCAGATATGCCGGTCAATGAGCAGATCCCAGACTACGACCTCGACGAGATGGTCGTGGTCACCGCGCCCCAGCAGCTGCGCGCGCTGGCCGACCCGCTGCGCAGCACCCTCCTTGACCTGCTGCTCGAGCGGGCTGCCACCGTCACAGAGATGGCCCGCGCGGTCGACCGCCCCAAGAGCACCATCGCCTACCACGTCAACCTTCTCGTCGACACCGGACTCCTGCGCGTCGTTCGCACCCGGCGGGTGCGGGCGATCGACGAGCGGTACTACGGCAGGGTCGCCCGCACGCTCTACATCGGCGCACTCAACCGTCCGGAGGACAAGCAGGTCGTGGCCGCCATCAACGGGCTCGCCGAGGCCGCCGCCGAGGCCGCCCCGGCGCATGCTGCCGACGAGCTGCGGTGCCTGCTCCTGCACGCCCGCATCCCGATCGAGGACGTGCGGGGCTTCTGGGCGCAGGTCCAAGAAGTCGCCCGCCAGTTCGCCCAGATCCCCCGGGCCGGCGACCAGGTCTACGGGTTCGCCGCCGGCCTCTACCCCACCGACGCGCCCACCCTCCCCGATGCCGACCAGCCGTGAAGGGTTCCGCTCACCGCTAAATCGTTGGCCGTACAACGCGCGCATCCCTACCCTCGAAGAGTGCAGATCCGAGAAGTCGACGTCCACGACGACGGCCAGTTCCACCAGTTCTTCCGCATCATGAAGGACGCCGAGACGTTCGAGCGTCCGGAGGCGGCGTTCTGGTCCGAGCGTGAGGCTGCAGTCATGTTCCGGCACGAGGAGCCGGGCGAGAAGTGGGTCTCCTACGCCGCCTTCGACGACGCAGACGACGCCGTGATGGTCGGCATAGGGTCGGTCGTCCTCACCCTGAACGACAACATCGAAAAGGCCTTCCTTGGTGTAGAAGTCGCCCCGGAGCTGCGCGGTCGTGGCATCGGCGGCGCCCTCTTGTCCTTCCTGGAAGGCAAGGCGCGCGACGCCGGCCGCACCGTGATGTTGACCGACTCCCACCTCCCGGCCGATAGCCGAGACTCTCATCCGTATCGGCAGTTCGCAGAGAAGCGCGGCTACGACCTTGCGAACGTAGAGGTACGCCGCCGACTCCGGTTGCCGGTGCCCACCGAGCAGCTTCAGGCGTGGGCGGACGAGGCAGCCCACCACCACGCCGACTACCGGATTCACACGTTCGTTGACGACCTGCCGGACGAGCTGCTCGAGTCGTACTGCTACTTGAGCAACCAGCTCGCGATCGACGCACCCAGTGGCGAAATCGACTACGAGGCCGAGTCGATGACTCCCGAGACCTACCGCATCCGCAGGCAGAAGCTCAAGGAACAAGGCCGCACGATGTACGAGACGCTCGCCCTCGACGGTGACGGACAGCCGGTGGCGCAGTCGACGCTGGCGGTCCCGGCGGACGACCCCACCAGTGTCTTCCAGTGGGGCACGCTCGTACGCAAGGACCACCGTGGGCACCGGCTCGGACTCGCCGTCAAGGTGGCGAACCTGCGCGCGGTGCAGCAGGCCCATCCCGAGCGGCAGCGCGTCCTCACCACCAACTCCGAGGACAACGCCACCATGGTCGCGATCAACGTGTTGATGGGCTTCGAGCCGATCGAGCTGTTGGTTGAGTTCCAGCGCAAGCTGTCGTCGAGCGTGAGCTGAGCTGACCGCTATGGACATCTCCCGTGTGGACCCCGACGATGCGTCGGCGGCCGCGGACCTCACTCGCATCAACACCGAGGCAGAAGCACACGACAATCCTTATCCGACCTCCTACTCCATGGAGGAGCAGCGGGAGGAGCTGCGCAACCGCGACCCGGATTACACCGTCGAGGCCTACCTGGGCACTGCCGATGGGGTGGCCGTAGCGGCGGGCGGCCTGGAGACGCCGGTTCACGACAACACCGAGAAGGCGTGGTTGAGCGTGAGCGTCGCGCCGGAGCAGCGGCGCCGAGGCTATGGCTCGGAGATGGCGCGTTTTCTCGAGACGCAAGCGCAACGACGTGGCCGCACCACGCTGACGACGGCGGTGGGCTACCCCACCGACGCTGACGAGTCGCATCCCGACCGCAGGTTCGCGACGAGCCACGGGTATTCGTTCTCGCAGGTCGACGTGCACCGGGTGCTGGATCTGCCGGCTGAGGAAATGTTTCTGCAGGGCCTTCGCGAGCAGGCCGAGCCGCACCATCGCGACTACACCTTCCGGGACTATGTGGGTCTTCCTGAGGAGGAGATCCTCGAGGGCTACTGCGTGCTCCTGAACGCGATCCTTGTCGACGCTCCCTCAGGCGAGATCGACTACGAGGAGGGCAGCACGACGCCCGCGTCGTTGGCGCAGAAGGTCGAGTCGCTGCGCAGCCAGGACCGAACCCTCTACACCGACATCGCCTTCGACGCGGCAGGAGTCCCTGTTGCGCACTCACAGCTCGTCGTGCCGGCCCATGACCCGCAGAAGATCTACCAGTGGGACACGATCGTGCACCGCGACCACCGCGGCCACCGGCTCGGTCTCGCAACCAAGGTCCGCAACCTGGAGACCGTGCAGGCGCTGCACCCGGAGCGGACGTCTCTGCACACCTGGAACGCCGAGAGCAACCGCCACATGATCGCCGTCAACGAGGCAATGGGTTTCCGCCCGGTGCGGTACTTCGGCGAGTACTACCGCAAGGTCTAGCGCCTCGGCTGCCAAGGCACTAGTCAGGCGCTGCGCGGAAGCTTGTGGGTGCCAGTGTGGTCGACGAGATAGTAGCGGCCGTGCGGTGAACGCCAGAGGTAGATGCCGGGGTAGGGCTGGTGCACCCGCCATCGGCCGTGGGTCTTGATGCGGTGGTGGCGACGGGTCATCGGTCCGAGGTTCCCCACCCCCGTCTGGCCGGGTGGTCCGCCGTCGTCGGGAGACACGTACGGGACGGTGTGGTCGAGGTCCAGGCCGCGGCGGGTGCTGGCGGCGTAAGGGAAGACGTCCGCAGGTGTGAGCAGGTGGACAGCCTCGCGGATCCGATCGGGGATCTCGTAGGCGTCGACGGGAGCGACGCCGGCAAGGTCGATAACGGGTTTGACGGTCGCCTGGCAGTCGCCGAGCCATCGCTTGGCCTGGTCCGCGGTGACAGCTCCGATGTCTTCGACCCGGGCGACACCGCCCGCACCGGTAAGCGTGTCGCGGCAGATGTGGACGTAGAGGGTGGCCGGAGGGCGCGGGTCAACGCTGCGATCGCGGCGGCACCGGCACCCGGCGCTCGGCTCGACCGGTTCGAGGCGTCGGGCGGTGTCGGCGGTGTTGGCAATGGCGGCGAAGAGGTCGAGCGTGCGTTGGGGGTCAGCGAGGAGGCCCACGGCCTTCGCCCGCCTGATGTCTTTGGTGTCGGAGTCTCCGAGCAGACCGATGCCGTCGGCGATCCGGTCGACCGAAGCGTCGAACCACATCAGGTCGCGTGCATCGGCGACGATGGTCGCGACGCGGGTGCCGTCGTCGGCCGACCGGCTCAAGAACACTCCATGGTCGGTGCGCCGGCTGTCGGCAGCGGCTGCGGCCAGCTCGGGGTCGGCCTCGACAACCGCTGCCTGCACCACCTTTGCCAGCCGACCCCAGGTCAGCGACGGACGTAGCGGGCGACGCGGCGATCAACTACGCCGACGGCAGCCAGTGACAGATGGCGCGACAGCTCCGCGGTGCGGCGACCGATCCATGGCCTGATGTCGCCGTTTTGCATCTTGGCCCACACCAGCGGAAGCCGGTGCCGCAGGTCGAGGGCGTCGGCGACCAGGCTGGTGGCGGCGTAGACCGACAGGGCGAGCTCGGCGCCAAGCTCGGCCGGCGCGAACTCGCACACGCCGGGGGTACCGTCGCCGCCGTACTCGACCAGCCCTTCGGTGCCGGGCAGCGCCACCGACATGACGCCAGACTCGTCGAGCGCCCCGTTTAGGTCAGCCCCATTCAGGTCGGCCCAGTGGGCAGCAACTTCAAGAAGCGCGACCTCGGCCCGGCATGCCAGCGCCCGTAACTCCCCCGCCCGGGTCAGGGTCTGGTCGGCATCCAGACCGTCTACGTGTAGATCGAACATGTGTTCACTTTATCGCCGCCAACCGACATTCTCCGATGTAGAAGGCGTTGTGCACAAGGGAAAATCCGGGCTGAGGTTCTGCACTTTGGTCGCTGGGCCGAGCCGATGGCCGCGGTGACCAGGGATCACCAAGGTGCCGCCCTGAGACGCCCGTTCGGGAATCTCTTCCGTCGTCATCATCTCGGTCAGCGCCACCATCGACCCGTCTGGAGCGAGCGCTGCGGTGACTGATTGCCGACGTCCCTGCACGCGAGCCCGCTCCTCGCCGTTGCGTACCCTTTCCTCGTCCCATACCTCGGCCTCGATGTCGAGGTCGCCGCTCGGCGCCTCGTCGTTGAACGCCTCCTGCAACAGGCAGTACCCCTTCAGGTGCTCGTCGGTACGCCGTCGTCCCACGAGACCAGCGTGTACGTCGAGTTGTTGGCGGCTCGGAACGCGCCGGTCGCCGCTCGGAGAGACCAGAACGCCGCGAAGTCGCGGCCGTGCTCGTCGCCCCGCCGCCCCGCGTCCCAGAAGGAGCCGAACAGTTCGTCGTCGTACGCGTCGATCTCTCCCACCCACATGGGCACCGACCCTACGACCGCGGACGTACTGACGTCTCCCGGTTTTTCGTCTCTCGGGTCGCAACGGTTGGCCCGGGTCACATATCTGGGGCTGCGATGATGGGCGCGTGATTCATCTCCGGCTGCGAGTGCCGAACGACCTCACCGACGAGGTGCGCACGCTCTTGTGCGACGACGACACAGTCGTCAACATCGCGGTCATCCCGGGGGCGTTCGTGAAACCTGAGGGGGGCCTGGTGATGGCGGACGTGGCGCGAGAGAACGCGCAGAACGTCATCAGCCGACTGCACAAACTCGGCCTCCAGCATGACGGTGCCATCACCCTCGACGAGAACCTCACGATCATCAGCGACGCCGCCGAGCAGGCTGAGGCGGCTGCCCCCGGATCTCCGATCGACGCCGTGGTGTGGGACATCATCGAGAACCGTGCCCGCGACGACGTGCGGCTCTCCTGGGCGTTCGTGGCGTTCCTGACGCTCGCGACCATGATCGCCAGCGTCGGCAGACTGCTGGACCAGCCCATCCTCATCGTCGGCGCCATGGTCGTCGGCCCGGAGTTCGCCCCCATCGCAGCGATCTGCTTCGCGTTCGCTCGCCCCCGGCCGTCGCTGCTTCCGCGTGCCCTCGGCACCCTTCTGGGCGGCTTCGCCATCGCCACCGTCATCGCCACCTCCGTATGGAGCATCGTGCACCTCTTCGGAGGGTTCAGCGACGCCCAGCTCCAGCACCGGCCGGCCACCGACTTCATCGTGCAGCCCGACATCTGGTCGTTCGTCATTGCGCTACTGGCAGGCGTGGCCGGCACGTTGTCGTTGACGACCTCGAAGTCGGCGACTCTCGTCGGCGTCTTCATCTCCGTGACGACCGTGCCGGCGATCGGAACCTTGGCGCTCTCGCTCGCTACGACGACCTGGGCCGACGCCCGCAGCTCGTTGATCCAGCTCGGCGTCAACCTGACGGGCATGGTCGTGGCCGGGACGATTACCTTGCTCGTCCAACGGTTCTTCTGGCGCCGCGTACGCCGACGCCCTGCAGTTGCAGCCGCACCCACGAGCCCTGCGGCGCGGTCGTGAGGTTGCTGCGAGCGCGACAGGAGTGGCAGTTCTTCGCGGCGTTGCCGAAGGCTGACCGACGTCTGGCGGTCGGGTGGTGGCTGCTCGTGCTCGGTCGGGGTGTGCTGCCGGCAATCTTTGCCATCACCATGGGTGTGCTGGTCACTGCCGTGCAGCGAGGCGGTTCGCTTGCCGAGCCGTTGGCGACGTTGGGCGTGGTCTTCGTCCTTCTCCAGGTGCTTGCACCGCTGCACCAGGCCGCCAGCACCAACCTCGGCGACACGATGGCCGCGTGGCTCAACGACGAGCTCGCCACCGGCTGTGTCGAGCCGCCAGGGATCGGCCACCTCGAAGACCCCGAGCTGACCGATGACCTCACCACGGCCCGCGACTTCGACATCGGGATGACCGGCCCACCCATGTTCATCAACGTCGGCTTCATCGCAGCCGGCATGGTCGAGCTGGTCAGCGGAGTCGCCTCGGCCGTCGTCCTGCTCGGATTCGCGTGGTGGGCGTCGTTACTGCTGCTGGGCGCGTGGGTGAGCACCCACTGGCTGCTCCGGGACAGCTCGATCTGGAAGGACCGCAACACCGAGGAGGTGCGGTCCGCCCAGCGACACGCTGACTACGCCTACCAGCTGGCGGTGGACGCCCCGCCAGCCAAGGAGCTGCGGTTGTTCGGACTCCAGGACTGGACCGTCGAGCGTTTCCGCGCCAGACGTCGCCGGCTCTTCGAGCTGCAGTACGAAGCGACCCGGCTGCGGCAGAGGTCGCTGCTGGGCGCCCTTCTCGTCCTCGCCGTCGCGAACGGAGTGGTCTTCTGGGCGCTCGGCTCCGCGGCGGTCGTCGGCGACCTCACCCTGGGAAGGCTCATCGTGTACACCCAGGTCGCGGTCGGCATCAGCGCGGCAGCCTTCGGGAGCTTCAACTGGGCGCTGGACGGCGCCTCGGCGCCGGTGGCGTCGGTGCTACGGCTCAAGCCGGCGATGGCGCCGGCCGGAGCGCTGTCCCCGGGTGACCGCACCCTCACTGCGCCCGCGCCCCGTTCGGAGATCCGCGTCCGCGACCTCTATTTCACCTACCCGCGCACGCAGCGGCCGATCTACGACGGCCTCGACCTGACCGTGCCGGCCGGTTCGTCCCTGGCGATCGTCGGCCAGAACGGCGCCGGCAAGACCACGCTGGCCAAGCTCCTGTGCCGACTCTACGACCCGGACTCAGGAGCGATCGAGGTTGACGGCGTCGACCTCCGGGACCTCGACATCGACGCCTGGCGCGGACAGGTGACCGCCGTCTTCCAGGACTTCGTCCGCTTCGACCTCTCCCTGCGCGACAACGTTGCCCCCGGTGGCGCACCGGACAGTGATGTGCTGGGCGCCCTGCGCGACGCGGGAGCGGAGGACCTCGCCGACCTCGACACACCCCTCGCCAAGGGATACGAAGGCGGCACCGACCTCTCCGGAGGTCAGTGGCAGCGCGTCGCACTCGCGCGCGCCCTCTGCGCCGTACGCCGGGGCGCCGGGCTGGTACTGCTCGACGAACCCACCGCCCAGCTCGATGTCAGGGGTGAGGCGGCCATCTTCGACCGCATCCTCACCGCCACCCGCGAGGTGACCACGATCCTCATCTCGCACCGCTTCTCGACGGTGCGGCACGCCGACCGGATCGCGGTACTCGAGCAGGGCCGCGTCATCGAGCTCGGCACCCACGAGGAGCTGATGTCGCAGCACGGCCGCTACCGGACGATGTTCGACCTCCAGGCCAGCCGCTTCGAAGCCAGCGCAGACGAGGAGGGGCTCGACTATGACGTCCTCGCGTGACGACGGCCCACCGGCCCTCGCGTCGATGTGGCGGCTGTGCAAGCTGGGCTACTCGCACGAGCCTGGCCTGCTGAGCTTCGCGTTGGTGATGTCGTTGCTGGCCGCGGTTCCTGACGCGATGTTGGCCCTGCTGCTCAAGTTCCTGGCAGACGGTGTCGTCGATGGCGACAGGCGGCTCATCCTGCTCGCCGTCTGGGGGATGGCGGTCGCTGTCACGTTGACGTGGCTGATGCGGGTTGCCACCGCTCGCGTGACGCGCAGCTTCCGCGACAAGGTGACGATCGCGCTGGAGACCCACGTCGCCGGACTGCAGGCGTCGGTGTCGACGATCGAGCACCAGGAGCGCCGCGACTTCCTCGACCGGCTGGCAATCCTGCGCAACCACGTGTTCGTGCTCGACCACATGTACATGTCGCTGTTCTCGACGGCGGGCTGGATCGTGCGGCTGGGCCTCACGGTGGCGCTGCTGATGTCCATCCATCCGGTGCTGGCGGTGCTGCTGCTGTTCGCCATCCCTACGGTGGCCAGCTCATCGTGGCGGCCCACCGTCGAGCGCCAGACCGAAGAAGCCAACGCCGCGCACCGTCGGTTGGCCGTGCATCTGTTCACGATGGCGACGACCGCGGCACCCGGCAAGGAGGTGCGGGTCACCGGCATCGGCCCCGACCTGGTCCGCAGGCGACGCCACGAGTGGAACCGCTGGTACGGCCCGGTCTCCGCGGCTCGGTGGTCCAGCGCGGCCTGGCACTCGCTGGCGTGGGCGGTCTTCGGCTCGGCGTACGTCGGTGCTGTCGTGTTCGTCGCCACCGGGCTCGATGCATCCCCCGGCAACGTGCTGCTCGTTCTCGCGGCCGGCGGTCGGTTGTCGGCGTACGTCGCCGCCAGCATGCAAGAGATCGGATTCATCCGTGGCGTCTGGCTGGACGGGGCGCGACGCCTCGCCTGGCTGGAGGACTACGCGGCGGCGATGCAGCTCGACGCCGACCAGCAGGCGCCGGACTCGCTCACCGCCGGCATCCGGCTGGACAAGGTGTCCTTCGCCTATCCGGGCACCGACATGCTCGTGCTCGACGACGTCTCGTTGCAGCTGCCGGCGGGCCGGGTCATCGCCGTGGTCGGCGAGAACGGTGCCGGCAAGTCGACGCTGGTCAAGCTGCTGTGCAAGATGTACGAGCCCACCAACGGGCAGATCCTCATCGACGACGTGCCCCTGCACCGCATCTCAGCCGCCGCCTGGCGGGCCAAGGTGTCCGGTGCGTTCCAGGACTTCTTCCGGTTCGAGTTCGCGGCCCGCACCAGCGTGGGCATCGGCCACCTGCCGGACGTCGAGGACGACGCCGCCGTGCGGACCGCGGTAGGCAAGGCAGGCGCTGACGAGGTCGTGACCCGCTTGGAGTCCGGTCTCGCCACCCAGCTCGGCCCAACCTGGCCCGACGGCGTCGATGTCAGCTTCGGTCAGTGGCAGAAGCTCGCCCTCGCCCGCGGCTTCATGCGCGACGAGCCGCTCCTCCTCGTGCTCGACGAGCCGACGGCAGCACTCGACGCCGAGACCGAGCACGAGCTGTTCAGCCGGTACGCCGAGGCGGCCCGGGCCGGTTCGCGCGGCGGCGTCACGATCTTGGTGTCGCACCGCTTCAGCACGGTGCGGATGGCCGACCTGATCGTCGTCCTTCAGGGCTCCCAGGTCTCCCAGGTCGGCAGTCACGAGGAGCTGATGCGTGAGGGCGGCCCGTACGCCGAGCTGTACTCGCTCCAGGCCGACGCCTACCAGCTGTGACGCCGTTGGCAGGCTCACGGTGATAGCTGTCACAGTTCTTCCGTAACTTTGGCCCTGATGCGGCGTTAGAGCACATATACCTCCTGGCGCTCGCGCCACCACTCCCTTTGCGAAGGTGCTTACATGTCTCGTCGTACGCCGCTTTCCAGGCGCCGGGCCGTCCAGTCCGCAGCAGCCGTCGCTGTTGCCGGGCTGTTCGTCGCCGGTCTGTCCACCCCGTCCGCGGAAGCGAACCCGCGTCCTACCGGTTCGACCCCGGCCGCTGCCGACCCCGGGCCCACGCCCGGCGCGATCCACGAGACCGGCCCAGAGGTCTTCAGCGAGGAGGCCGCCGGCATCGCCGACCTCGACACCCGTGCCACGGTCGCGCCGCTGACGTCTCAGCGCAACGCGGTCCCTGCGGGCGCCACCGTGCGGTGGAACCGTTACGGCACCCCCAGCTCCCTCATCAACCACGCGGGCTACCTGAGCGCCCCCCGCGACGCCTCGGCGGCCACCGTCGCCAGGTCGTGGCTCGGCTCGCACGCCGCGCTGTTCGGGATGACCCGGGCGCAGATCAGCGAGCTCACCCTGGTCAGTGACAGCAGGCTGACGCAGAGCAGGGCCCACGCGGTGCTGCTCCGGCAGCAGTTCGGCACCTTCACCGCCGCCGTCGACGGCATGGTGACCCTCGGGATCGACCCCGCCGGGCGCGTCACCTACGTCTCGTCGTCGCTGGCCCGCACGAGCAGCACCCCAGCCGCCGCCAGCCTCACCGCGGTCGCTGCCTGGAAGAAGGCAGTGGACGAGCTCCGGACCCAACACGCGCTGAGCATCCCAACGGTGGACATCAGCGGCATCGCTCCCAAGGTGGGACTGGGAGACGAATGGACCACGTTCAGAGCCCCCGGGTACGCCCAGACGCAGCAAGCACGGCTACGGGCGCTCGCCCTGCCCAACGGCACCGTCCGCCCCGTCTTCGAGGCGAACGTCGTCAACTCTGCCGGTGGCTCCGCCGCCGCCTACACCTCCTTCGTGGACGCCATCAGCGGCAAGGTGCTGATCCGGCAGAACCGGACCGACAACCTGTCCACGATCCCGATGGCAAGCGAGTTCAGTGAGCCGTTCCAGGGCACCTTCACCACGGAAGAATGCGGTAAGAACGGCCCCTATGCCGTCGACGGCAAGACCAAGACCATCACTGTAGAGGCGAGCGCGGTGGTTCCCGCAGAAGACATCGTGCTGAACTTGATCTACAACGGTGTCATCGTGGCTAGCGCAGACACGGCCACCAGCCCGGAGGCAATCACGTACTCCCCACCTGGTGGTGTGCCCGCCGGCGACTACTCCGTTGAGGTCTGCGAATTCCCCAACCCCACCGTGCCCACCGTGGTGGGTGAGTACGTCGGCGCGTTCACCGCCAGTGAGCAGGAAACGCCCCAGGGTGGGCTTCCCTACCCACCGAAGTGGAAGTACTTCCTCGCCAACCCGACCTTGAACTTCGGTCCCGGCACCACCGACGACCGCCAGATCGGCTGCTGGGTCAAGATCGGCAAGTGTGACACCCCGCCGTCTCCGCTGAACAACATGGCGTCGCGGGCACCCTGGGACTTCAACGTCCGAGCGGGTGGACCGACGCTTACCACACAGGGCAACAATGCGAACACCGCAGAGGCCTGGGTGAGCCCGCTGACGCCTGGCGGAGACAACCAGCGGCCGGTCAGCCCGGACCGGCACTACGGTTTCGACAACCCCGGACAGGGCTTCACCGACGCCTGGAACAACAGCAAGTGCGACCCTGCACAGCTGGTCCCCGGCGGAAACGACATCCTGGCCTCGGTGACGAACCTGTTCGCGGGCCACAACCGGTTCCACGACTACTCGTACTTCCTCGGCTTCACCGAGGGCACGTACAACCTTCAGGACAGCAACTTCGGCAACCGGGCACAGGGCGGCGTCTCGCCGACCGGTGGCGAAGGTGACCCCGAGGTCGGCAACGTGCAGGCCGGCGCGATCAGCGGCGGTTTCCCGAGCTATCTCGGGCGCGACAACGCCAACCAGATCACGCTGCAGGACGGCGTGCCAGGCGTCACCAACCAGTACCTGTTCCAGCCGATCGCCGGCGCGTTCTACTCACCGTGCGTCGACGGCGACTTCGATGCCCCGGTCTACGGGCATGAGTACACCCACGCCATCACCAACCGGATGGTCGCGGGTCCGGACGCCGGTCTAAGCGGCTTCCAGGCCGGCTCGATGGGCGAGTCGTGGAGCGACCTGGTAGCACTCGAGTACCTGTTCGAGCACAGCTACGACATCGGTACCACGAGTCCCTGGGTCGAGGGTCCGTATGTCACCGGCAACAAGGTGACCGGCATCCGCAACTATGCGCTCGACAAGAACCCGCTCCAGTTCGGCGACCTGGGCTACGACATCACGGGTCCGGAGGTGCACGCTGACGGCGAGGTGTGGAACACCGCGATGTTCGACGTACGCCGCGAGCTCGTCAAGAAGTACAACGCCACGTTCCCGGAGTCCGACAAGGCGCTGCAGCTGCGCTGCTCGGACGGAGCGGTCGGAGTGACTGCCAACTCACCGCGGCAGGCCCCACTTCCGGCGAACCAGTGCCCGGGTGGACGCCGTTGGATCCAGCTGATGTTCGACTCGTACCTGCTGCAGCAGTCCGCCACGAGCATGCTCGACGCCCGTGACGCCTACCTTGCTGCGGACCGGATGCGCTTCGGCGGCAGCAACCAGGCGGCCATCTGGCAGGGCTTCGCCAGCGACGGCATGGGGCAGAACGCGTCCACCACATCGACCGAGGACGACCAGCCGGAGGCCGGCTACACCTCCCCGTTCGCCAACGAAGGCACCCTGCGTCTCGGCGCTAGTGACCTCACGTCTGCGGTCAAGGGCAAGCTATACGTCGGTGACTACGAGGCCCGGGTGACACCGATCGCCGACACCGACAACAGCACCGCCCGGCCGTCGTCCGTGCGGATGGTCCCGGGCACGTACAGCTTCGTGTTCCAGGCCGACGGCTACGGCCTGAAGAGGTTCAGCTTGACGATCCAAGCGGGGAAGACCACCTCGCGGGTGGTCCACCTGGCCACCAACGTCGCCTCGGTCCATAAGGGTGCCCGCATCGATGGCTTCGGTCCCGCGACAAGCCTCAACACGACGAAGCTGATCGACGACACGGAGGCATCCAACTGGGCCGGCAAGAACCCCGCCGGTGTCAGCGTCGACAAGCGCCACCCGTTCGTCAACGTCGACCTCGCCGGTGATCGGGCTCGGGTCATCCGTGCAGTCAAGGTCAGTGCCTTCCTGCGTCCCGCCGACCCGAAGCAAGATGAGAGCGAACCTCAGCCCGACATGTCGTCCGGCAGTCGTTTCACGGCGCTGCGGAAGTTTGCGATCGAGATCTGCACCGACTCGGCGTCGAGCGACTGCTCCTCGGTGCTTCCTTCGAGTGACGCGGACTCGCCGTACAAGCGGATCTACACCAGCCCGTCGGACGCGTTCAACGGTGTCCGGCCGCGCCCGCTCGCCCCGGCGCTGCTGATGAAGCAGTTCGACATCCCGGACACCGCCGCCACCCACGTGCGGCTGGTGGCGCTGGAGAACCAGTGCACCGGGCAGGCAGGGTTTGCCGGCGAGCAGGACAACGACCCGCTCAACAACACCGACTGCAAGTCCGCCTCGACGCGTGACGAGTCGGTGCGCGCGGCCGAGCTCGAGGTGTTCGGTTACGACGCCCAGACGCGGCCTCCAGGTGACCCGGTCGTCCTCATGACGATGACCGGCAAGCAGGTGGCCTCACCCGGCGACAAGCTGACGTACAAGCTCTCGTACACCAACTACGGGCCGAAGCCGTCATCGAACGCCGACATCCGCATCACGAAGCTACCCGGCAGCCTGCAGTTCCTGTCGGCAAGTGGGGACTCGCAGTGGAGCGCGGCCACCCGGTCGCTGCGCTACAAGCTGGGAACGGTGCCAGTAGGGGTCACCCGGTCGGTGACGCTGACCACGCGGGTCGCTCCACGAGCGCCGGTCGGCAGCGTGATCCTCACCACGGCACAGTTCGCCGGCGCGATGACGTACTCACCGCCGGCGGCGGCGGTGACCCTGGTCGGGCCGTGACCTGACCAGCCTGCCGCGAGGTAGTCAGCAGGAGGGCCGCCCGGTCGCCAGACCGGGCGGCCCTTCGCCGTCCGCATGTTCAGTGGGCGAGCGACAGTCTGACGACGTCGGCGAGACGCTGCGCGACCGCCTCCGCCTGGTGGGACGACTCCGCCTCCACCATCACCCGGACGAGCTGTTCGGTGCCAGAAGGACGAAGCAGCACCCGACCGGTCTCGCCGAGCTCAGCCTCGGCCGCAGCGACCGCAGAGGCGACGGCGTGGTCGCTGTGGGCGCGCGACTTGTCGACGTCGCTGACGTTGATGAGCGTCTGCGGCAACCTGCGCATGACCGCCGCCAGCTGCGCGACCGACTGTCCGCTGGCGGCCATCCGGGCGGTCACGTGGAGAGCGGCCAGCACCCCGTCACCGGTGGTGGCGTGCGCGGTCATGATCAGGTGGCCGGACTGCTCACCTCCGAGGGTGAATCCGCCGGCGTGCATCGCCTCGAGCACGTAACGGTCGCCGACCTTGGTCTGCACCACCGTGAGGCCGGCGGCGCGCAACGCGTGCACGAAGCCGAGGTTGCTCATCACGGTGGCCACGACGGTGTCGTGCGCCAAGGTGCCGGCATCGTGCAGCTGGAGGGCGAGGATGGCGAGAAGCTGGTCGCCGTCGACCACCTCACCGTCAGCGTCCACCGCGAGGCAGCGGTCGGCGTCGCCGTCAAGGGCGAACCCGACGTCCGCCCGGTGCTCGACGACCGCGTGCTGCAACGAGGCAAGATGCGTCGACCCGCAGTCGGCGTTGATGTTGAGGCCGTCGGGTGCGTCGTGGATCGCGACCACCTCAGCACCGGCCGCAGCGAACGCCGCTGGAGCCGTGCGGTATGCCGCACCCTCAGCGCAGTCGAGAACGACCTTGAGCCCGCTCAGCGGGGTCGAGACCGTTGCCACCAGATGCTCGACATAGCGCGACACGGGGTCGGACTCGTCCAGCACCCGGCCGACGTCGGCGCCGACGGGACGCGGCGACTCGGCACCGATCGCCGCCTCGATCGCGTCCTCGGCGCTGTCGGCGAGCTTGCGGCCCCCGCGGGCGAAGAACTTGATGCCGTTGTCGGGCATCGGATTGTGCGAAGCCGACAGCATCACACCGAAGTCGGCTCGTGTCGCTGCGGTCAAGTACGCCACTCCGGGCGTCGGCAGCACACCGAGCCGGCGTACGTCGACCCCTGCCGAGGCGAGCGCGCCGACGACCACGGCCTCGAGGAACTCCCCGCTGGCCCGTGGGTCGCGGCCGACGACAGCGACCGGCCGAGCTGTGCGCGGCGTGCCGTCAGCGGCGCCGAGCACTCCGGCCGCGGCAACCCCGAGGTCGAGCACCAGCTGCGCCGTGAGGTCCTGGTTCGCGACCCCGCGCACGCCGTCCGTTCCGAACAGGCGGGACACGACTCCAGGCCTAGTGGTCACCGCCGGAAGTTGTTCGGGGGTTTCCGGTGATCCAGGTGGATGCATCGCAAGGCGGAGGAGGAGGCCGATAGCGGTGTTCTACCGGCGACGACGACAACGCAGCGAGGCGCCGCCTGGGCCCGGCAGACCCTGGACGCATTTCCGGTGGTGCCCACTACGTCAGCGCTTGCTGTACTGAGGAGCCTTACGGGCCTTCTTCAGACCGGCCTTCTTGCGCTCCTTGATCCGGGCGTCGCGGGTCAGCATGCCGGCCTTCTTGAGCGACGGGCGGTTGGCCTCGACATCGGTGGCGTTGAGCGCGCGCGAGACACCGAGACGCAGCGCGCCGGCCTGGCCGCTGGCGCCGCCGCCGTGGATACGGGCGATGACGTCGTACTGACCCACGAGGTGGGTGAGCACGAAGGGCTCGTTGACGAGCTGCTGGTGCAGCTTGTTGGGGAAGTACTCGTCGAGGGCGCGGCCGTTGACGACCCAGCTGCCGGTGCCGGGGGCGATCCGCACCCGGGCCACTGCTTCCTTGCGACGGCCGGTGGCGCCGGCAGGCGCGATGTTGACGGCGCGAGCAGTCTCCTCCGACGACGGCGCACTCTCGGTGGTGTAGTCGCTCGGGGCGTCAACCGTCTCGTCAACGGTGGTGTCAGTGGTCTCAACCACGGGTGTTCCTCACTTCAGCCTGCTGGGCGGATGTCATTGCGCTATCTGGGTGATCTGGAAGTCGTGCGGCTGCTGGGCCTGGTGCGGGTGGTTCGGTCCGGCGTACACCTTCAGCTTCGTGAGCAGCTGACGACTGAGGCGGTTCTTGGGGAGCATGCCCCAGACTGCCTTCTCGATCGCCCGACGTGGGTCTTTGTCCAGCAGGTCGCCGTAGGCCGTCGACCGCAGACCCCCCGGGTAGCCGGAGTGACGGTAGGCCAGCTTGTTCTCCCGCTTGCTTCCCGACAGCGCGACCTTCGACGCGTTGATGACGATGACGAAGTCTCCGCCGTCGACGTGGGGTGCGAACGTCGGCTTGTGCTTGCCACGCAGGAGCGTCGCGCACTCGACGGCGAGGTGTCCGAGGACGACGTCAGTGGCGTCGATGACATGCCACTCACGCGTGATGTCGCCTGGTTTCGGGCTGTACGTGCGCACGTCGCTAACCTTTGTCTCGTTCGGTGATGTCGTCTGGTCGGCCGATAGGCACAACCGACCGCTCAGAATACCCGGGCGGCTCACCTGCGGTCAAAACGGTGCGGCGGTCGCTGCGGTGACCGGCTCAGCGGGTGGTCCCCGGCTTTTGTCATCCCAAGACCGGGGCTTAGGTTGGTAGCGGTCTCCGTCGGGGGGCCCCGACCTGAAGGAGACCGTCGTGTCCACAGACACTGCCTCCACTGGTGCAGCCTCCGCGAAGGACAGCGCCGCTCCCTCCCTCACCGTACGCGACAACCGCAGCGGCACGGAGTACGAGGTCCCGATCACCGACGGCACGGTCCGCGCCTCCGACCTGGCCAAGATCCGTCTCGACGACGGGCCAGGCATCGCGGTCTACGACCCCGGCTTCGTCAACACCGCCTCGTGCCGGTCCGCGATCACCTACATCGACGGTGACAAGGGAATCTTGGAGTACCGCGGCTACCCGATCGAGCAGCTGGCCGAGAAGTCCAACTACCTCGAGGTCGCCTACCTCCTCGTCCACGGTGAGCTCCCGACCAAGCAGCAGTACGACACGTGGGAGCACCAGATCACGTTCCACACGTTCGTCCACGAGAACGTCAAGAGCTTCATGGAGGGCTTCCGCTACGACGCCCACCCGATGGGCATGCTGCTCGCCTCGGTCGGTGCGCTGTCGACGTTCTACCCGGAGTCGCGCAACATCAGCGACGCCAACATCCGCCAGATGCAGATCGTCCGGCTCATCGCCAAGATGCCGACGCTGGGCGCCTGGGCGTTCCGGCACGCACAGGGCAAGCCCTACGTCTACCCCGACAACGACCTCGGGTACGCCGCCAACTTCTTGTCGATGCTGTTCAAGATGAGCGAGCGGAAGTTCGAGGCCGACGAGCGGCTGATCAAGGCGCTCGAGGTGCTCTTCATCCTGCACGCCGACCACGAGCAGAACTGTTCGACCAACGCCGTGCGGTCGGTCGGCTCGTCGCAGGTCGACCCGTACTCGTCGGTGTCGGCCGGCATCGCCGCCCTGTTCGGGCCGCTGCACGGTGGCGCCAACGAGGCGGTGCTGAAGATGCTGCGCCGGATCGGCAACGTCGACGAGGTGCCGGACTTCATCGACGGGGTGAAGAACGGCAAGGAGCGCCTGATGGGCTTCGGCCACCGGGTCTACAAGAACTTCGACCCGCGTGCCACCATCATCAAGAAGGCGTGCGACGACGTGTTCGACGTGACCGGCGTCAACCCGCTGCTCAAGATCGCCGTCGAGCTGGAGAAGGTCGCTCTCGAAGACGAGTACTTCGTCTCGCGCAAGCTCTACCCCAACGTCGACTTCTACTCCGGGCTGATCTACGAGGCTCTGAGCTTCCCACCCGAGATGTTCACGGTGCTGTTCGCCATCCCGCGCACGTCGGGCTGGTTGGCACAGTGGCTGGAGCTGACCGAGGACTCCGAGCAGAAGATCGCCCGGCCGAAGCAGATCTACACCGGCGCACGCACCGTCGACTACGTCCCGCTCTCCGACCGCGGCTGACCACGCCGCGGCGGCGCGATGCGACGGGGCCCTGAGTGACTCGCGGAGGCAGAGCCGCCGCGGGTCGGCTGCTGCGCGGGGCCGGGCTTCGCCGGCGTACCCCTGCCACACCTGGAGGAGATGACATCGCCGCGCACGTCGAGCTCACCCCTGGGCCGCTGCCCGACGGCCAGTTCGTCAACCCCGTCGGTGAGGGTGCGGACCCGCACGTCGTGCGCGACGGCGACCGCTACCTGTGGTGCCAGAGCGAGGGCAACGTCGGTGTCGCGATCTGGGTGTCGGACCGGCTCACCTCGATGGGCCGCAAGCACGTCGTCTGGTGGGCACCGAGCGAGGGACCGTGCTCGAAGGAGGTCTGGGCGCCGGAGCTGCACCCGCTCGCCGGGCGCTGGTACATCTACGTTGCCGCCTCCGACGGCCACAACCGCAACCACCTGACCTACGTCCTCGAGTCCGCCGGCGACGACCCGCTGGGCCCGTACGACGTCCGTGGTCCGCTCTGGACCGGTGACGGCACGCCGGGCGCCGGCGAGAACCGCTGGTCGATCGACGTCACCGTGCTGCCGCACAGTGACCGCAGGTACGCCGTCTGGTCCGGCTGGCCCGACGCCGACCAGGACCTGCAGCATCTCTACATCGCCGCGATGGCGTCGCCGACCGAGGTGGTCGGGACGCGGGTGATGCTCCGGGAGGCCGGTTCACACCTGTGGGAGCGCACCAAGGAGACACCGAAGTCCCGCGGCCTGCTCGAAGCGCCCCAGGTGCTCACCCGCGGCGACCGTACGTTCCTCGTGTACTCCTGTGCTGCCTCGTGGCTGCCCACCTACAAGCTCGGCATGCTCGAGCTCACCGGGGCCGACCCGCTGGACCCTGCGGCCTGGACCAGCTTCGACGCGCCGGTCTTCTCCGCCGGCGAGGCGACGTACGGCGTCGGCCATGGAAGCTACGTGCAGTCCGTCGACGGCGAGCAGTGGTGGCACATCTTCCACGCGAAGCGCGACAGAGGTTTCGGCTGGCGGCGGGCGTTGTACGTCCAGCCGCTCGGATGGGCCGACGACGGCACACCGATGTTCGGTACGCCGGTCCCTGCAGGGGTGCCGCTCGCCGTCCCCGCCGGCACGCCACAACGCCGCGACGGCGCTCCACACGCCTGGCAGCTGACGGCCGAGGATGCGCTCGCCGAGTTCGACTACTTCGGGCACCACCAGTTCGTGGTGGAAGCCCCCGACGGCGTGCACCTCGGCCGCGTCCCATCGGCGCCGATCAACGACTACCGCAGCGGCGAGAAGCTGGTGATGCGCGACGGGCGCTACAGCGACCTGACACTGACCACGACCCTGCAGTTCGTCGACGGCGACCGGGCCGCAGGAGTGCTGTTTCGCGTCACCGGCGCCGCCGTCGGTTACGACGCGCAGCGCGGGTACTTCGCGGGGATCGCCGTGGACCGGCGCGCGCTGGTGCTCGGCAAGACCGACGGTCGGGCGTGGACCCTGCTCGCCGAGACGCCGCTCCACGTCGATGTGTCGGCTGAACAACGCATCGACGTGCGCGCACTTGGCGACCACATCGCGGTGACGTGCGGGCCGGCCGGTCTCGACGTGCACGACGGGGACTACCCGCACGGGTCGGTGGGGCTACGGGTCGTCGACACGCACGCCGTCTTCACCGGGCTTTCAGTGGTGCCAGGCTGACAGCACCCCTGTGGTTGCGATTCGTCCGACCCAGGATGGCAACTCGCAGCGGCGGCGAGCCGGACGAATCGGGAAACGCCTAACGGGTACGCAGCACGCGACCCTCGTCCCAGACGGGCTCGTCGGACTCGTAGACCGAGCCGTCCGCACCGAAGACCAGGAACCGGTCGAAGCCGCGGGTGAACCACCGATCGTGCGTGACGGCGACGACCGTGCCCTCGAACGCCTCGAGCCCCTCCTCCAGCGCCTCGGCGGACTCGACGTCGAGGTTGTCGGTCGGCTCGTCCAGGAGCAGCAAGGTGGCGCCGGACAGCTCCAGCAGCAAGATCTGCAACCGGGCCTGCTGGCCGCCGGACAGTGACTCGAACTTCTGCTCCGATGCGTGCGCGAGCTCGTAGCGATCCAGCGCGCTGGCGGCCTGCTCCCTGGGCATGCCTGCACGGCCACGACCGTCCAGGCCGGTGTCGCCGCGGTGCAGGATCTCCAGCAGCGTGCGGCCGACCAGCTCCGGATGCTCATGCGTCTGCACGAACCAGCCGGGGCGCACCGCGCGCCCAGCCGCGCACGACCTGAGTGCTCGACCGGCGTGATCGGCACCTCGCTGACCGGCCGGTGCTCCACGTCGGGGTCGGAACCGCCGGCCGCGAGCAGCCGCAGGAAGTGGGACTTGCCCGAGCCGTTGGAGCCGAGCACGGCGACCCGCTCGCCGTACCAGACCTCCAGGTCGAACGCCTTCATCAGTCCGGTGAGCTCGAGCCGCTCGCAGATGACGGCCCGCTTGCCGGTACGTCCCCCCTTGAGTCGCATGCTGACGTGCTGCTCGCGCGGCTGGTTCTCCGGTGGGCCGGCATCCTCGAACCGACGCAGCCGCGTCACGGCTGCCTGGTAGCGCGACGCCATGTCTGAGTTGTACGCCGCCTTCTGCTTGTACATCAGCATCAGTGCACGCAGCTTCGCGTGCTCTTCGTCCCAGCGTTTGCGGAGCTCCTCCAGCCGGGCGAACCGGTCGCGCCGCGCCCGGTGGTAGGTGGCGAAGCCGCCGGGATGAACCCAGACGGTGTTGCCGGCGGCGCCGAGCTCGACCGTGACGACCCGGGTGGCTGTGTTGTTCATCAGCTCGCGGTCATGGCTGACGAACAACACGGTCTTCGGCGACTCCTGCAGCCGCTCCTCGAGCCACAGCTTGCCGGGCACGTCGAGGAAGTTGTCAGGCTCGTCAAGCAGCAGCACCTCATCGGGGCCGCGCAGCAGTGCCTCGAGCACGAGCCGCTTCTGCTCACCGCCGCTGAGTGTGCGCAGGTCGCGGTACTTCGCGCGGTCGTAGGGCACGCCGAGCCCGGCGACGGTGCACACGTCCCAGAGCACCTCGTTGTCGTACCCGCCGGCGTCGGACCACTCCGACAGCGCCTCGGCATACTTCATTTGCGTCTTCTCGTCGTCAGCCTCCATCATCGCGACCTCGGCCAACTCGACGCGTGCGGCCGCGGCGCGGACGCGCGGTGGTGCGACCGACAGCAGCAGGTCGTGCACGCTCTGGCCGTCGTTGCCCTGGGTCAGCATCTGACGCATCACGCCGAGACCGCCGGACCGGGCGATGCCGCCGGCATGCGGCTGCAGGTCGCCGGTGACGAGGCGGAGCAGTGTCGTCTTGCCGGCACCGTTGGCGCCGACGAGCGCGACTTTGGCACCCTCACCGACCCGGAACGAGACGTCGTCGAGCAGCACCCGGCCGTCGGGCAGTTCGAACCGGACCCCGGAGACGTCGACATGACCCACAGCCGCCATGATCCGGCACGGCGAGGCACTCGCGCACCCCATTTCGGGCGGCGGCGCCTCAGCCCTTCGCGTCGAGCGCCTTGAGCGCCTCCTCGATCGCGCGGTGGAACGTCGGGTACGCGTAGATCATCGACAGCAGCCGCGAGGTCGGCACCTCACCGTGGACGGCGACCGCCAGCGCCGACAGCACCTCGCCGCCGTACGGTCCGGCGACGCAGGCACCGACCAGGACTCCACGGTCCGCGTCCTCGATGACCTTGATGAAACCCTCGTTGCCCTCGGCATGGATCCAGCCGCGCGCCGACGCCGACAGGTCGGTGATGCCTACCCGGACGTTGAGCCACGCCTCACGCGCCTGTTTCTCCGACATACCGACAGAGCCCACCTCCGGGTCGGTGAACGTCACCCGGGGGACTGCCCGGTAGTCCGCGGCCGGCCCGTCCTGGCGGAGGATGTCGCGGACCACGATCGCTGCCTGATACATCGACATGTGCGTGTAGGCGCCCTTGCCGGTGATGTCGCCGACTGCCCACAGCCCGTCGCCGGCCCGGAGGTGCTCGTCGGTCTCGACGGACCGCGCCGTCGGGTCGAGTCCGACGGTGTCGAGCCCGAGGTCGGACAGGTTCGGCTTCCGACCGGCCGCGACGAGCAGCTTGTCGGCAGTCAGTGTCTGCTCGTCGAGCGTCACGCAGAAGTGCCCGTCGGCGTACGAGACGTCCTTGATCGTGACGTCGGCCAGCACCTGGATGCCCTCGCGTGCAAAGACCTCGCCCAGGAGCTTGGCGGCCTCCGGCTCCTCGGGGCCGAGGATGCGCGGCGCCACCTCGACCATGGTGACGGCGACCCCGAAACGTGAGAAGGCCTGCGCCATCTCGGCTCCGATCGGACCCCCGCCGATGACGATGAGTGATCCAGGCAGCTCGGTCAGCTGCACCGCGTCACGGTTGGTCCAGTACGGCGTGTCAGCGAGCCCGTCGATCGGCGGCACCCCGGGCTCGGTGCCGGTGTTGAGCACGACGCCTTTGCTGGCCGTGAACGTCTCGTCGCCCACCACCACGGTCCGCGGTCCGTCGAGACGCGCCGCGCCGCGGACGAAGCGCACGCCGGCGTCCTCGAGCCGCTCGACGGCGACCTTGTCGTCCCAGTGGTCGGTAGCCTCTTCGGCGATCCGTCTGCTCACCGGCGCCCAGTCGGCGGACACGGTGCTCGCGCCCGCCAGCGCAGGGATACGCCGCCCTTCGGCGAGCACATCGGCGGCCCGGATCATCATCTTGCTCGGTATGCACCCGTAGTACGGGCACTCGCCACCGACGAGGTGCTTGTCGACCCCGACCACGTCGAGCCCCGCCTTCGCGAGCTCGGTTGCCACGGACTCACCGCCCGGGCCTAGTCCTACGACGACGACATCGACTTCGGTGCTCATAAACAGACCTCTCCTTCGGCGGTGGTGACCCCTCAGTCTTACCCGTCAGCGCAAGGCATGCGAGATCATCACCTCTGTGAACGCTCGACCGGCCGCACCCGCTGCCCTGGCGCTGGCCTGCCACCCAGTGCCGACGGTTGCGGTGACGGCGATGGCGACAGCACTCGTCGCCTCCGCAGGCAACGACGCGGTCGTGGTCACGGTCGCTGCGTTGGCGGTGCTCACCGGCCAGCTGTCCATCGGCTGGTCGAACGACCTCATCGACGTACGCCGAGACAGGGCGGCCGGCCGCACCGACAAGCCGCTGGCAGCCGGCGCCATCGTCCCTCGGCAGGTGATCATCGCGACAGGTGTCGCTCTCGTGGCGACCATTGCGTCGTCGGCGGCCCTTGGCTGGCGGGCCGGTGTTGCGCAGCTCGTCGTCGTCGCGTGTGGGTGGGTCTACAACGCGGGCCTCAAGTCGACCGCCGTGTCGCCGGTGCCGTTCTTCGTCGCCTTCGGCGCGTTGCCCGCAGTGGCAACCTTGGCCCGCCCCGGCCACGCCTGGCCACCGTGGTGGGCGTTGCTGGCCGGCGGCCTCATCGGGGTGGCCGCCCACTTCGGCAACGTGCTGCCTGACCTCGCCGACGACGCCGCCACCGGGGTCGCGGGTCTGCCGCACCGGGTCGGGCGCTTCCGGTCGGCGGCGACCGCGTCGGTGTGCGCGGTGGCGGCGGCGATCGTCGTGGTCGCAGGCGCCGATCCACCACGGTTCTGGGGCGCGCTGGCCCTTGTCGTGACGGTGGTCCTTGCTGGCACCGGTCTCGTCGCTGCCCGCCGCCGACCCACGTCGGAGGCCGCCTTCTACACGACGATGGCCGTGGCCGCCGTTGGCGTCACCTTGCTCGCCGCGACGCACGCACTGGCGTGACGTGTCAGCCCGGGGTGGGATGGAACAGCCCTGACAGCGCGTTGCCGACCATCCCGCCCGAGACGTAGAGACCTACCGCGTCCACCACCCACGGCTCGACGTTGGCGCGGGTAAATTGGCGGACGCCGTCTCGTCCCGTGTCGTAGCCGCCACATGCGCCGAACTGACCCCCAAGCCGGGCACGCACGTCGACGTCACCGCTGCGGCCTCGGAAGCGCAGGACGACGTCGTCGAGTGGCGGCAAGTCCTGCGGGCTACCGCAGTCAATCACCCCGCCGGGCGTCTGCTCGATCGCATCGAAAACGTGCTGCGCCGCTGGTCCGGCCAGCGTGGTGGAGTAGCCGAGCATGACGTTTCCATCGTCCAGGTGGCGGTAGACGCAGACGGAGACCGACCTGACAGCGCCGATTCCGCCCAACCCCTGCGGGGAGCCAGCCAGGTCGGTCGCTGGCTGGCAGCTGTTGGCATCGACATCGACGGCTTCCAGGGAACCCAGGATCGTGGACATCTGTTCGGGGTCGTCGTCGCCGACCGTCACTCGTACGCCACCGACCTCGACCGTCCGCTGCACGAAGCCGTTCGAGAGCTCCTCGGTGCCGACGTCGATCGGTGCTCCCAGCCAGACCCACGGATACCGCGGCGACGGGGACCAGTCACCCACGCACATGTCCGTCATGTAGTAACCCGCCCGGCCGATGTAGGGCATGTCCACCTCCTCCTTGAAGCGGGTGACTCCGTCGTCACCGGGATAGGCGAACGCGCCAGGACCACAAAAACCCATGCCGTCGCTGCCGGGCAGATGGCTGGGAGTCCCGCCCCAACCCCAGCCGGGCGGGACGCGCAGCTGGATGCCGTTGTAGGACTCGACCCGCCAGTCGGCGGGGACTGCCGGCGCCGGTCCAGCCGTCCAACCGGAGGCATTGGGCGCTGCACCACTCGAACTCCCGTCGGTTGCCACGGTGTCTGTGCCTGCGCTCTGCTGCGCGATGACGGCGACCGGCACGATGACGGCGGCGGCGACCAGCGCGGCCGCGGCGACCTTGAACGTGCCGCGACGGCGAGCGCTGCGATGAGCTGAGTCGGCGTACCCGCTGCCGACCTCGACCTCATCGGCCTTGCGGTGCAAGGCGTCACGCATGGCTCGTTCGAGCTGTTCGTCATCCATCGGTTTTCTCCTGCTGCTCGATCGTGGTCCGCAAGGTGGCGAGGGCGCGGTGGACGTGGGAGCGGACGGTCGCTTCAGGGGTGTCGAGGAGGCGGGCGATCTGTTGGTAGCTCAGGTCCTCGTAGTACCGGAGCACGATGCTGGCACGCTGCTTGGCAGGGAGGCTCTCGCACAGCCTCCAGACCAGGTCGTGCTCGGAGACTCGACCTGCGACGTCGCCGTAGTGGCCGCGATCTTGTTCCCACACCTGCTCCACGGGCGACTCACGGCGACGGAACTTGCGCCACCACGACACATGAGCGTTGACGATCATCCGTCGCACGTAGGCGTCACGGTCATCCATCCGACGGACCCGCGCCCACTGCTCACATGCCTTGGCGAGCGCGGTCTGCAGCGAGTCCTCGGCGGCGTCGCGGCTACCGGTCATCAGGTACGCGAACCGCAGCAGCGACGGCGCGCGCGCCGTCACCCACGCATCGAAGTCGTCAGCGTCACCCGTCGCTGGTGAGTCGGCGACGGGGTCGTCGTCGGTCGCCACTCCACCATCCATGCACAACCAACGCTGCCAGGATGGGTTCTGTTGCAGCTCGAGCGGGGATTTCTCGCGCCTACGAGGTGGGGCGGAGTGCCTGCAGCACTCGAAACCCCTTTGCAGAGCCGATCCGCGAGCAGGGGAAGCCCTGCTCGGTGATCCAGCGTTGCAACGAGTCCGCGCCGAGGTTCTTGCCCACCACCAGCACCGCCCGCCCGTGTGGCGCCAGTCGCGGCAGCCACCGCAGCAACAGCTCGTGCAGCGCAGGCTTGCCGATACGGATCGGGGGGTTGGACCAGATGTGGTCGAACATGAGGTCATCGGCTACGTCGTCCGGCAACCCGATGTGCACGCGGTCCGCCAGACCCAGTGAGGCCGCGTTGTCCGCGCACAAGCGCAGGGCTCGCTCGTTGACGTCGACGGCCCACACCGAGGCGGCCGGCTGCGCCTGCGCCAGGGCGCAGGCGATGACACCGTAACCGCAGCCGAGGTCGAGGAACGTGCCCGGTCCGGCGGGCGGCTGCGCCTCCCGGAAGAGCACGGCGGTCCCGATGTCGAGGCGGCCGCGGGCGAAGACGCCGGATGCCGAGTCGAGGGTCAGCTCGCGGCCCCATACCGTCACCGTCACCGGCTGACGCTTCTCGGCCGAGGCGGGGTCGACCGAGAAGTAGTGGTCGCTCACCCCAGCTCCTGTCGTGCCGCTGAAGCCTCGTCGGTGCTGCTCGGCACCTCATGGGAATCGGCGAGCGTACGCAACGTGCGAGACTCCCGGGCCCGTACTGCGAGGCCGCTGTCGGGCGGATAGCCGACCTCCTCCAGGGTGAGCCCGTGCGGGGGTACGACGAGGACCCGGGGATCACGCGCTCGCGCAGCCAGCACCTCGCCGGGCCAGCCCACCGGGCGCTGCCCCTCCCCGACCGCCATCAGACAGCCAACGAGAGAGCGCACCATGTGGTGGCAGAACGCGTCGGCCACCACTCTGCACGTGAGCCGGTCGGCGTGTCTCTCCCACCCAAGCTCGCGCAGCGACCGGATCGTGGTGGCACCCTCACGGCGTTTGCAGAAGGCCGCGAAGTCGTGCTCGCCGGTCAGCCGTTGCGCGGCGGTGTTCATCAGCACCTCGTCCAGCTGTCGCGGCCACGTCAGCACGTGTCGCCGCTGCAGCGGATCCGCCGCAATAGGGTCGTCGCTGACTCGATAGGCGTAACGCCGAAAGACTGCGGAGAAGCGTGCATCGAACCCCGCTGGTGCCGCACCCACGCGCAGCACGCGCACATCGACCGGCAGCAGCCGGGCGAGCCGTCGCACGAGCCGGTCGACACCTCCGAGCCGCTCCAGGGCATCGGCCCGGACGTCGGCATGGCAGACCTGACCGCGCGCGTGCACCCCGGCATCGGTGCGACCGGCGACGGTCAGCCGCACCTCCAGCAGCCGCAGCACGGTGCCGATCGCGTTCTCGACGGTCCCCTGCACGGTCCGCAGGCCCGGTTGTTCGGCCCACCCCGCGAACTCCGTGCCGTCGTAAGCGACATCGAACCGCAACCGCACTACGTCATCGCGCTCGACCGTCTTCACGTGCGCCATTGTGTCGCGTTGCCTCCGCGCCCCTGACGGCACTGGTGCCCGTCGGAGAGTGCAGACAGCGCGACGGTCGGGCAAGATGACTCGAACACCCGCTCCGCCGACACAGGAGAGCACCCATGACAACCTCGCCGCTGATGGGGACGACAAGACCGGTCGCATGCCCGTGCTCGTCGTGAAGGCTCCGAAATAGCAGTCCGGGAGCCCTACGGACAGCTGTCGTCAGGCGAGAGTGTTGACCGCATCCGCCTCGAGAGCTCGACGCTGCGGGTGGAGGTGATCGCCTGGGGTGCTCGCATCGCGTTGATCATGAGCGCCGACGGCACGGGGCAAGCGGGTGAGGTGGTGCTGGGCTTCGACGACATACCCGGCTACGAGCACGACCGCGACTATCTCGGCGCGTGCGTCGGGCGGTTCGCGAACCGGATTGCAGGTGGCACGTTCACGCTCGACGGGGTCCGCCATCGGCTGCCCACCAACGAGGGGCCGACCACGCTTCACGGCGGGCCTGAGGGTTTCGACCGCCGGCTCTGGCAGGCAGACCCTGATCCGGTGACCAGCGCCGTCCGCCTGCATCGCGTGAGCGATGAGGCGGAGATGGGTTTCCCTGGGCGGCTCGAGGCGATCGTGACCTACACCGTCGACGGCAACGACCTCGTCGTCGAGTACGAAGCACGCACCGACGCACCCACCGTGGTCAACCTGACCAACCACACGTACTTCAACTTGACCGGTTCAGGCACGGTCGAGCACCAATGCATCGTCGTCGACGGCTCGCGCTTCCTGCCTGTCGACGAGGCTCTCATCCCGACGGGGGAGCTCAGGGACGTGGAGGGCACACCCTTCGACCTGCGCAGCGCAACGCGGATCGGGGACCGGATCCGGGGCGCGGACACCCAACTCAGGCGAACGCGCGGCTTCGACCACACCTGGGTGCTGGACGACCCGGCCACCGAGCCGGGTGGCGCGAGACGCGCGGCTCGCGTGGAGGACCCTCGCTCGGGACGATCTCTCGAAGTGTGGACCGACCGTCCCGGCATCCAGTTCTACTCCGGCAACTTCCTCGACGGCACCCTTCGGGGACGCGGCGGGGCGAGCTACCGGCAGAGCGACGCGCTGTGCCTGGAGCCGCACAACTTCCCCGACGCACCTAACCATCCCCAGTTCCCGACAGCGGTTCTCCGCCCAGGTGAGGTCTACCGGGCGCGGGACATCTACCGCTTCGGCGTGGTCGACCCAGGCCGCTGAGGCGCCCGGCGCTGCGGGAGTCAGTCCCCGTCGGGCGACCGCCACGCGGCGCTGACCTCGGCGGCGACGTCCGCGGCCTGCTCGCGTTTGCCATGTGAACAAGCCAGATTGCCTGTTGACATAGCAGATTTGCCATGTGAACAAGCCATTTTGCATTGTGTCATGTGTCGGGACATCGCTGACACATGTGTCATGACATCGGTGACACTAGCTCCTGTTGCGTAGCTGGTAGGCGCGGTCGGGGTCGAGGTGGATGAATCGGATGAGTTCGTGGTC
>JAABUS010001471.1_pt1 | contig 51000 bp, 59 predicted proteins | sample 5560161 | NCBI WGS metagenome assembly JAABUS01 (sample SAMN10711885, study PRJNA513376) | rock metagenome | isolation source: Antarctica rocks | place: Antarctica: Victoria Land, Trio Nunatak nord | collected 2016-01-04 | reverse complement strand
ACAACACCCAACACCACCACACAAACACCCACACCCCCCCCCCCCCAACCCCCCCCCCAACTCCCCCACCTCCCTTAAGTTCTCATCCCTTCCCCTTTTCCCCCTTCCAACATTTTGGTTCGTTGGCGGATCTAGTCATGTCCCAATACTCGAAAGTGCAAACACCCACCATTACTGAGTTATCAGAAGCCAACCACACTTGCCCATCCAGCATCTCGGTTCTACGAGCGCACCACGCCCACAGGCCACAGCTGCACTGCCCTCTGCATCTACTATTGCACTACATCTAGGATCGCGAGCATCTTCTAGCCCAGTACGATCTGTACCGCGCTTCAGAGGGGGCAAGCGTATTTCTGGAGGTTTGCAGCACCCCCGTGGACTATTCCATACTGAGCGTTCGCTTTTGACAGAATATCGTTCGCTAATAGGTCGGGTTTATAGCATAGCATCACATCTACCTGGACCCAAAGCTGGGGGGGTTGGGGCCGGACTGCATCACACACCATTTGGTTGGAACATCCAAGTTCTCGTCAACCCTTCCGACGAACGATCTCGACCTTCAGGTGGTCCACAAGTGGGTTTAAGCCTCATCTACTCGACTGTTAAACCAAAGCTGGTCAAGAGCAAGGGCAACGACACTACATTCATCAAAGTACCTATCCAAAGACGCACCACGTCCGCTAACGATAATCCCTATACTGCATCTTATGGGAAACTCGGGGACTATATCAATAGCCTTGATAGAGACCTTGGCGTGTGAGACTGACGGAGGAGGGGATTGGACGTTCGTCGGAGTATTCAGATACTCCAGCTCTTCGCAGTCTGGATGACGGCTTCGGGTCCTATATTGTCTCGGCTAGGCCTGGCGCAATATATCGATGGCTTTATCGACGAAGGATTCGAGACCTGGGAGACCGTGTTAGATATCATGGAGTCGGACCTGTAGGACTTGAAGAATTCTCCTGCCAATTCTTCAGTCCGAACTGATATATATTAGCGACGCGCTTGGAGTGAAGCTTGGTCATCGAAGGGTCAGTCGGTTTCGTTTGTCGGCGCCATCTTGCGTTTGGGATCATGCTAACTTATTCCAGAAATTGCAACGTGAAATAGCGAACGCACGGGGTGTCAACGTCGAGAAAGATCTGAGACCCCCCGTAAGAGCGTCGCCCCTCGAGGATGGTCGATATAGGGGTGCAGAAGGCAATCCACACGATAACACAGCCGAAGGCAAATCGCTTAATGGTGCCAGCGGAAAAAGGAAGTATAGGCGTCATCCTAAGGTGAGTCGACGGCGTGGTGCGAAGAGCTTCAAATTGCATAGCGAAGCTGATTGTCATTTGCTCTACAGGCTGATGAGAATGCACCCGACAGACCACCATCGGCGTATGTCATCTTTTCGAATAGTAGGTCTCGTAATGATTGCGTCCCGATAACATACATTAATCGCTCTGTAGAAATCCGGGAAGAATTAAAGCCACGTAATTTATCCTTCACAGAAATTGCAAAGCTTGTCGGAGAAAGTTGGCAGATTCTGTCTCCCGAACGCAAAGAGCCCTATGAGACGCAAGCTTCGGCTGCCAAGGAAAAGTATCACACCGAACTAATAAAGTACAAGAAGACAGATCAGTATCGAGAATATACAGAATATCTGGCCGAATTCAAACTCAAAAACGCTTCTAATGCAGGTACGAGAAACCGAAGTGGGGTGGAATTGCTGGCAGCTTCCTTGTTTGAATTCAACTAACATCTTTTAGATGGCAAACGACCAAAGCTTGAGAAACAAGTCAGTGCCAGCAGTGAGAGTGCGGGAAGTCAGTACGACCTTGTAAGCTCTTTCTCCAGCAACACTGTCAGGGGGCGCCATCGGGTTGGCTCCGTGGGCTCAATCGGAACACGCTCGACGCAAAGTGGACACCCATCACCGCGCGATCTCGCAATTGCGGCGCCTACCGCGATGCTCGGGGGAATTAGCTCTTTGCTCGGAGCGTCGACTCCCGCATCACATTCACCGTCCTCGTCGTCTGCAAGTTACAAAGAAAACTTCCAAACTAGTCCTCGATTCCAGCCTCGTACGGAAATCATAGATCAAGGCGCAACAACTTCAGAAGGCCTGCATCTCCCTCGTATTATGCCTCTCGACTCTAGAAACAGTCGAGGAACAACCACGAGTGCATCAATATCTACCGATCTGACAATGACAAGAGGTCACAATAGCCCGCTTGAGAGTATGCGGCGCTCCAACGGCATCGTGCCTGCGTCGTTATTTCAACAGGATACTATCTCGTCGAATCAGTCCTCAAGGTCTTCCAACCTCTCAAGCGAGGATACTGCCCCTTCTTCCATCTACGGTTCGGTAGATGATCCAAAATCCCAACGGTCGCTGCCATCGCTTTCGACTGTGGGGCTCAAGCCTATCGCAAATGCAGAATCTGGTGCTCAAATACATTGCACGTCCCACAGCAGCCAATTTGCTTCGACACATGGTTATCCTTCACACTCCCCGTTCGGCTCGTCCTCATCAGGTACCCTTGAATCTCTTCAACTCCCGTTACCATATAACATCTCTTTCCAAAACGACCGACCGCCGCCCCGCGATCCTCTCGCTAATAGTGAATGTGTTGCTGAAGATATCCCCCGCGAGAGGAAGTCACTCCAGAATTTGGCGCTCACTGGAATCTCGCCCAGTTCGGGCCAGGATCTTCGGAGCCCTCTGCGAAATGTTCCGGAGGCTCAACAGGCTCAGCATCCGCCCGTGCTCCAGAACGGGTCCATCTTCTCTGCGGAACGCTTCCACAATGCGCACCAAACGCCTGGCGAGAGATTGCCAAAAACCCATACTACCCCACCGGAGAGATATTCACGACCACCCCTTCATAACGACGACTACGGCCCCGAGTCTTTTCCTATGTCCCACTCGGATCCCCTATCGGTCCTTGCCTACGCCGGACGAATAGTCGATCAAGATGCCCGTTCACGACCACCTAAGCATTGACCAGGAGTTTCTTTTTCCCCGCTTCTATAAAATTATGAAAGATACCCTCATGCATAGGGCGTGGTGGTCTGCATGCTGTCATAGCCCAAGACCTCTTATACACGCGCAGGTGCAAGGGCTGGCGGGGTATTTGTAACTATTGCTTTTGATACCAGCGGCAAGCACAAGAATTCTATATAAACACTTAGACATGTTGCAGTCCTAGAGTTTTGTTGACCCTGATGACCTTTGGTGACCCGGCATCTTGCTGCAGCCCTTTCCAAGGCAGTCGTGTCTCAGCACGCAGTAATAAGGATAACATTCTGCAGAGCAGCTTCGAAGGAACCAACTCTGGCGGTAGGCACAGCATTCTACGTTTTATCGAAGCCTAATTCTAGACTTTCGTGATACCAAAGTCAACACAATAACTCAAGCACGTCTTCCGTTCCTCCCACCGACGGGCCGAGGGGGCCACAATCAGCTACTGTACTGTTAAGCGAGATTTGATATGCCTGAAGTTATGGCCCCCTGCTTGATTGTGAGGCCGCGAGTACAGGTCCTATTAGCAAAAAGCCTCTTAACAAGGATTATTTGTACATATGAGAGCGTAAACCAGCTATGTATACCTGAACAATCCCGGCAACGCTTAAGCAATGTCCAGCCCGCTGCAGGAAGGACCTGTACCACATGCAGGAACACATGTTCTAGTGTCACTGTTCTTCAGTGCCTGCTGCTGTACTACTGTATCTACTTTAAAAGGATGGGTTGTTCGTGTCTGACTTGCGCAACAGTATTCCGTATATTCGTTGAATGAATCAGCAACGACTCTGTTACCCTACCGTATGCGAGCATACATGTACTCCGTACCTTAACCCGAAATCACTACCACGACTAACAGTACCTACCTATGTACCTACCTACCTTAAGCACCTAAGGTACCTTAATCTCCGGCCCGCAGCGGAAAGGACCCCTTAGGCCTCCAGCTTTAATGTACGTGAAACAAATCGTGGATAGAAGAGATGAGGGTTTGTGTTGCATAGCAGGGAAGGGAGATCGTGGAGGTGAGTGTGTGGCGGTTGATGTTTCTGTCAGGGGGTCTTCGGAGGGATGATAAGATTTGATAGACTACGGGCAGCAAAGGCTGTGAACAAAGACATCTCAGGATTTAATGATGATATGTTCTATCTGCCGATTCACTTCTGCATCACCGTCCACGTTACTCGTACCCAGCTGACTGACACTCCTCCTTCGAATTCGTCCGATGTCAGTAGCAGAGGAGATATTTGTAAGCGCTAGGCTTCGAACGAATTCCCATGTCATCGCAAGATTGCGGGTTGGAAGACCAGCATAAGGCAGATATTTCATTTCTTCTTGCTGCGGACAAATCTAAAACCAACATCTGCACATTCGGGCTCTCCGGGTTGAACATCTTCAAGAGGAATGGATCTGGCAGCCTGAGCTGAGAATTGCAGCGAAGCTGACTGTACCTCGTTTCAGAGTGTTGGTGGAGGCTATGGTTATCAAAAACATTTGGCCTCATAGCCAGGTGTTCTAGCTGGGACAACTGTTTAGAACAATGTCCATCTTACGGAGTTCTCCTTGGGCTATGGAGACCATGGAGATTAGTCCGGGTTGAGGCTCTGCATTGTACATCCAGAGCTCCTCTCCGAGTCTATAAAGAGCTCGAGGTCCTCTGTCTCCCATTGTTTCCATCATTATTTCCAGTCCAGTCCTTACACTCTCTTAAGTATCACGTTCTCAGTGACATTATACTAGTTTTTCAATTCTCACTTCCTACCACCCAAGATGCACTTCACAGATACTCTCCAGGTCGCGGTCGCGCTGTTCCTCTCTGCACGCAGTGTGCAAGCACAAGCAATTATACCGTACAAAGACGGACAATGTACTCAGCCCGTAACTGACTACAAACTTGATGGCAACAGCGAACCCGTATCGATTTGGGACAATGCTGCTGGATGGCCTTCGGTATCCCGCTATAGCGCTCCAACGTTCCCTGGAGCAGAGTCGAAAACCGGTGGAGGATATGCCGTATACTGGAAGATTGCTCAGCCAGGACCCGGTTGTCGTGTCGCCATTATGCAGCCGTACGGCCAAACAATGTATGGCTCAATGTCGTTTCCGGCTCCACCGGGAAATGTGGTCCTCGTCGCCGCAAAAGCGGGTTGCTATTACTCGTCTGTTCCTCAAGGGGTTGATCTCATCTCTACCTTTTGCTGCGGGACTGGTGATTGCGCACCGTTGAGCGTCGGCAACGCAGCACTCTTGAAAAGAGAGGACACTAGCCTGTCGCTATTCTCAAGGGCATCAGCTGCCATCAGTGATTCCATCGTAAGTATCTTCTTGACAGCCCAACCACAACATCCACCTAACAATTCCCCAGATCCCCCGACGATCCAGCACCTCCCTAACCGGCAAAGCCGCCACCTACAAAGCCCTAAAAGCACGCGACGCCTTCGACACGAGCAACTGCAAAGCCACCGTCGACGGCACCTCCTTCCCCCAAGCCGGTCAGCAAACCATGGTCGCCGACCCGCAGCGCTGCGACACGGCCCCTTGCTCCTTCTCCGTCACCCACGGCCTTACCGTGTCCACCTCCTTCAGCACCTCGCAGGACCAAACCATCACCAACACCGTCGGCGGCAGCATCGCCATCAAAACCGGCGTCGACTTCATCGCCGAAGCCGACGTCACCGTCACGGCCGAGTACTCGTGGGCGCAGTCGATTTCCAAGAGCACGAGCACGAGCATCACGAATGCCACGACCATCACCGTGACGAACACGCTGGGCCAGCAGCCGGGCACGTATGCCTTTGTGACGTTTACGCCGACGTACCTGTGTTGGATGGCGAAGGTGGACTGCGGTGGGGGGTCGTCGTCGACGATGAATTTTTGCCAGCCGCAGATGGGGAGTGATGGGAAGCTTTTGGAGGGGGATTACAGTGTTGTTTATACCGGTTGATTTGGAAGGCTTGTTGTGCAATGCTTGTGGTGTTTGTTACCATTCAGTCGCATCTGAAGCCAGGCATTACGGTGGCGTCTTTGCATCTAGATAATCTGCTTTTGGCTATTGGATTTTTCTTTCGAAGACCCAAAAATTCGAATATCCCATATTTGCCATATGCCCCCCCCTAAAGGTCACCATCTCCCAAACAACCCCCCAATCACCCCAACCTATTCCCCACCCACCTACATACCCACCCCTCTCTAAACCTCTCCTCCCCCCCAATCCAATCCAACCCTTCAATCCAAAAGTAAAAAAAAAAATGTCAAAAACACTAACCAACACACACATATTTCAAACCAAACCACCCATCCCAAATTCCAAACCCATAGCTGAAACGAAAAAGAAAAACCGAAAAACCGAAAAACCGAAAAAAAAAGCCCCCGAAATGAGACAAAGAGTCGAATGGCTTAGGTTGAGATATGAGAGAGGGGGGGGTATGAATTGGGAAATTTAATAGAGAGGAAGTATATCCCTTATACCTTGGGAGAAAGTTGTCGAAGATAAATGTTGGAAAAATGAAACAAGGGAAAAACCAAAAAAAATCCCCCCAACTCTATGTAATCCGCAAAACCGCCCCCCGGGGAAAATAAAAGACAAGCCAAGAAAAAACCCCCTTCCTCCCTCCCTGCCCATTATCCCGCCATCATCCCCCCGTCATTTCTCCCCCCCCCCATCCCCCCATCCCCCCATCTACCCATCTACGCGTCTACGCACGCACGCACACACATACCAGACCCAGCAACCAAATCCGTTTTCTTGACAAATGGGAAATCTATGATGCGGGAACTTGGGATGATTGAATTGGATTTGGAATTGGATTTGGAATTGGATTTGGCCTGGAGGTATGGGAAGTGGAAGTGGATTGGAGGTATGGGAAGTGGAGGGTGTGGATAGCGTACTGTACTGTATATAACGGGGTGTGAGGTGGAGGGGAAAGGGATGGGATGGGTTGGACGTGAGATTATGAACGAGGTTCCAGCACAAAGCACATTCGCATACAACGAACGAGCGAAAAGACCGTCTTTCCGTTCAAGAAACCTCTGGCGCTCGTATTAGTGATATCGAGAGGCTACCTTATCTTCCGCTACTTCCATGGCAAAGACTCGCTAGCCTGCCCCATAGAATAATTTCCAAACCCATCGCCAACCTCGCCATCAAATTCCCTATACACAATTACCACCACTCTCTTCGCTCCTATCTCCAAGGTTGACGGAGAGAGAGAAACCCCCAAAAGTATTCAAAAAGAAGTATTTACGCCCTTCCCCTGATGCGAGGAGTTATGCACAATGCAGAAATAACCCATCCGATAATCTTTTTGCCCTATTTTCCAAACCCTGCCATTTTATGTGCCAGGATAATATAACTCTTGCAAGCCCTGGTTATCCTTTTTCAACTTCCACGTACTCTTCTTATTCTCCCGCTTCTTTTTCATCTCTTCCCACCCTTCGTCGTCATCGTCGTCACTCGATGCTTTCTTGGGCTGTTGAACAACTCTGAGATTCGACGACGCGCTGCTTTTTCTGTAATTATCTGGCGGTTGCAGCATGGTCGACGTCCTTGAGCTCGGTCTCGGTTGCTCGTCAATGGGCGCGATCGAGACAGGCCTGTATCGAGTCGGCATACCGACATTACTTCTTTCGGATGGTGCCATGGAAGGAGCATACCCTTGCCCGCCAATCATGCTTGGTGCCGCCGATGCCCTCTGCATATGGCCTGGCCACTGCGACATTGAGGGCATCATGCTCATTGCTCGTTGTTGTGCCTGGACTACGCCTGGAGAGGCGGGCGCAGAGTGGGATACCGGCCTCGGTAGTTGGCCGGGTGGACTTAGGAACCCATTGCTCATCATCTGCTGCTGTTGTGGGAGCATGAGCTGCGGCGGCGGTTGGCCAGGTGCTTGGCCTTGCACGCCCCCAGCCATCATCTGTTGCATCTGCTGCATCCATTGCATCTGCATTTGCATCATCTGTGACATTTGCTGTGACATCTGAACCTGAGCTTCGTCACCCGGAGACATCATACCTGGCATTTGAGGCATGCCTTGGGGAAGGGGAGCACCCCAGCCAGCATGAGCGTTGGGGCTTCCTCTTCGTATGGCTTTTGCGCGTTCCTCACCAGCAATGACCCCAACAAGCCCTCCGGGATGTACACTCGGTGAGGAGGCTCCATATACCGATCCTCCACCGTTGCGTGGAGCTTCGCGGTTCGTTGGATTAACCAGACCTGCGCCAAAGTATGGATCAGGAGGCAGATTCCTTGCGAACGGGGGTAGACCCGGTGGCCTCCCAGCTGCAGATGTACCGGCAGAAGACAAGGGTGGCGGCGGATATGATTCACTAGTGTATTTGATAGGACCTGAGCCCAAAGTACCCGCCGTTGGTGGTCTATTCTTAGCAGGAAAACCATGTGCTGCGAGGATACCCAAGGGTATATCTTCATCTTCATCATCGCTAGCCTTTCCTCCAGGAGCCTTTTCGACGTTAAACGTAGGTGTACCAACCCGTTCGGCAAGATTGGGCGTGCTCATGCTTGCCCTTTCCATCCCCGGCCGTGTGCCAATATTCGGTAGGTCTGAAGGCTGCTCTCCAGTCATCTTCATCATTTGTTGCCGATACACTGCAAGATGCGCCTCTTGCTTCCGCCTCTGCTTTGCAAGTTGCTTATTGTGTTCCGTCTCGTCCTCGTCGTCGTAGTTGTCGCTGTCCTCATCCGACACCTGGCTTCTTGACGCGTCGCTCTTTGTGCGTGTCATCTCCTGTTCTCGGCGGTATCGCTCAAATTGTGCGGGAGTCATGACTTTCTTTTGAGGAGCTTGCTTGTTCAGCTGTTGGTCATCTCGGCGAGGCGCAGCCGCCCTTGCAGACGTTGGCTGAAAATCGTCAAACAATCCCTGCTCTTCTGGCTGAACCATCTCAAGCTTTTTAGCCCGAGGTGTTGTCTCTGTGGATCCGATCCTCCAATCTGGGCTTTGAAAGTCCGAATCTCTACTGTCGAACATTGCTGCGGGAGGGGCTGGCCTATTTTTGCCGTACTGGGCGTATTCAGCTTCACCCCTATCCTCCATGAGGGAGCTCTGCTCTGTAGATGAACGATTTAGTCTTCGACTCGCACTGATAGAGTCCATGACGAGCCTGGCGTCTTCATCTTTGTAAGGAGCCGAATCTCTACGTGACATATATGCGCTGCTTCTTCGGAGACCCAATCCATTTATAGACGGAGGACGTTGCTGTCTTGTTCGACCGGAAGGACTCGTCGAATCTGGTACGGGTTTTCTCGAAGGTGTCTGTGGTGGACCATGCCGGGGCACTGGAGGGCTTTCATCATATCTTGCATTGTAACCCGCCGCTGTTGGACTTGTCGATGACATCAAGCCATCTTGTGAATCATGACTTCCCCAAGAATACGGTGAAGATTCCACTTGCCGGGACCGGTCAATCTTGAGCGGCCGAGGGCTATCCATTGATCGTTCTCCAAAATATGACTTGGTGAGGTTCCTGGATGCTGGGGACATAGCCTCCTAATACTAGTTAGTAAGCACGAGGGGTGCACCTTCCATATCTGAACTTACAGGAGACTCCGTGTTCGGTAAGCCCATGCCCTTGCTCTCTAGTATTTGACTCTTCCTCTTACCAATGCTTTCGAACATACTCGCAAAACCATCAAGATCCGATTCACCAAAGTCTAGATCTCCATCTAGTATTTTCGGAGGCGTTGCTGTACTTCCACTGGCATAGCTGCTCTCTGTCAAAGCCCGTTCACGACCGACATGCCGGTATTCCTGAGAGCTCGCTAGAACCATGTCAGGTTGAGATACGGGTGCAGGTATAGATGCTGATTCGGCTTTCCTTCTGCCGAATGAGAACGCTCTACCCTTGTTTCGCCACGTCTGATTTGATTCGGGAACAGGAGGGATTGATATATCATGTGAGCCCCTAGGGTTTGGTAGAGGTTTGTCATCAAGGGGAGCGTCTGTTGAGGAAGGTAGGGTTGATGAGGAGCTGAATCGGGCCGAGGCTGACGAATTATCATTCTGTCCTCCGCTTGAAGATGAATTATTCGTACCTCCACTACCACTAAAGCATTTTAGCACCTTCTGCAGGGAAGCAATTTACCGAGACATACCGATTATGAGGATTAGAATCAGCCGTCCTATCAACGAACAGGTTGTTTTCTAATGAATGACCTGCGCTCAGTGGTCGTCCCAGGCTCATACGCTTCAAGGTCTCCCCACCGTCGAAAGATTTGCTGCCTGGCCGTTCGAAGACGCGGAATGATGGTTCAGGAGGATTTGGGAGTTCTTCGAGCGCATTTCCGGAGGCTTTCCTGCGTGGAAAGCCTTTGGGTAATTTAATAGGCATTCAGGCAAAGCTCCCACCCTCCTAGACTTCTGGACCTCCGACGTGTATATATCCCGTCCGACTGCGCGAGCGAAGAGTCAGTTTGAGTGACCTGTGAGGCTGAGACAAAGTCATCAACGACGGACTGACGGCTGTTCGAATGTGCTCCAATGGTGAATTGGTTTGTTCAGTATGAATAAAGTGTAGGTCTCTCAACGCTGGGTCTCCGTGATTCTGGCCTTGTTGTTGCCCACGAGTTCTATCGCAACATCGGCGAGGCGGCACAGTGCAGAATGCACACAGCCGAACGGCAACGCAGGCTTGTGTTGTTGGCTTTCGGTGGGTGCTGCTAGAACGTGTTCCCGTATGTTTCTCTGGGATAGGAGATTGACTGGATGCTTGAAACCTTATTTCGGTTGCTGGTGGTACGGGGGGTCGGGGGACGGTGGCTTGCGTTGTTGCTTTCTGGCCAGAGAAGGTCAGACAGCTGCAAGGATCGATCGACAATGCTGTGCGCGGCAGTCTGAAACGAGTGTTGTAGTTGTTATATGATGCGTTATGGTGTTGTCGAAATGAGGTGTCGGCTTTCTGTGATGCTTCCTCTCAATCGTTTCGGACTTGGAGTGAAGGCTTTCCTAAGTACAAAAATAGCTCTGCAGGTCAACAAACTACTGTGGTAGAAAATATTCGAGATCGACAGGGGGACGAATCTCTCCGATCTCCCAATGACGAAAAACAACACGTATAAGCGAATGGAAAGATGGGAGAACCAACGAGGATACTGAAGGAAAAGGAGAAGTAGAAGGTAGATAGTAGCAAAAGCTGGATAGCTTGATGGCTTCTCAGGGATTTTTTCATACGGTATGCGTACGACTCCGAGTACCTTATTCTTTATGGCGGCCAATCTCGGTGCAACGAATGCACCAGCACAGCGGGCAAGCAGGCAATGGGGAGGTTGGAGCTACGTCCACAAACAGTTAGATGCCTAAGTCTCGGCAACGGAGACCCGTGGGACGGTGGCGTGGGTGGAAATAAAGTCGGAGGTCGGGGATAGGGTGCAGCAGGGTGCTGCACCTAGATATTGATGTTTGGGGGTCGTCGCCGCCATGACTTCATGCTGGAGGTCAATGTCGCTCTCGGTGATATTACGGTACTTACTATTCCAGGTTTTTACGCCGTAAAGCTGTACTCTCTACTGCAGGATTGTGGTTGAAAGATGCTGTCAGTCCGATTGGCGCACTATTATTGCTGTATCCTAGCCATAGTTACCTTCCCATGGCCTATCTCTGGCCATGCCCAAGGACTACCCCACGCTCAACATCCATTGAACCTCCACCCAATTGACTGGAGTCGATTGCTTTCGCTCCACCGCGCACTGGTCGAAATTGAGTCGATTTCAGGCAATGAGTACAAAGTTGGAGAATACCTCCATTCCTACCTCACTGCCCACAACTTTACTGTCGAAAGACAGCATGTTGATCCATTGGCTGCAGATGCCGAAAGCTCAAGATTCAACCTCTTGGCCCATTCAGGCGACAAGCACAGCGCTCGAGTCCTGCTCTCGAGTCACATCGATACCGTTCCTCCCTACTGGCCTTATGACAACCGCGAAAATAACCAAATATGGGGACGAGGAAGCGTAGATGCGAAGGGATGCGTAGCTACGCAGATCCAGGCTGTGGAAGAGCTTCTCGCTACCGGTGAAATAGCCGGAAGAGACGTAGCTCTACTGTTTGTTGTCGGAGAAGAGATTGGTGGAGATGGCATGAGGAAAGCCAATGACCTTGGCTTGAGCTGGGAAACGGTGATCTTTGGGGAGCCCACGGAATTGAAGCTCGCGTCAGGCCACAAGGGAAGTCTTGGGTTCAATATCAAAGCCACAGGTAAAGCTGGGCATAGTGGATATCCATGGCTTGGAGAGAATGCCAACTCGATGCTGATTCCAGCGTTGGTGGCTTTGGATAGATTGGAGTTGCCGAGCTCGAAGAAATATGGAAACACTACGCTGAATATTGGCAAGATGGAGGGCGGTGTGGCGGGGAACGTCATTGCCGAGACCGCAAAAGCTCAGATTCAGATACGTATCGCTGACGGCAGCGCCGAAAAGATAAAGGATATAGTCGTTGATACCATAACGAAAGTCGATGCGAGACTTGAACTTATCTTCTTGTCAAAGGGGTATGGGCCTGTGGACATCGATACGGATGTTGAAGGTTCGAAATCCTTCAATCATTATTCCAAACCTCCAACAGTCTGTGGCAACTTACGATTACATCTTCTAGGTTTCGACACCATCGTTGTAAACTATGGCACGGATATTCCCAATCTCTATGGAGACTATAAAAAATATCTCTACGGGCCCGGAAACATCCTAGTCGCACATTCTGACCATGAGCACCTCGTCGAGGACGACCTCTTTGCTGCGGTCGAAGGCTATAAAAAGCTCATATTGGCGGCGCTTGCATAGAGTCTAACTATGCAACGTTATAGCTGAAGCGAACGTAAGGTCAGGAGCGTCATCAATCCTTTGTGGATACTCGTTCCCGGATATTGCATATATTCTTCCTTACACATCCCTCTTTGGAGCTCCACCCCCCCCCCCTCCCTTTTTTTTTACCCCTTCATCCGCCTCCTCGATATATCCCCTCGACCTAACTCCTTCCACTCTACCCTTCACCTTACCACCCCTTTCCCACTCGCCAGTCCACCCAGCCAAAAACCCCATTCCCCCCCTACCCGAACGCGTCAAAACGGCGTTTGCACGGAGCGTCGAAGCTGGGTTCCCCGGGGTTTTTGGAAAGTTTAGGCGGCTTTGGGGATAGTAGGTTATCTTTCACGGAAAGGGTTGAGAGGTTTATTCTTCCCCTTTCGAGCCAGCCTTGTGAGAAATTTCCATATTTGTTTGCTTTGGGACAAGGGGGGGGGTACTCGTGCCTTTTCTTCTTTCCCCACCGCGTTTTCTAATTCTCTTGATCTCATGCTTTGCACCTCACCATCTATTGCCCTTGGCTCCTCCTCCTCCTCATACGAACTCCTTGCCTTTCTGATACCCATAATCTGCAGATTTCAGGTGCGTGGCGTTGTAGTTGCTGGGTAGTCGTAGTGGTTCTGTGTGAGGGAAATTGGGTTGCGGGGGGGGTGGGGAATGGAGGTGGGTGGAGGATTTATTGGGGATGGGGGGAGTGAGGTTGATAAAGGGGGGTGTGAGTGGAGGGGGAGTAGGGGAGGAAGAATGGGAGGTGGGAAGGGATGGAAGGGGGGGGATGGGAAAGCAGAGGGCGAGCGGTGGATTAGAAGGTGCAGAAGGTGGCTCGATATCGCGTCGATCAAATCGCAGCTTTTCAGTCGACAGCAAAGCGTTTCCAAAGTGTAAAAGCCGATTCCGCCTAGATCTATCCTATCGAGTCAAGAATATCCAAAAAAAAATATAGACACGAAATATAGTTATACGAAACCAAAGTCTAAAACGCCCCCATTGCTTGTGTTTGCTCCGAACGCCGAGTCAAAAGCAAGTAGACAGGGCAAGACTTCCTGCTGCTCCTCCAAACTCCGTGAAACACCCAGAATGGAAAACCTGTTCCAAGACCCGAGACCCTGTTTCACGCCTATTACTTCTCATACTGAGGTATATAAGAAGCGCCTAGTTACCTCCCTGACTCCATCCTCCAACATGTAGGCAAAAACCAGGCAATCAAAACACCGCCATCACTCACCAGGGTCCGTTGACAGAAGTCAATAAACAACAACCGGTAGGCATATTATTTACTCAAATCGGTTGGTATGAATTGGCTTTCGTAAAACCCTGGTGACGTTGCCGCCTCTGCGGCCTTCTTGCCTGGATCAGCAACTCAGCAGAAAACCTGATAGACTTTCTTCCTTCCTTCTGTTTGTTCAATACTCAACAGATATATAAGTCGGCTTTTCTCGTGTTCTTTTGCTTGTTCAGAACTCAACAGAAAAACTTATAAGCCTTCTTCCACTTCGGCCATACCGCTCTCTCGAGCTCTTCTTCAGCGACCAACTCAGCCAGATTCAACTGCCGAATCCCCGTCTGCAGATCCATATCTCTGCATCGCACCACCTTTGTCTTATATATAATCTTGTATAGTATATAAAGTAGCAAAACAATTGGCGCTGCTAAGTATGCTTCGAAAAAGTTTTCTGTCAGGGCTTTAGCGCCGGTGATGGCATGTCCACCTTGAGGAACTACAGGGGAGAAGCCAGTCCAGAATTGTGCAATGAGCACGAGCACGTTAAAAACGAAACCGATCCAGGAGCCGATGACGCCGGATTGGGCGCGGAAGGCTAGCTGGTCGAGGGTGTGGCCTTGTGCTTTCCAGGCTTTGCGGAAGCGGATATGGGCGAGGCAAATAGATCCCCAAGTCAAAATGGAGGAAAGACCGGAGATAGCCTGCATCCAGGTGAAGGCGCGGTCTTCGGAGCTGGAAGCTGCGAGGAACGCAAGAAACCCGAAAGCGGAGGCGACGATGATGGCGCAGATGGGGCGGCCTTGGCGGTCAATGTAGGAGAGGAAGCGGGGGGCTTGGCCTTGATCTGCGAGAGCGGCCAAGGTTCGGGAGGAGCCGTAGACGGAAGAGTTACCGACGGAAAGGACGGCGATCATGATCACGACGTTCATGACAGAGTCAAGTCCTGTAATTCCAGCATTGTTGATGGCAATAACGAAGGGGGAGGCCTTGGCGTCGGCAGAGGATTGGCCAACGAGACGGGAGTCGGTATAGGGAACTAGGAGGCCGATGAGAGTGAGGGAGACAACGTAGAAAAGGCAGATACGCCAGAAAACTTGCTTGACAGCCGTGGGGAGGGACTTGCGAGGGTTGGCGGTTTCAGCGGCGGCTAGGCCGACGAGTTCAGTACCTGCAAAGGCAAAGGCGGCGGTGACGAAGACAGAGCAGAGGCCTTTGAAGCCATTGTTGAAGGCGCCGGGGTTGCGCCAGTAGCGGCCGCCGATGAAGGGAGTGTTGATTCCTCCACCGACATCGAGAATGATGCCGAGAATGATGAAACCAACGACGGCAATGACTTTGATAATGGAGAAGACAAATTCTGCCTCTCCATATCCCTTAACACCAAAGAGATTGATGCTTATGATGAGCACCAGAAAGATAGCAACCCAGGCAGCAGGCGAGACGGGTGAATGCCAGTGCTGGACAGTAATGGCTGCAGCAACAATCTCAAGCGGCAGAGCAACAAGCCATTGCAGAGCGTAGTTCCAGCCCATTGCGAACCCCCATGCAGGGTCCAGGAAACGGGTGGAATAGGCAGAGAATGAACCCGCCACGGGAAACAAGACGGCCATCTCGCCCAGCGCATGGACTGTGCAGAACAACATGACACCGATAAGGCCGTAGGCGAGTACCAGGCTTGCCGGGCCACCGTTTGCAAGAGCCTTCCCAGACCCGACGAAAAGACCGGTGCCTGAAAGTATCAGCATTGACAAGATGTATGTGCACAGGTCCCTTACCAATGGAGCCACCAATGGCAATCATCTGCAGATGCCGGCTCTTGAGCTTCCTCGCCAAGGGCGAATCCGCCGTTGCCTGCGCAGCAGTCGCGACATCAAACACCTTCCCATTGGCACCCACTACGCCTTTTGGTGTGGCATATGCATTGGGATCCCGCTTGAAGCTGTCCCATACCCTCCGGGGTAAGCTTTCTCTTTGCGCTACCCCTTCATCGTATACGGGCTGCGTAGCGCCTGTAAAGGACGAGCCTGGTGATGAGCTCGATCCATCTCTCTTGAAACCCTTCTCGGCCATGTTTTCAGCCATAGAGACAATCTGTTGCGGTACGAGTACCGCCACCGACAGAGAAATTGAACTTGTATAATATATCCAAGATAGGCAACGTCGGATGAAGTTGGCTTTTGTGTGTCCTTCTCTTATACTTCTTATACTTCAAGAGCCAGAAATGCGATATATCCAGAGAACGATCGATACTCCGACTGAAACAGGAGGAGGACGTGCTATTTGAAGGTGCTGGAACGCTCGTGGCTCTCACAAGCCGTGGCCCGGTGTTGGGGGTTCAATATTGGGCGTCGTGCGCATGTTTGCGGGCCTCCTTGGCCCATGGAGCTCTTGCGCGCAGCTGCTCCATCCGGAATGATGCGGTGAGGACATTGAAAGATGGGATTCTTGGAGTCGTGAGAGATACGACTTACCGTTACCGCGGGTCAACGTAGCACAATGGTGGGTGGGCTGAGGTTTAAGCGGGGGGGCAATTGATAGCGAGACGGGACATCTGATAGGCTAGTAATTTCCCCTTCTCTAGCGAACCCTAGAAAGGCAATATGCGATCTTCTACGGAGATACGAATTTACTTATCTTGTCAGCATGCACTCATTCATGTCCTCACTGTCCTGCTCAAACCGTCCTGTTGCCAGTTCTGAGTCTAGATAGAGAAGCTCTAAAACCACCAGAATACTTTGTAAATAAATATAGTATTTTAACATTGTGGGGGCGAAGCTCGAAAATATCTCTTAGAGTCCTTTGGTGTCTGCTAACAACGACTACAGTGTTTCACGTCCCTAATGTTATCTGCATGGCCATCTATGACCTCGATGTTCTCATTTAAGCGTACCAACAAAAATTGCTCAAGTCCCATCTCCATCAGTGTGTCGGTTCTCTCGTTTGAGCGTTTTTGTCATCCTAAGGGTGTGGACTGTGAAAGACGCTTCCTTGGGACTTTGGGATCGGCCTATTCACACCCATCGATTGCGGTCATCAGCCAAGCTCGTAAGCCAAAGACACCCATGAAAGCTACCCTTGGTTGTCGTGATCGCAAGCCCAACATTAGGATATCCGAACTTGTTCCGCGATATTCTATCAACCTTCCACGGTCTTCCGCACTTGCCCTCATACTGACTGGTAAACCACGGAAGAAAACGTAATTAATGCATTGAGATTCCTGTGATATCCATCGTCTAGTCGCGGATGTTCTCAGGTGGTTCCAGGAAGGCAAACAAGTTTCGGACGCAGTCGAACCAGGCGCGCATGGTGCGTAAGATAGAATGCTGTCTCACGCCCGTAACTGACTATCCTTGAGTTTGAACGAGAATCTTTAGGTGTATATTTCCCACTGAGTATTGCAGTTTTAAGATAGTTAAAGCCTCAATGGGGGCAATTTCAATTACAAAATGTTACCTAATCGAAGATATATACTGCAAAGGAAGACACGATAAGTGGTGTGACTCAAAGTAAGGCAAAGGCAGCTACAGCCGCACCGACAGCGCCAATGCCTGAGCCAAGCGTTCGGAGCGCAGCAGCAGCATTAGAGGTTGCCTTTGCGGCTGCTGGACTTGTGCTAGTTGCGCTGCCAGACGAGGAACTAGTGGCCGAGGAACCACCAGTCGATGCACCACCGGCAGCAGAGCCTGTCGAAGAGCCTTGAGAGTTCGAGTTGGTTGATGATCCTTTTCCTAAGTGTCAGCTTCATTCCAGGTTGAAGTAGATAGAGCTACTAGAGACGAATAGAGGCGATCGAAGTACATCTCGTGCAATGCATAAAGTCTCAAAGGGAGAATGCGAAACAATAGATAAACCAACAAGGAAGCGATCGTTGGCCTACCAGACATAGCAGTTCCGTTTGATGAGGTGCTCATTCCAGTAGTCACCGCACCTGCAGCTCCCACAGTACTCGACGAGGTCATTATGATGCTGCTGGATGCAGTCGGGCCCGAAGACGCCGCACAAGAGGCCGCGGTTGGAAGTGTGACTTTGGCACTATATTTATTACCCATCAGCACGCGTCCACACGGTAGGCCTTGGAAGCCGCGCAAGGAACATGGTTTGGGTCAACAGGTAGACTGACGTATCGCACAGTTGCTGGGCAACTTGTTGGGTTTCTGTAGATGTTGTTAGCCTTTGCGAATCCGCATATCTGGTAGCTTTCAGAAGTTGGTACTGACTTTGCTGATCGGCTTCAGAGCACTTGGTCTTGACGCAGCATGAGATACCACTGATCCAGTTCTGATTCCTGCAGATACAGCCAACGTCAAGATTGCATTCAGGAGGCAACGTTGATGCACACGGTTTCTGCGCGAGAGTCAGTCATCTGTGAAGACAATGTAACCTTCTTCACTTACAGCACAATCAGGGAGAGAAGCGAGCTGAGCTGCGCCAAGGGCAGCAAAAGCCAGAAACGATAACTGAACAGGCTTCATGTTAAGCTATTGATCTGCTTCGACGATACAGTATACAACTAAAACAGGCTTGGATTTTAAACGGGGGGTGCTTCGATATTTAACGAGCTGTGAGGAGAGTATCAGGGGGTTCTAGATTTGGACTTGAGCGAATTAAGGTCCTTAGCGACCACACTTGTGTGATGAACCCGCTGCAGGGCTGTTCTGTAAGAGAAAGCTGAGCGGCTCTTTCACTGTTATTAATCGATCTTTTACAAGTGACATCAATTTACCACTCTCAGATATACGCTTGTCTTGAGTATTATTATCATTATTTATTGAATCAACCAAAGTCCTTTCCAGAGAGTCCAATCGTTGTCTTTGATTGTGACTTCGTGTTTGATTGTAGAAGTGATCCGAGACCCTTCCATTCCCGGCCAATAACAGTGTCAGTAGTTCAGCCTTATGGCTTCCTAGAGTCGTACCATACTTCGTCACGGCATATGGCTATCTTTGTATCTCATCAATTCCGTAGAGGGACCATGTTTCGAAGTGGTCTAAGAGACAATTCTGTTCTACAGTGGGACAATTCAAGCCATTTCTGAGTATTCCAACCGTCCAGACCTTGAGCCCTCAACATCGGCACAATGGGTCTGGGGGTCTTAGAGCCTTCGAGATCGGAGCAGGTTCCAGGTATGATATGCATTGCAAAAGAATTGACCCTGTTGCGATAATAAGCATCTCTTAGGGACATCCTACGTCCTTGACGATGCCAGTCGACCTACTCGACCTGGGGAGATCGACGCCAACTTGAAGTATGACAGAAGTGGTCCGGTACCCATCATACTCGTTCCTCAGCCGAGTGATGATCCCAACGATCCTCTGGTGAGCACAGGGCCCCATGTTTGGGAATGCTAGCTGATTCAATATAGAATTGGCCATTGTGGAAGCGCGACGTGATCCTCCTTATATTATCCGTTATCTCAGTAATCGCATCGACCTTGAGCCCGTTGCTCGCCGCGAATACCGTTACCTTGTCGTTGTACTTCGATCGAGACTTCACACAGCTGGCATTAGCTACTGGATATCATCTGTGTGGCGTTGGAGTAGCAGGCTTCTTATCTGTGGCGTCAGCAAGGGTTTGGGGCAAGAGACATTTGTACCTCTTGGGAACCATCCTCATTATTATCAGCAGCGCATGGGGCGGCGCCAGTGGGCATAGCTATAAGAGTCTATTATGGGCGCGAATCATTCAAGGGGTTGGGCTTGCCCCTTTTGAAGCCTTGGTGAATGCCAGTGTTGGCGACCTATACTTCGTTCATGTTGGTTCACTTGGAAGACTTTGTCTCGGAAATATGCTTAATTCCTCCAGGAACGTGGGAAGCGCATGGCATTGTCCAACTTGGCCCTTTTCGGCGGAGCTTTCTTTACTCCGGTAAGCATTCGCTCTCTTCTGATCATTCCCTATTATATTCGGCTCTAAAAGTTCGTGTAGGTACTCGTTGGAAAGATCACTCATACCATAGGTTTGTCATTCATTATATACTATTCTCTCAAATGATACTAATATCATCCGGTACTAGGCTGGCAATGGTCTTTTTATTTGATTGCAATCTTCGCAGGTGCATTACTACCACTCATCTTCCTCTTCGTCCCTGAAACAGCTTTCCGAAGGGACAGTTCGTTCAATACGGATTTGATCGGCGAAGACTCCGTCCAACATACGATTCAAACTGGCCGGGGCCATGAGCTCTCCGCTAACGGCACGCCTAGAAACGGTGATAGCCCAGATGCAAGTGGTCCGGTTTCGTTTGAAAAACAACAAGGAAAGATTGGGAAACGTCACTTAATGCAACAAGGGCAAGATGCGATCCCCTGCAGAGTTAGCTTTGCCCAGAGTTTAATGCCTTTCAATGGCCGCAAGACAGACGAGAGCTTTCTGAAGCTCTTATTTCGCCCTTTGCCGCTCTTTTTCCACCCGGCAATCTTTTGGGCCTGTCTCATACAAGGCACACTGATTGGTTGGACGGTTATGATAGGAGTTGTACTCGCTGCAATCTTCCTCGGCCCACCCGTAAGCATTAGCTTCATAGCTAGGAAGCGTCTGCTAATCACATGTTAGCTGTGGTTTGATGAAGTAAGGACCGGCTATATGTACACCGGCCCCTTCGTTGGAGCGATACTTGGCTTCATCGTTGCAGGCGTACTTGCAGATTGGTCTACGAAGCTTATGATCCGGCGTAACAAGGGAGTCTACGAACCAGAGTTCCGTATTGTGCTGGTTATACCACAGCTCATCTTTGGCTGCGTAGGTTTGTATGGTTTTGGGGTTACGGCTGCTAAAGTTGGAAAATATGGTTGGTTCTGGCCTGACTTTTTCTTTGCACTGGAGGTAATGGGGATGGTGCTGGGAGCTGTGGCAAGTGCCTTGTATATCGTGGATGCACACCGTAAGTCAACATCTTTGCTTTTGAGCCTGTCATGTGTGCTGACCTGGCCCAGGTGAAATTGCCGTTGAGGCCTTTACCTGCCTGCTCATCTTCAAGAACATGTTCAGCTTCGGCTTGACCTGGAGCGCCTATACATGGCTGGTCAAAGCAGGTATACTGAAGACGTTTTATATAATTGCAAGCATTCAGATAGGCATTTGTTTACTGAGTATCCCCATGTGTGAGCCAACTCCTTCACTCCGTTCCAGGGCTTTCATTGCTGACCAGTAGCCCATGTAGATATCCTAGGCAAGAAGAATAGGTCTTTCTTTAACCGGCATGACATCTTGAAAATGACTCATCTATGGTAACGAACTTGGAAATCTGGTGTCATAACGGCAGGGCGGTATGGGTATATGTTCATATAATTAATGCCCGAAATTGTTGCACATATCGTGGTTCTAGAACCCTTGTTCTTGCTCTTCTCAAAAGGCTTTTCAGAAGATAATGGAAGGTACCTCTCATACAAGGCAACGTCTCTGTCTCAGTGCCTGGAATGACCGCACTCAACAGCGGGATTCGTAGAACTCTGATAGTCTTAGAACTGCATGGTACCCAAAGGCTCGGTCTCTTCGCATGTCACATCAGGCAAAGAGGGATGTGTTGCAGACCGAAGCATAAAAATCCGATTAAGTTGGCGGGCCTACAGCTATCGTGTAATGGCCTCCTGTGATAGATACGTAAGGACCACCAGTGAAAAGCACAGAGGTAAACAAGACAGCTTTTTGTTGTTTTCTGGTGATACTCAGGTGACCGAACGCTTTACCTATTCGGGCCGAGGGGCTTTGGAGATTGGTCGCTAAACTTTTCGCGGAGGCTGCTGAACCTCACTTCACTTCCTTGGAAACCTTTTGCGACTTGTCAACCACAACAACCATAGCAAAGCCATCCTTATCCTTCTCTACTACACCCATCTCAGGCTACAAACAGCGTCATTGCATTCAAAATGACGAGCGAAGTAAGTTGGTGACGCGCCTATCAAACAGATTGTCGTTCATATCACAACAATGTGTTTCATTTGTCTATTTGCGGTTGAATGACAAAATGGCTGCGATAACTGACTTGATACTGTGTCCCATAGCGTGAGAGGTACATTCATGATACTGCTATCCGTGCATAGTGATGGCGATCCTAATGACCCAACAGCAAGACCTTCCTTGCGAGGCTATGTGAGCAAGCTGAGCGTTACGATGGTAAGCGCCATTACATGGATATAGGTTCGCTTTGGATGCAACGCTAATCCGGCATGGCAACAGAGATGGTTACGTATATGAAGGTCGGTAACCATACCTGCGATCATCAAGTTACATGCTAAACATCTCACAGGAAGTCGCGAAGGTACCACTACCGCCTCATGCAGTTGCTCCTTGTTAAAGAGGAACTTGTTAAATAGTATTGATACTCAATGTAGATTGGTGGTGAACTTACCGTTGATGAGCGAAACCTACTTTCAGTCGCGTACAAGAATGTGGTCGGGACTCGACGTGCTTCCTGGCGCATAATCTCGTCTATTGAGCAGAAGGAGGAATCCAAGGGTTCGGACAAGCATGTTGGTACCATCCGCGACTACCGTCAGAAGATCGAAACCGAGTTGGAGCGTGTGTGTCAAGATGTTCTTGACGTATTGGACGAATCCCTCATTCCCAAGGCCGAATCTGGAGAGTCAAAAGTTTTCTACCACAAGATGTATGTTACCATTGTTTTGCAGGAGTACAGTCTTGTTAGGGGCCAAATGCTAAGTAAACTATCATTACAGGAAGGGTGACTACCACCGTTATCTCGCAGAGTTTGCATCAGGCGAGAAGCGCAAGGTTGCTGCAACTGCTGCACATGAGGCGTACAAAGTAAGAAAGCCTTGTCTCAAACGCGACTTTACCATGAAACTCATGACTGTGCAGAACGCTACTGATGTTGCGCAAACTGAGTTGACTCCTACTCACCCTATCCGCCTTGGTCTCGCGCTCAACTTCTCCGTCTTCTACTACGAGATTTTGAACTCCCCTGACCGCGCCTGTCATCTAGCTAAGCAGGCTTTTGATGACGCTATTGCCGAGCTTGACTCACTTTCCGAGGAATCCTACCGTGACAGCACTCTTATCATGCAGCTACTCCGCGACAACCTTACCCTTTGGACATCATCGGATGGCGGAGACGCTGAGGCTGCGCCAGCTGGAGAAACATCGAAGGAGGCTGAGAAGACAACAGAGCCCAAGTCCGAGGCGCCTGCGGCCACGGAGGCTCCTGCCGCTGCTCCCCCTACCACCGAATCTTGAGCAAAATCTCGCGCGCTCATCGACTCATAGTATCGTTCTGTCCTGTATCAAGCGTTTTGGCTATGTACACAGCGATGTATGGGTCATGATGATCGCATGAGGGAGAGGAGGGAGGGGAGGTCTGAGCTATGGACCTTAGCGAGGAGTCTCAGCACGACAGTCAACGTTCCTATTCACCCTGCAAACATGTTTTCTTAGTCTTCCGGATTTAGCTTTGTCTTTTGCGTGTGTGGTAGAAAGTCGATGGTGTTTGTCGTCAGCTCAATCGGCTGAACTGCAGAGATGTCTCTTTCACAGGAGCGTTGTCTGAGCCAAGGAATCCTGTCTTCTCATTGAGACTTGTTCTACATAGGGAATGCAATGCAAGATCGGTCTCTACCCATTCAAATTTCACCAGCATTGCAGCAGTGATCCTTTACAAAAGAACATTATCCCACTTATAAGGTAGGGGGACAGAGTGTTTTGGGGGCCGGGTCTCAGCAAACAATCACTATCCAGACTACCGGGCAGGCCTTATGTGACGTCTCTACAAATCTGTTTATCCAGCTTAGTTTACTCCCCTTTCCGTAAAATTGACAAGTCCGATCGATTAGGTGAAGCCGTCAGCCTTGCGAGAACATTCCCGACAGAAAAAAATAGACTTCGCCTAGCGCTGGCTGGATGAGAAAGCACATCTGATAAAAAGATCAGGACACGTCTTTAGAATTTTAGTACCACCGAATGATTTTCTCAACAACCATCTTTTAAGTCGCTCATTGAAGCCTGGAGCTGTAGTTATATTCCATTACCTTAGACTTTCCATTCCCCGCCCATTCGAGGCCTTCTGCGGAATAATCCATAAAAGACCAGTACCGCATCTGCAAGATGGAGGCTGCCTACCTCTCTACGCCAGAAGAAGCTTTGAAGCATTTCCAGGTGACAGAGCAGAGTGGCTTGAGCGGTCCTCAGGTACAGGATGCCCTGAGGAAGTATGGGCGAAATGGTACTGTATACACATGAGATCTTAGTTGATGGCGAAACAGTACTGATGGAGTTCACGAGCAGCTCTAGAAGAAGACCCGGCTACACCACTTTGGAAGCTTGTGCTTGAGCAATTCAAAGACCAGCTTGTCCTAATTCTCCTTGGTTCAGCAGCTATTTCGTTTGTCCTCGCGCTCTTTGAAGATGGAGAAGGCTGGACGGCATTTGTGGATCCGTTAGTGGTCAGTAGCACTCTTACTGCAAGACAGGACAATACTGACACGTCCCTGGTGGACAGATCCTGACTATTCTAATTCTCAACGCCATTGTTGGGGTTTCACAGGAAAGTAGCGCAGAGAAGGCTATTGCTGCACTGCAGGAATACTCAGCGAACGAAGCCAAGGTTGTCCGCAATGGAGCTGTGAAACGTATAAAAGCAGAAGAGCTTGTGCCTGGAGATATCATTTCAATCGCTGTAGGAGACCGGATACCGGCTGATTGCAGGCTGCTCTCTATTCAAAGCAACAGCTTTCAGGTCGATCAGGCCATCCTTACTGGCGAAAGCGAGAGCGTTGGGAAAGACACCAAACCTATCCAGGATTCCAGGGCTGTAAAACAAGACCAAGTCAACATGCTTTTCTCTGGAACGACTGTTGTCACTGGTCACGCCTTTGCTCTGGTCGTCCTGACCGGAGCATTAACGGCCATCGGCGACATTCATGAGAGCATTGTCTCCCAGATCTCAGAGCCTACCCCACTGAAAAAGAAACTCAACGATTTTGGTGATATGCTTGCAAAGGTCATTACTGTTATTTGCGTTCTTGTTTGGCTAATCAACATTCAACATTTCAATGATCCTTCGCACGGTAGTTGGGCAAAGGGAGCCATCTACTATCTAAAGGTAATTCTGTCTCTTATGGTTCGTGAAGAAGAAGCTGATCAGGCCATAGATAGCGGTATCTCTTGGTGTTGCTGCAATCCCCGAGGGCTTAGCCGTTGTTATCACAACCTGTCTTGCTCTTGGGACCCGGAAAATGGCCGCTAAAAACGCCGTTGTACGAAGCCTGCCATCCGTTGAGACTCTCGGAAGCTGTAGTGTCATTTGTTCCGACAAGACTGGCACACTTACTACGAACCAAATGAGCGTCAACAAGATAGTATTCCTCAATGAGTCTGGTTCAGACCTGGAAGAAATTGATGTGGAAGGGACGACATTTTCTCCGGAAGGAGGCCTGTTATCCCACGGTAAACGAGTTGAAAACCTTGCAGCATCGTCGCCAATGATCATGAAAATGACGGAAGTCGCCGCGTTATGCAATGAAGCTCATCTATCGTTTGATGCAAAACATGGTACATTCCACAACGTGGGCGAGCCTACTGAGGCAGCCCTGCGCGCCCTCGTAGAGAAGATTGGTACTCCAGTACCAGCCTTGAACCAGCATAGAAGTCGACTACCATTTCAAGATACGCTACACTACGCTAGCAAATACTTTGAGGACAAGAACCCCCTTCTCGCTACATACGAGTTCTCGAGAGACCGGAAGAGTATGTCTGTACTGGTTGGCCAAGGCAACCAACAGCGTCTTCTCGTCAAAGGGGCTCCGGAATCGCTCTTGGAGCGATGCTCCCATACCCTTCTAGGTACCAACGCCACCAGAGTTCCATTAGATAAGAAACTCGCAAAGCTCCTTTCGGAGGAGGTTGTAGAGTATGGCAACCGTGGATTGCGTGTTATCGCACTCGCGAGTATTGATCACGTATCATCGAATCCTCTGTTAAAGTCGGCTAAAACGACGGAAGAATACACTCAAATAGAGCAGGGTATGACCCTGATTGGACTTGTGGGCATGTTAGATCCTCCGCGACCAGAGGTCCCAGCTTCGATTCGAACGTGTAGAGAAGCAGGAATTCGGGTTGTGGTGATAACTGGCGATAACCAGAGTACCGCCGAGGCGATCTGTCGCCAGATCGGTGTCTTTGGCCAGCATGAAAATCTTGAGGGGAAGAGCTTCACTGGAAGACAATTCGACGCCTTGAGCGATAGTGAGAAGCTACGAGCAGCCAAAACAGCGTCCCTGTTCTCGAGAGTGGAGCCCACACACAAATCGCAGCTTGTTGATCTACTTCAAGCGAATGGTGAAGTTGTTGCGATGACTGGTGATGGCGTCAATGATGCCCCAGCACTCAAGAAATCTGACATTGGAGTTGCTATGGGATCAGGTACAGATGTGGCTAAGCTGGCATCCGACATGGTTCTTACAGATAACAACTTCGCAACAATCGAGAGCGCAATCGAAGAAGGTAGATCCATTTACAACAACACCCAGCAGTTTATCCGGTACCTGATCTCGTCGAATATTGGAGAAGTGGTTTCCATCTTCTTGACCGCTGCTGCAGGTATGCCGGAAGCACTGATCCCAGTGCAGCTACTGTGGGTGAACCTTGTCACGGATGGTCTTCCAGCCACTGCTCTATCGTTCAACCCCCCGGATCATGATGTTATGCGCAGGCCACCGAGGAAGCGCGAAGAAGCTCTCGTAGGAGGGTGGCTTTTCTTCAGATATATGGTCGTTGGTGTATACGTTGGCGCAGCAACAGTGTTCGGATATGCGTGGTGGTTCATGTACAACCCAGAAGGTCCTCAGATTTCGTTCTGGCAGATGGTATGTTGGTTTGGAAGAGAATTTTGGAGCTTGCTAATGACAATCACATAGTCTCACTTCCACCAGTGCTCCTCTCAATTCCCCGAGATTGGTTGCCAAATGTTCACGAATGATAGTGCTAAATCCGCTTCGACTGTCTCATTATCAATGTAAAATTCAGCTCCCATATGTTGCGCGTCTCCGCTAACTACGTTATATAGCCTGGTCGTCATTGAAATGCTCAACGCCATGAACGCGTTGTCTTCAAGCGAATCTCTCTTAACACTACCTCTCTGGGATAACATGATTCTCGTGTACGCCATCAGCTTGTCCATGGCGCTCCACTTTGCGCTACTCTACACCCCGGTTCTGCAGTCTCTATTCTCTATTGTGCCACTAAACTGGAATGAGTGGAGAGCAGTGCTGCTGGTTAGTGTACCAGTCATGTAAGTCGACCCTAAATCTACGCAAATAAGTACACAGCGCTAATTGGGTGACCAGATTCATCGACGAAATCTTGAAGTTCTTTGAAAGAATGCTTTACCTACCTAAACCACTGGAGGTACGGGCGAAAAAAGAGTAGATTCTTGATAACATTAGATATAGATGGCCGCTAGTAGAAAAAGAAGGCTTATAAAAGTAGCGATACTATGGTCTATGGAGCAAATCAGAACGTGTCTTAGACGAAGTACTCAGTGCCTTGCATATCCCTCGAGCTTGAGTCAACAGTACCTTAGAGAGTATATGTCAGTGTATAACAAAGATTTTGACGAGATGTGGATATGCATTCCTGGACGAATGAGTGTTGACAAGACTAAGCCAGGCCTAGGATTCTGACGCTAGGTAGTGCCGAGGTTCGGCGTTTAGTGACGGAAGTTCTATGTTCAAGCATTAGTAAATATAAATTATGGCGGAGGACTTACTACATCTCAAAACAGGTCCAGCTGCTTGTCCTGTGTTTGCTGTTCAGCAAGGACAACGGCTGGCGGCTGTTCTTGGCGCCCTGCAATGGCAATGGCACTGAGTACCTTGGCTCGAGCCTCCTCCGTCAAAGCCATAGATGCGAATAGCTACACTGCGGTCTTTCCTGAAGGGTGGACCATCGGCAGGGGTAAGACGCTTTGTTATCAATCCAACTCCTCATCTTGCCCTGCTCACGTATCTTTCCAGTTCCTCATGGCGGCTTCGTGGTCTCTTGCATCCTTTCGACAGCTAGCCTGCACTTCAGCACAACGCTTTCCTCCCAGAACCAACCTCACACGATAACCCTTTACCTGACCTTCCTCCGGCGCACCTCCATCGGTCCGGCAACTATTACAGTGCAGCACTCCAAACTTGGCCGCCGCACTTCCACAGTTCATGTCGCCCTCTTCTCAGGACCTCCAGACAGCCCCCCATGCGTCGTTGGTTATCTCACCCAATCAAATCTGCATACGGAATCCGGCATTTCTCTTCCAATACCGAACACAGTCTCACCCTCGCCATTCCCTCTTCTCTCGACCGCAGCCCTGCGAGCAAACACTGATCCGAACTGGGTCCTCCTGCACCCAAAACCTTTCGCCTCTTTCCGCAAATCTTCTCAGCATGCCAAAATCTACCTCCCTCGGAGATCGGTCGCGCAAGCGCTCGTGGACGAATGGATGTGTTTCGAGAAGGAAGGGGAGCGCTTCACGAATGAGTCCCTAGGGTATGTCGTGGATTCATTCCCACAAATAGTGGAGAGGTACAGCCCCGAAGAACTAGAGCGAGCAATGGGACACGAAGCCGCCCCAAAGAGTTCTCCATCCTCTACTACAGGACCAAATTCAGCTCCCGGAAACCAGCTCGATCGTAGCAAATGGGCCCGCTTCTGGTATCCGACCATCTTACTTAATCTCGAAATCAAGAAGGCTCTGCCTCCAGAAGGTGCGGAGTGGTTGTTTGTGAGGGTGCGGTCCAAGGTGATAAAGAATGGGAGAATGGATCTTGATATTGTGGTTATGGATAAGGGTGGGGATATTGTGGCATTATCACAACATGTCGCGCTCGTGTTGGGGGCTGAGCGAAATATGAATAGAACGGAAGGTGGTGAAGGAAGGAATAAGCTATAGCGAGCATGTTCGCAGACGACTGGCTTCGGTTTCGTATATTGGAGAACTAGAGGTTGGAGGTGTGAATGAGATATTTCGCAGAAGTGAGGAAGAGGAAGAGGAAGAGGATTTGGCGTAGTGAGAGAAGCCAGTGGGCGATTCCTCTCAGATATTTATCCAACCGAACTCACAATATCTACCAAGACTACCATCATTCTAGTTGTAGGGTCTTGTGTTGGTTCGACGCTCGATTGGATTAGTTGAATGCATCCATCTGCCTCCCGCTGCCGAGAAAATCCAAACGGCGGCTCCGGGAAATTTCGCAGCGACAAAATGCTGATCCCACTTGCCTGTGTGACTGCAATGCAACCTCAAAATCCAAATCCTTCAATCCTGAATTCCATCTATTTCTGTTATCAACCCCAATGCCATCGATGTCCTCACCGTCCTGCAGCGTGTCATATATCCCGACCAATCTAAACTCCGCTCTTCTCCCCCGCCCTCCACAACGGACCAAGTGCGGATAGCTTCCCACTCGGAAAACTCTGCGACATATGCCGGCTGTTAAAACCAAGGCTGAGCTGCAAGCACAGAAAGCCAAAGTCAGTGTCTTTCCTCCTGCTTATTTTTCGCAGAAATCCTGCGCGCGTGGTCGAATCAAGACCCTCTTGTGAAATGTTTGCTGACCCATGGGGATTCACTCCAGCTTGCCAATTCCTACCATGACCTATTAGAGTAAGGCTTGCGTCCGAAGATGACTGAGCTTGATGATAACACATCAACAGAGAATTCTCCTCGAAAGAACTACGATCCGTTGGGAATTATACATTGGGCCGCCTCATAGGCAAGGGATCGTTTGGCAAAGTTTATCTTGCGTCGCATAAGCTCATCAATGGCTCCAGGGTAGAATAGTGTCTCGGATGCTATCTCAAAATGGCAAAGAATAACGTAATCCAGGTGGTGCTCAAATCCGCAAAGAAGGACGACTCCAACCTCGCTCGGGAGATCCATCACCACAGACAATTTCTGCACCCACATATTGCGCGGTTGTACGAGGTCATTGTGACAGAAAACCTTGTCTGGCTCGTTCTCGAATACTGTCCCGGTACTTAGAAACTAGTCCAGGATGTTGGAACTCTGCTGAATTACTTTAGGTGATGAACTATATAATTATCTCCTCCGCAATGGGGCGATTCCCTATGAAAAGTCGCAGAGGGTCTTTACTCAGCTTGTCGGAGCTGTAGCTTATGTGCATGGCATGTCCTGTGTCCACAGAGACTTGAAGTTAGAGAATATACTGTTGGACAAATCGGAAAATGTTAAACTCTGCGATTTTGGCTTTACTCGCGAGTATGAGGGCAAAGCCAGCTATCTACAGACGTTCTGCGGGACCATATGTTACAGCGCACCAGAGATGCTCAAAGGCGAAAAGTATGCGGGAGAGAAGGTCGATGTTTGGAGTCTCGGCATCATATTATATGCGTTGTTGACTGGGGAGCTTCCTTTCGATGACGACGATGATATGGCAACGAAACATAAGATTCTTTCAAGTGAGCCCAGATACCCGGACACCATGCAAGCAGATGCGAAAGATCTCATTACAAAACTCCTGTCAAAGCGGCCGCTTCATCGCCCTTCAATAGCAGACATCCTGACCAGTCCATTCTTAGCGGAACATGCGCCTCAACAGCAAGCTATCCTAAAACTGACTCAACCTCTACCGTTTACCACAAGTGTGGAAAAAGAAACGCTAGACCGGATGCGAAGCGCCGGAGTTGATATAGATAAAGTTATTGAGAATGTACTTGGTCAACGTTGTGACGCTTTAGCTGGGTGGTGGGCTCTCCTAATCGAAAAAGAGGAACGAAAAGAGAAAAGAAGAGAACGAAAACGAAAGGAGAGAGAAGTTGAGGCTAAAAGCATGCGTAGGATCAGCGCTACCAGCATTCGCCTCGAGCGAATTGCGGCGCCCTTGAAAGAGGTAGATGAGGAAGGAGTCCCGCCAAACGCTGCTGAGGCATCGAGAAGTAGAGGAAGGCGCGAGAGGCGTAGTATATCGACTCCTCAGCTTATTCTACCCGAACTTCCTCGACTGCCAGAAGGCACTGCTCTTCGTTCACCTAGATCACCTACTCCACCCCCGCCTATAGAAAAGGACCCCGTCCGATCCGTGAATTCTTCTCGGCATCGGCCGCCTCTACCTCCTAAAGAAAGGAGGAGATCACGGGGTAGTACGCTTCAATTGGTGTATCCGAATCCAGATCTCTTAACGCCTCCGAATGGCAACTTCAAAGAGCGGGCTAGACGACGGCATCAGCACGCTTTCATCAATCAACTTGCATCTATCAAGCATTGGTTCATCGACTCGGCAAAGAGGGCCAAATCGCCGTCACAAAAAAGCGAATCCTCAACCCTTAAAACCCCCCAAGAACGAAGAAGTCCAACCGAAGCGCGCCGTTCAACCCCAAAACTCGACCACCACCGCCAGTCCAACTCAACACCCACCCCAACCCAAGCCAGTCACACAACCCACACCCCTCGCCCCCGTATCGCAACCCCTCAACACCGCTCCTCCCTTTCCCCTGCCCCGATTACTCCTCATTCCTCCTACCGCCGCTCCGCCGGCCTTCGCGGTCGCAAATCAACTTCCAGTTCCGTCTCCTCCATCCGCAGCATCCACCACGTAAATACCCACTCAAAAGCCTCCTCGACATCCTCCACCACGAACTCCATTAATTCCTCTGCCATGGGTACCAAAGCCACTGTCATCCACCACCGCGCCTCCCCACACTCTTCCGTCAAAGTCCTCCCCGCCACCCCAACCCTCCCCGCTTTCCCCTCCAACATCCGTCTCGTTCGCGGCGCTCCACCAAACCCAGCCATGTACGACGAATCCTTCACCCCCGGCTTCGTCTTCGCCAAGCGCAAGAAAACACCCTTCCGCGGCCCCATGCTCACGATCGGCACGCCCCATTCCCCGCATCCCAGCATCAGCGGTAGTAGCTCCGTCAGAAGGGACAGCAGCGTAGGCGCTAGCAGGAGCGTGAGCGCGGCGGGAAGGAGGAGCGGAGAGATTATCGAGGAGGAGGACGAGGATTTCGAGGAGGTGGATGCGTTTAGTCCCGTTCCGGCAGAGGCGGAGGAGACGATTTGGGAAGGCAAGTGGCCGAGTGCGGGAGAGAAGGGGGTGCTGGAGGCTACGCCGACGAGAGGTGGGTATACCCATCTGGAGTGAAGATGTGCATATCATTGTAGAGGCATACTTGTTCTTGTTTTCGTCTCCGTCTTTTCCGCCATTGCTGTGTTTTAGTTTTGACGACTGCTTCTTTAGAGTAGGATTTGGGATGTATAAGAACGGGATTTGGGTGTTAGGGTTTTTCTCCAAAATGTACATGTTTATTTATATCTTGATGGGAGATGTGGGATATAGTCCATCATATCCGAGTTATCACAAACCACCCCATGTCCTCAATTGTTTGAAAGACTTACGTGGCAAAGCCTCAATTGTGCTAAAATATGCCGTGTCATTTCGAAGCTATGCTATGCTGTGCTATGCTATGCTGTGTTCTCTTTCCTCCGAAGCTACATACAACCCCCTTAAGGTACAGATCTCGTTCCTCTTACTCGCTCGCGGCTTCGTGTTCCATGGCGCTCGTCGGAAAGTGACCAGTGCCGGTACCGATGCTGGTTAGAGAGCTCCCCCCTGAAGATCATCGTGTGATATTTGCTAAATGCTGTGCCAATATACCGTAAAAAAAAAGCCATAGCGCAGGAGCAAGGCACGAGGCCCCGCCCCGCCCCGCCCCTACCATACCACAGACCCTCTTCAGCGCTAAGGGAAGCATATACCGCTGCCTCCGCAACCCCCCCAAATCCACACACTAACTGCCCCGAAACAAAAACTGCATATCTTCAGGCGTCAACTTCTCCATCGCAACCTGATCGTTGTTAATCGTGCCGTTAATCATATTCGCCTTCTTTTCCTGCAGCATCACCATGCGGCTCTCGACGCTGTCTTCGATGCACAGGCGCGTGATGACGCAGGGCCGTTTTTGGCCGATGCGGTGGCAGCGGTCGGCGGATTGCCATTCGGCGGCTGGATTCCACCATCTGGTGTGGGGTGGGTTAGTTATGAATAAGTTGGGGGAGATGGGGGGACCGGTGTTACTGGGGACGGGGTTGTTAGGTGGCGACTTACGGGTCGATGATGAAGACTCGAGAGGCTTCTGTTAGATTGAGAGCCACACCTCCTGCTTTTAGCGAGACGAGGAAGACCTCGACGTCGGTGTTTGTCATGAAATATTCAATTGATTTCTGGCGCTGGGCCGGGCTCATGCTACCGTCGAGCATGACGGTGTTGAAGCCCGCGCGACGGAGACGCCATTCCACGAGCTGCAGCATCGAGGTGAATTGGGAGAAGACGATGGATTTGTGGGTTTGTTTCTGGGAGCGGAGCTTGTAGAGGTCATAGACAAGCATTTCGATTTTGGTGGAGGAGGTCCAGTCCTCCATTTTGATACGGTTGATGATAGAGTTCTTCTTTACATGGTCTTCGTCTTGCTCGATGTCGGGCTGGTCAAAGTCGATGGCTAGGGGAATGTGGCAGCGTGGACAATCGGGTGCTGCATCCTCGAAAGATCGAACGTAGTCTTTGGCGCATTTACGACAAAATTCGTGATGGCAGCGCGAGCGGATGGGCTCTTCGGCGGTCTCGTCGCATATGCTACAAACCAGGACATTCTGTCCACCATCGGCGTGTTTCTTGAGAATCAAATCGGGGTGGTTGGCGACTTGACGCATTTGCATGATAAGACCGAAGATGTTGGCATAGTTGTTGAGCATGACACCTCGGCTTACATAGGTGTCAAACTGCCGGGTGGTATTGGACATAATGCTGGAAGAAAAGTCTCGTTCGATCTCACCAAAGAATTCTTTGTGGATAATAACCTCCTTTGGTGGAAGTTCCATTGAAGCTGTATTGTCCCGCTTCATACGCCGCAACATGATTCGGTCAGTGATGAGACGAAGTTTGTTGAGTCCTTCACGGCGGAGCTCAGGATCGTCGCCTTGGGTAATTGGATTCAGAAGTTCCTGGTTGAAGATTGAGACATGGCTGAAGCCACTGTGGCTACAAGTGGTGCACATTTTCTTCTCATCCTGCGACCAATGAAGTTCTGCGCAACTGCAGCTCTTGCAGAAGTAGCAAGCGAAGGGTTTAATCTGCAAAAAGCGGAGGAGTGAGAAGAACTCTCCAATGCGGTTTTGCACCGGTGTACCAGACAAACACCATTTGTAATCTGCTTTGAGCGCAAAACAAGCTTTGGCAACACCTGTGGTTCGACTTTTGATGCTGTGAGCTTCATCCAATATCAATCGGTGATATTTGATGGCGTGGATCTTGCTGTTTTCTTTGACAAGGCCATCATCACGTTTCCAGCCCTTCGATTCCTTGCGATAGATGGACTCGAGTCCAGCATAGGAGATCATGATCACATCGTGAGACCTTAGGCCTTTCATGGTCATCTGTTTGATCTTGGGATTGGTGTTGTGGTAGACGAGCACCTTTAGTTTACCATTTGTATACTCCTTGATCTCATTCTGCCATTGCATAAGTGCTACTGGAGGCACTACTACCAGCGTTGGCTCCTTGGCAGGGTAGTCGGACATGATGAGAGATACTGCTTGGATAGTCTTGCCCATCCCCATCTCATCACCTAGCAAGCCTCCTTTCCACTTGGAGTTTTCTTGCTTCATCATCCAATCTAAACCCTCGAGCTGAAACGATTTAAGCTTACGGGTGATGGTTTCCGGTTGTTCGGATTGGGTGGGAACAATGACAGGGACTTCTTTAAGGTCAGCCCACATAGTCAGGATCTCCGGATGCGCTTTTTCTAGTTTTGCCCGTTCTCGTGCAGACTGTTGCATGTCAGTCTATGTCAGTCTCTGACTAAACAGCCAGGGATAGAGCTACCCGTGAGTCCATTCCCCTTCGCATACGCTGTCGCCAGTTGCTAACACGTTGTGGATCCTGGCGGCGGGCTCTCCTTGGCACCGATGATTGATTCGTCGGAATATTCGTTGGAGCTGTAGTCGCTGCTGCTGTGTTTAATGGGGCAGGCAAAAGGATGTCTTCATCATCATCAATCTCTTCTAAGCTATCAAAATCAGCATCTGAGTAGGTAAAAGATATATCATCAGAGTCGTCGGTATCCATGACTTCTCGTGACGCCTTGGCTGTAATAGACTGCTTAGCACTCTCTCGAGCTGCCCGAGTCGGCAAAGATGGACGACTGTTCCTCCTAGCTCTCTTTGTCTCGGGCATGTGGACCTCATCCGGATCTTCCTGAGGTACATCAGAGAGTATAGAGTCTTCGTCAGAGTCGTCGACCAAGCTCCTTGGTGTGTTCCTAGGCCTTCCACGCTGTGGCACCTCCTCTCCATACTCCTCTTCTTGCAACGCCTGAGCGAGTAGGGCATCAGCCTCCACAAGCTCAACTACATCCTCCCGCTTACGTTTGCCTTTCGTGCTGGTCATGGCTCTTGTATTTGGGAGCGTTCGTCTAACATGGTTTTCAAGAGGTTTCGACAACGAACCTTTGCCAAGCGACTCTGCAGGTGTGACAGCGGCACTCGTGGCTGGTGTGTCGTATTCGGTTGATCGGTCGCGGCTGGTCGATAGAACCGAACCGATCGATGAAGGGCTCTGTGAAGGTAATACGCGTCCAAGACGACCTCCAGATGCACTCACTCTCGAAGTCGGAATGGCCACCTCCTTCAAAAGGGTTTTCGTCTCTTGTCGCTGCGTTGGTCGTCTCTTCCCAGCTAGCCCATTGTCCCACCCCCCGTCCTCTGAGACATTCGAACTTTCAAGCCCATCATCGAAAGTATCCCTCACAAGCGGTTCACTAAGCAGATCATCTGCGTCCGAGCCCATATTTATGTCGTCGCTATCTGCAATCTGTTTCTTAGACATTGTAGATCTACGTGCTGAATGTGGTAGGCCTGAACGTGTTGATTTTGCTGCCTTGCACATATCTGCCGGTTTACGCATAGGTGAGGATCCTTGGATATTTCCTATCATTGCTGTTAGTAAAAGGTGTGTGAGTGAAGCAAATTTTGATATACTAGTGCCGCAAGTCTTCGGTTTGGATGCAGTAGCTTTCGCAGTTGAACCCTTCGGTCTGCCCATGATGGCTAGTGGTGAATACCAATAATTACAGAGGTAGACTTTGGCCTGTAAAAGAAACTAATAGTTAATGTGCGGTCGTCTTGTAAAGTACATAGACCGAACGTTGTGATCAACCGCCAAGCCTTCCTAAGATGCCAGAGAGCCTTTGATGTTAAGAGTAATGGAGTAGAAAGGCTGACAGATGCCGCCAGGACCCGAAGTGTAAATGTCAATCTTTCTATTGAGCGCAAGGACTGTAGAAGTGAAAGTTGACTGTGAACTGATTCCGCAAAGGGATGAAAGTGATTTTGCCACTTAGGGAGACGCGTAGATCGCGAAAAATCCAAGTCGCGATCTCGGATTCTAAAGTGCTCGCATCAGATCTCGACGCCACTTGCAGCAGGCTTCAGTTACTTGGAAACTTTGATGCACCTCACTGTGTAGTTATCTGGAGGTAGGCAACTACAAGAACACACGCTCGCAGCTCTGTAAGCTCAAGGAATCTACACTTCAAGCACGATGTAGGTGTTGTCCCTGCGGCTCGATTAAATGTACGCTCTGGCTAATTCAATCTAGGTCTGGAAGACGAGCTGCAACAAACGGCATCAGGGGCCCGTAAGTCAAATTTATACGTTTTCTATCAGGTCGGTTGCTGACAAGTGAGAATCGCCGCACCAGACAATCAGCGTTGACAGACTTCTTAGCAGTAAGCCGACCCATTATTTATTTGCTCTTTGTCAAAGGGTCAAGCTAAAACTATTATAGTCAAACAACATCTCTGCTGCCCAGATCGCCGCCACTCATGAGCAACGTCGAAGGACCGCTCAGCAGGCTGCTGAACAAGAAGCGGCCGCAAATGGACAAACAGTCGAGGCCGAGGAGGAAGATGAGGAGCGGGTGGAGACTGCAGCTCAGAAGAAGAAGAGAAAACGTCAAGAGGAAAGAGCCTTGGCCAAGATCAAAGACAGTAAAAACTTTAAGCGGCGGAAGAGGAATAAGCAGTGCGAATCAGACGACAACGACGACGATATTGCATGGGGCATGTACACGAAGAGCCAGCCGCTGCCTGGTCAACTAGAGAATTGTGAGCTTTGCGACAAGCGTTTCACCGTCACCGCTTACAGCAAGACTGGTCCGGACGGTGGTCTTCTATGTACGAAATGTTCAAAAGAGCAGGAAGCCCAGAAGAAGAAAGACCAGAAGCCAAAAAAGCAGGCTGGAAGCAAAGAGAAACGCCGCGAAACACAAAGTAAGCTGCTGGATGGTATTGTGCAGACCGGCTCCAAAACCTTACAGGATCTCTGCATCGAGAAGGTTGCCAACAATATCCACGAGGTGGATGAATTCGGCGATTTACCGCAGTCTTTACTTCATCAATTGAGCAAGATTTTATCGAGAAAGCGTGTAATTACGCCCAGGACGCTCGATCTGTTCCTCCGTCCCGACCTCGACACGCTCGATCTCTACGACTGCGGAAAACTCGAGGTCGAAGACTATATCAGGATCTTCTCTGTCGTTCATAACATCGAAAACCTTAACCTCCGAAATGCCGGCCAATTCAAAGACGAGGTCATCGACTACATCCTGGAGCGCGATGTTCCACTCAGAAACGTCCAACTCGAAGCAGCCAACCTCGTGTCTGACGAGAAATGGGGCGCGCTCTTCGAGAAAACCGGAGACCGACTTGAATCTCTTAAGCTAGCATGGCTAGACTACTCCATGGACGACGACACCCTCATGCACCTCATCCGCTTCTGCCCCAATCTCAAACGCCTCAAGTTAAAAAAATGCTTTCGTCTCGGCGACTCAGCCCTCCGCGCCCTCTGTGAACTCAAATCCCTGCAACACCTATCCCTCCGCTTCCCATCACCAACCTCCGCCCCAGCCCTCGCGTCCCTCATCGCCTCCATCGCCTCAAACCTCCGCACCCTCTCCCTCGAGAACTTCTCCGACGCCGATGACACCGTGCTCTCCCAAATCCACTCCTCCTGCACCCGCCTCGAAAAACTCCGCTTCACCGAAAACGACTACTGCACTGACGCCGGCTTCACCTCCCTCTTCACCGCCTGGCCCAACCCCCCTCTCACCTCCATCGACCTTTCTAGCAACCGCTCAATCGACTACACCAAACCTGACGGCCCGGACGACCCCACCGGCCTCGCCTCCGCGGGCTTCGCGGCCCTCATGACGCACTCCGGGCCCCGCCTCGAGCGCCTCGACATCTCCTCCTGCCGCCACATCACCTACGCCACCCTTGCCACCGTCTTCGATGGCAAGATGCTGTACCCGAACCTCCGAGACATCAACATCAGTTTCCTGACGCGGTTCGACACGGCGGTTGCGGCGGGCTTGTTCCGGAGTTGTCCGCTGATGGCCAAGGTGACGGCGTTTGGGTGTTTTAATATCCAGGGCGCCGCGGTGCCAAAGGGGGTCGCGCTGATTGGGGTGCCGAATGCGCAGGATTCGATCGTGCAAGAAGGTGGGGGTTGGGAGTAGTGATTTGGGTGAAGGGGCTTGCGGGGTGAAGGAAGGATGTGGTTTAGCAGAGAACATCGTGAGGTGATTTTAATTGGCGCTCAAGGGGGCTGGGCTCTGCTGCATAACGCGGAGGGGGAGGAAATGTATGGTGGAACGGAAACGCTATTGAGCTATGTATGTCGACAACTGGCGACCTTGGTATCTTATCTCGCAGGTAGGATACATACAGTACCATGAAACCGCCTCTTGCGTATTCGCAACACACACCTCACACACCTCACCCCTGATCTGACGTCTGACTTTCTTTTCGAGGCGGGGAAGCTAGATACCCTCTGTAGGTAGATTCGTGCTACTTGGAGATATATATCCTGATGCCCAAAAAACGTGGGTTTATCGATGTCTATTTCATCTCTCCCCGTGCTCTCGTATCCTCATCCCCTATCTTCCTAAAAACCCCCTTCCCTTCTTCATCCCTCCTCCCCTCTAGCATCCCTCCTCCCCTAAACCCAAACCCAAACCCCCCCCCAATATTCGATCTCACCACCCCCCCATTTCGACAGCACCACTGAGCCCTCTCTCTCTCGCCCTTCATCTCCATCCCCCCCCCCCCCCCACAACTTCTCACACCCACGTTCTACATTCCACCCTTGTTGTTCCAACACCACACGAAATCCTCCCCCTCTCTCCTATTTTCCTTCCCGGTTGACCGCGTACAGATATGGGGAATAATACGCAGAACAACGGAAGTGAAAAAAACGGGAGCAGGGAGATTTCGCAAGCGGGCTATATGGATAGATGTACGTTAAAATGCATTGACTGCGTTCTGGTATTTGATGATTTTGATTTTCCAATGTGGCGTTCTATATCTGCATCCTTGCCCCGTCCTTGCCCATATCAAATCCAGCTGCCTCAGGACGCCGCGAGGTTCTTGGTTGTTTGTTTGGTTGGGGGGTCCGGTGCTTGGGTCGTGATGGTTTAGTGAGGAGGGGAAGTGGTTGGGATTTTGAAGGGGTGGGTGAGGGTTTGAGAGGTGGTGGGGGTGGGGTTGATAGCTGGCGGGCAGTTGCCTCTGCACCTTCTCGAACTTCTCAGTACCCCTTCGCACTTCATCAACCCTCCCTCTCGCGAGTCAACACACCACAGCCCGACCTCGTCCACGCGCCGCTTTCCATGCTCTTTTCATATCACAACACACTTCGCTCCTGATGCCCTTCACTTCACCCCCGAATCCTCAGCACAATACTCTACAATCAACCTCTGCAGATCCAACAGCGTATACGGCTTCGTCATATACCCATCCATGCCGACCTCGCTCGCTCGCCCCAGCGCGCTATCCGTTACATCCGCACTCACAGCCAACACCGTAACGCCCGGCTTTCTCCTCGCGCGATCGTCGTCATCCTCGCCCTCCATCTTCTTCTCCCGCTTCTCCTTTTCCATGGCTAGGATCTTCTCTGTGGCTTGGTAGCCGTCCATTGTCGGCATCCAGAGATCCATGAGGATGACGTCGATGGGTCTTTCATTTCTTGCGGCCCGGTCGATGCTCATCTGGTGGACTGCTTCGGCGCCGTTGTGGGCTTCGTGGACGGTGGTGTAACCGAGTTTGGAGAGCATGTTGACCAGGAGCTTGCGGTTGATTTTGTTGTCTTCGGCAACGAGGAAGGTGAGCGGGTATTTTTTCGCGAGATTGCGGTCATGCATGGGGACCTTTTTGGTCGAGGGCCGGCGATGCGGGGGACTCGTGCGCTGGGAGAGACTGTTTCGGCGGGAAAGGGAGGATGGCAGGAGGGGCGATGTGGCTTTGGCTATTGACGTTGGCTCGGGAGTTTTGCTCACAGAGGCCGTCTTTCTTTGGCGGGGAGGCCGCTTTTGCTCCACCGAAGATCTGTAGCGGCTGAAACGATAAGGTGTAGGCAAGTCCTCTTCCATGGAGCCCCGAGATCGTGAGGGTGTGCGAGCTGGGGTATTCGATCCGCTGTTTACATCTGTTGAGGATATGGGCACTCGAAGCTCGAATTCGGATCCGCGATTTGGCCCAGTAACATCGGATCTGACGCAGACCAAGTCCCCTCCAATCCTACGAGCAAGACCTTTGGCGACCAGAAGTCCCAGGCCAAGGCCTTCTTTTTGCCGAGTGAGAGAGTCGTCTTCGCGAGAGAAAGGCTTGAATAGGTAGGGTTGAAAAGCTTGTGGTATACCGGGGCCAGTGTCAAGAACGCTGATTACAATGTAGCGCGATTTCAGGCTGAGGCCCGCCTTTAGTGAGACCTTGCCATGTTCTGTGAACTTGATTGCATTCAGAAAGACGCAGGAGACCAGTTTTGCAAGATCTCTCTCATCCACTGTCCCTTGTCAGTATCTGAGCTGGGAGATTTTGTGGGAAAAGCTTACCAAATATCGTCTCTGGTACTTGAGGGTTGACGGACCACTCAATAATCTTGCTACGTGCGTCACCTCCTGCGGTTTTCGACCTAACTTCAATGATTTCACCATTCTCGGTATCTTCAGCAACTGCCGAATCAGGCCTGCCTCCTACTCTCAGTGACTCATTAACAATTAGGTGCAACAGCTCGCGGATTCTAGTATGTCGAAGACCTGGGGTAGGAACGGACTCGTTTTCAGACGTCGATTCGGGATATAGCATGCCAGGCGGATTGACTTCGCTCGTTTTGCTTGAGCCGCCAAGGATATCATCAGTCTCTTCGACAGCGGATCTTAAGGATGCTGTACGTGGTGAGATATTACGATGCGGAGATTTCTTAGATGGCAAGATCCGGTGTTTGGCGGCTGGCTCAGCATTACATTTAGCGGACGCATGCCTTCGTCGCTTGCTTCGCTTGAAAAATATACTGTTTCCTTCAATGACTATGCCTGGCCGCTTCTCTGCCGTTGATTGTGAAAGATGGGCATCCATGCTCTCATCATCGTTAGGAGGTATAGGCGTATCAGGAACTTGCATGTTTAAATCATATGCATGTACAACATTGTCTGCAGCTTCTACTGCTCTTCTCGAGCTGTCTGGTAGCACAGTCAGTACTCGCAATAACCTCTGAGCACTCCATCATTCTTACCTTGAACCACTTCAATGTTGTCACGCAACGTCTTGAGGACTTTTCGCACCACAGCGTCAGACTGGCCTTCCAAAGATTCCTGAACTGTAGCGTGCATGACGTCTAACATTCCCACAACGCCTTGCATTGGCGTCCGCAATTCATGTGATAAGCTTCGAGCGTACGGCTTCAATGATTGTGCCGCGGTAACCGCCTCATGAGGAATCACTTTGTCCGGCTTATCCTCTTCCATTGGCTTACGAAAGCTCTCGCCTTCGACCAGACGTTCATTGATAGTGTCTTCTAACGAATGCAGCAACATTTCTATGAATGCCCAACCCAAGTCCAATTTTCCTAGAGCTTGCGTAGTCCACATCATGCCGAAATGTGCGAAACATTTACCCTCCGCGAATAGCGGAACCCCAAGGTATGCCTCCGTTGGAAATGGAAAACTGTTGGGATTGTGCGTGATGAATTTGGGTAAATTGTTCGGAATCAAAAAGACCTTGTCATGTCTCATGTGGTGGCAGGGCGCGCCGTAAGCCAGATATTTATAATCTCTATGAAGACCCTGGAGTTTTTCGCCGTCATTGTAGTAAAACGCCACCCCAAGCAGACAGGAACCGGGTTCTCCTATTGGTGGCATCTCCACCGCAGAGTCCTGATCATCGACCAGTATTCGTTTCGCGACAAAGCCATACTGGGCGCCTGTTATGCTTGTCATGCCCTCCATTAACAACCGCCAGAAATCGTATGTTGTGGCCCTCCTCAATTCTTCCTTTAGATGGACCAGCTTTTCCACCGCGTTGTTCTCAGCAATCGAGTAATGCTGCCGAACATTCTCACGAAACCCCTCGTCCCCATGGTGGGAAGGGATACCCGGTGTTGGCCCTGAGACGCATAGTGACGTCCGCTCCAACATTGTTGCCAGGCGGCTGCACTCCTCGTTCTTCGCCATGTTCAAGATAGTACCGAATTCGTTTCCAAGCTTAGAAGTGTGTTCTGGGTCAACAGTAGACCTCTTCAAGCTTGTGCACCGACTGACAGGCTCACACGCTTTGGTTCGGATATCATACTTGTGCAGGGACAGTGGTATAACGTATGGCGACAATATTCACTGGGGCATTGGTCATATCAGCTTTCCGTTGGACTCCGCAGAGGATCGTTGAAAGGACACTTACCAAAGGCAGGGCCAGTCAAAGGAAACCTGTAGAATAGCACCTACTTTCGTTCCACCAAGGAAACGCTCGTCACAGCCCAAAAAGATAATGTCTTCAAACACAAAGAGCGGTTGATGTGGAGCATTCGAGATGATCGACAGAGACAGGAGTAGCGTGGAAGGTAGAGACAGTAGTGACAGTAGTATGTACAGTTAAGTATCTTAGCAGTAGTAGCAGCAGTGACGCGGGCAAGAAATGTGCTCAAGAAAGAAGACGCGGTCGGAGAACGGTCTAGATTCGCATGGAGGGAACCAAGACACTCGGACGTCAAAGTCTTCATTGGGGATGAATCTTATTTTTAATTCTAAAATAATAATAACCATTGCACTTGAATCAGTTGTTGAATAACAATGTTATGATACATATGTTTCTGATCGAATAGCAATAGCAACAGCGGATCTACGGCGTGCGCACGACATAGCATAGCCCCGGAAATCTTCATCGTGAGATCCATTCATATCCATATCACACATGGGACGTGATTGTATTTGGTAGGTTTGAGATACTGCCTGGGGACCAGAGGGGCAGCCTGGGGGGGGCCACTGGAGGGGGTTGGTCACGGGGGTGTCGGAGGTCGGAAGTTCCGGGTCAAGTCCTGTGGTACACACAGTAGTAAGTAGCACGAGTAGTTAAGGGAGGTACCTAGAACAAAGTCTGGAATCTGGACTGAAGTTCAGCGGGACATCGGCTTTTAAGCTTTCCCCGCCCATTGAGTTCTAGAATCTACCTTAGATGAGGCCACTACTGTGTGTGTACCTACTGTGTAGACGTCGACACAATGATAATTGATGCCGAATTGCCGTTTGTTTCACTGGTCACCGAGTCATCGTGCTTGGCTGATTTTGGGCTGAGTTTAGGCTGCTGCAGGGTCAGCGGCGGCCTGTTGCTTCTTCGAACCTGGAACTTAGGCTGGAAGCCTGGAAGGAAGATGGGCCAAGCTTAAAGCCTTGAAAGGGTTCTGCCCCCGAACCCCTCCAATGGACGACCTCTCGAATCAATGCAGTTCCCTTAGCGATGGAGGGGGGTTGGCCCTTTGGAATCCTCGATAAGCCCACATCGTCACTGTGCATTAATGTGCAAGCTGCATCGTGATGTGGAAAAGTACCAAACCTTCCACCAGATTGCTTGCCTCAGCGGAGCATCTGGCATGCTTTTTGGCCTGCCCGTGATCGCCTAGGCCGTGCAGAGATCGCAAGGAAGGTGTCGTCAAAGCCTGGAACTCATGTTTACCTTGCCGCTCAAACCATCGTCGCTCTCGCGCCTGGTGATTAGGCTCAGCAGGTGTGTCTGGTTGGTACCCAATGATCCACTTCTTTGAGGTGCCTCTTCTCGCTCAATGCATAGATAAACATTATATCTGAAGCATCTGGAAAGTATGAAATGCAGAACAATGTCATGTTTCATATTCGCTCTACTTCTTCTAGGCTCAGCAATCTCGGGAAACTGCACTTCCTTCCCCAATTTCCCCAATTTTCAATATCTTACGCTGTTTGGTTGAGATGATGCGACTCCCTGTGGCAGTCCAGAACATTTGGAGCGTCTGTGCCCAGTCTTTGTGATCCAACTCGTTTATGCGGTCGTACAAAAATCGTGGAATACCGCCACACTGGTCGTTCCGGGTCTCTTTCCGCCGCAACATAGCCTCTGTCACAGAGGAAAAGCATGACCTTGGTACTGCTTGGCTTGGACATGGTTTTTAGACGTAGGACAGCAATGTCCATCGTGTGGCGTCTGTTCGGGTTGATTATCATCCGCGGGACAATTACTGTATCCTGCCCTCTGGCTTTGCAGAAAATGTGATGCCCTTAAAAGGCAGTCATTTGCGCTGCTCCACGCTCACTCTTTTGGCCCAATCCTAACTGTGATGAGATTCATTTGCTGTTTCCTTGACTCATATAAATAACAGGCTCACCGAAGTGAAGTGGATTGTCTGCTTCTCCAGACATTGCTGAGGTATCCTACCGTACATACGTTTCGAAGATTCAATGGATATGAAAGGCCCAGAGATCGTTACGTGTAGCCGTTATCTGTAGATTGATTAGACACAACCTCTCATCCATCCATCCCTCACGGAGATACGTCTGAGACAGTTCCTCGGCTTTCACGGGTATTGTATGCAGCGCATGGTAATATATCGGAAGCTTAGCTATACCAATAAAGAGAAACAGTGCGTTTCAAGAACCGAAGCTCGTGAGTCGTGAATCGTTGGGAGACTATTTCGTTTCCTTTAGGGCTCGAAAAACTCGGTTAACACATACGCTATCCCATAACCGCGTTAGTAACTTCCCACACCCGAACCTCAATATCTGACAACCTTAACTCATACCTAAGCCATCACCAGCATCGACGACACGACGATGGCGGTCAAACAGCGTAGCGGTATCGCTATTGGGCTGAACAAGGGCCACGTAAGTTCACCCATGGTGCAACTGGAACTCCAGCTCGCAGTTACCTCCCTCAGAGGAAACAGCATTGACAGTCACCTGGAATAGAAAACCACTCCCCGCGAGTCCAAGCCCCGTATCTCACGCACCAAAGGCCACTTGAGCAAGCGTACAGCTTTCGTTCGGGAAATCGTGAAGGAAGTTTCTGGGTACGTTCTTGTACTGCGCTTTGCACAACCACAGCCAATGCCACATCTGGAGCTTGGATGTCTGTCTAAAACTTCACGTTCATGAAAGTTTACACCAATAACTCCGCCTCTACACAAAGGCACACCTTCTCACCTTCCTTTCCTAACTCCGAGGACGAATCCCACGACCTTCCATCTCCGTCCTCACTCCTCCAAAGCCATTTCATCGTTCCCCAATTTCGCTAGAGAGAACCCCACAGCTAACAAGCATCCCCAAAACCAGCCTCGCACCTTACGAACGCCGCGTCATCGAACTTCTTCGTAATAGTAAAGACAAGCGCGCGCGTAAGCTGGCAAAGAAGCGAGTACGTTCTCACCCCATGCTCCGCAGACCTCCAAACAGCCGGATCAGAGGCAGTAAAGATGGGGCAACGAGTTGGGACGAAGTGGGCTAATACTTGCGTGAAACCTACAGCTAGGGACGTTCGGACGTGCAAAGCGAAAGGTTGATGAGTTACAAGGGGTGATTGCCGAGTCGAGGAGGGCTGGGCATTAAGCTTGGAGGAAGAATACTAAGGATGTAACTGCGGGTGATTCGAGAAGTGGACTTGCGCGCTAGGTACGAAACGGATGTAGCAAGCAAATTCATGGGCTTCGGAAAAGAGGGTTCAAACGTGGTATGCAATGCTGAACTGGTGCTACGCTATCTTGGAAATCTTCCAGAACACCACGCTAAAACTCGCTCATGTCCGCTAACCCAAATTCATCCTAAGCACAAGACATCTCTTGTCACGGTGCTATGCTACATATCATCACGATCATGAATCGACAAAACCTCGACATATCACTTCTTCCCCGGCAACTTCAACCACTTGGGCACTCCCCCCTTCCTCTCCTTTCCCCTCTCCTCCTTCCCCAATACGTTTCCGCCCTGTGCTGGTTTCGCATCCACCTCTACCCCCTGCGGCTCCCGCACCTCGATCTCCCTAGCTTTCTCGGCAAATTCCGGCTTTAGTACCTTGCCTCCTCTTGGGACTTGACCACCGTCCCAAATAAAATTTACAAGGACTTTACCCGTCATACCAAGACCGGATATAAGTTTTGCGGTGCTGTTCCTTGGTATGGTGATCGGGCCTTTTGCGGAGGTGAAGTTGAGGAGGAAGGGTTCGTGTTCGTCGATTATAAGGTGCTTTGCATGGTCGTACAAGGTGAGCGCGGTATCGAGGTTCGTAAACGTAGCAAGAACCTGGGTTTGGTCTGGAAACCGCAACTTAATCTCCACCTCTGTGACTTGAGCTCGTTTTTGCGCTTCGGCTTTTTCTTTCTCTGCAACTTCGGCGTCGGTGGGTAGGCGTTTGTTTTGACCGTGGGTTTTGAGGCGGGAGAGGTGCTGTCTGGCGTGATCGATTGTGGGCTCGTAATCGTCGTCGTTGTAGGCTTGGCGGGAGGCATGGGGGGTGTTAGATGATGGAGGGGCGAGGACTGAGATAGGTCTTTGGTTTGGCCCCGTGATTGTTGAGTCCGTGGGTAAGGAGGGGGTGATGGGGGTTGGTTGTGGTTGGGCATTAGCTTCTTGGGTACTGGGTTTTTGAGGGACCGGCTCCATTGTTTCGTCGTCGACCCGAGGTGATTTTGGTTCGGGAGAAGGCATGTCTGCATCCCCTTCGGGAAGTATCGCCTCCTCCACTGCTGGCACAGATTCACCAGTTGACAGGCTGCTGGCATGAGCTCCATGTGCGCCATCGCCAGGTTGGGCTTCTATTGAAGCAAAGTATTCTTCAGTCTTCGTCATAGCTACCTCTAGCGGATTTTGTGTTATGCTGAAGCTTAGCCGTAGCAAAACGCTGCCTGCATTAAGCCCGAGCTGTCCAAGACTCTTCTGAAAGTCCTGAAATGACGCCAGTTCCCGCCCCATGACTTGTATTACTGGAGCCTCATGATATATTCTTCCAGAGCCAGTATCGCCACTGTCTGTCTGAGGCTTGCCGCGGGCAGTAAAATTGAATCTCCTGGAGGCTGTCTCACCTCCAGCTGCTCCAGATTCGAATTTCCGTAGTACGAGCCATAAGGTGGTGGTGCTTGGGAACTTGTCTATCAGTCTGCTGTTTGGTATGCCTTCAGACTCCGATTCTGGCAGCTGAAGAGCTACTGAGACGACAGACGGCGACTTTGATAATACAATCAATTCAAGTTTCGCGCCAGAGGAGAGATTTGAGAGTCTCATGGGTTGGGAGAGATCCAGCGTTCTGTTATTGTGTCTATTCATACAATTTTGTCAGCGAAGCTTCCTACTAATGTATGCCCCAATCATTGCTTCAGCCTGGCATAACTTAGTTACTCACTTCAAGCCATGCCGACTTGCTTCTAATCCTAACTTGCCACAGGCCTCTTGCAGTACGTCGCTCAAATACTTGCCGGGCGTAGTCTTTACCGTTGCACGGCGTGCGGAAGAGTCAAGAACGATGACATGTGAGGCCATGGTGGCCGGAGCTTAAACCTCAAAATCTCTTGGGTTCAGCTGTATAGGTGCACAGCTCTGAAGAGTTGTACGTGAAGAGCAGAAGACCGGTTTGGTGGTTAGCTGCTCGACTGGTTGGCTGGCACCAATGGTCGAATGACTGTATTGTGGACTAGGAAGATCGTTCCGAAACTAGATGATTCAAAAGCCCAAGCTGTCTTATAAATGATAGTACGGCTCAAGTGTTTACAAATATGACGACGGAAGCACCAAAGCAAAGAGTGCGGAAGATTGCCCGCCTTCCGCCGCATCCACCCCTCCACGGCCCACACCAAAGGTCAGACTCAACTCAAACACAGAGGCAAAAAGCGATAGTAGAGAGCCAGCCACTCCTATCGCTGTTCTCCAGTTGCGCAATGCCTTCCCCAGAGGTTCATCATCTGTTCCATCACCCCATCGCGGACCACTCATTCTCCGCCGATAGGCAAACCTTGGCTGTAGCACGAGACAACAATGTTGAGCTTTATAAACGTTCAGGTAGCAGTTTCACATTGCAAGATGAGCTGAAGGGGCATGATAAGACAGTCACGAGCGTTGATATCGCACCATCGACCGGGCGGATTGTTACATGCTCACAAGGTATCTTCACATCTTAACTACCTCTAGAAGCTGGCTCTTTGGAAGATCATCTCTTTGGCTAATTGGACCCTGATAGACCGTAATGCGTACGTATGGGAACCATCCCCTTCTGGCTGGAAGCCCACGTTGGTACTACTCCGCATCAATCGGGCCGCTACCTTTGTTCGATGGTCTCCATCAGAACTCAAGTTCGCAGTGGGTTCTGGGGCTCGGGTCATTGCCATCTGCTATTTTGAAGAAGAAAATGATTGGTGGGTCTCGAAGCATCTGAAGAAGCCTATCAGGAGTACAATTACCACCGTTGCGTGGCATCCCAATTCTGTCCTGTTAGCAGCTGGATCGACAGATTCCCATGCAAGAGTTTTCTCTAGTTTCATTAAGGGTGTCGACGCTAGGCCTGAAAGCAGTGTATGGGGTGAGCGATTACCGTTCAATACGGTGTGTGGCGAATATCTCAATAATTCCGCTGGCTGGGTTCATGGTTGTGCCTTTTCACCGAGCGGAAATGCTTTGGCATTCACAGCGCATGACAGTAGCATTACTGTGGTGTATCCCAGCGGCCCAGATCAGCCGCCTACTGCTGTTGTCAGCGTGAGCACACAGCTCTTGCCATTTTTGAGCTTGATATGGAATAGCGAGAGTGAGATTCTCGCTGCAGGATACGTGGGTAATAACAAGATATGAGTATGAATGAGGACTAACATAACCAGGACTGCGAAACGTATCGCTTACGTGGAAACGAGCAAGGATGGCAAATCGTTGGTTCTATGGAATCTAAGGGTAGGCCAGGGATGGGGGATATGCGCGAGGAATCTGCTCTGAATATGTTCAGGCAAATGGATCTCAAAGGAAAGGCGAAGGATGATACCCAATTAAAAACAGTGCATCAGAATACAATAGCTACCATTAGACCCTATGATGAGGCAGGGGGATCTGTGAAGAAGTTCAGCAGTAAGTTACATTAATCCAATACCTGTTTGGAATCGTTGTCTAACTTTCAGCAGCAAGTGGCGTGGATGGAAAAGTGGCTATTTGGTCTGTATAGTGAATCTAGAATAATCTCCTACCAACAGCAAATACAGGACCTTAGTTAAGCAGGGCCGTGCTTAACAAATCTCTAAAATAGTTTCATTGAGTTTGGTCTTGCTTTAAACATGTCCTCCAACGGCATTCCCATTGGTTCTATATCCTAAAGTTACTCAAAGCCGCAACGATTCCGAAGTGGAGAGTACTTCTAACAATGAAGCGCGGTCTAAGATGTGGAACAGCTTCAGATGCTAGAAGGCTATGGCTAAATCCACAAAGACCTCAGTAAGAACGTGGCTGTTCTAGAAAATCTTCCTTCACATGCTCTTGTTGACAGATTACTACATTTGGCCTGTATGTCCTTCTGCACTCCACAATTGCGCAGCCTCTCTTTTGCCGCTCCCCTTATGATAGTTTCAATCTTGGGATGGAGCAAAAATTCCTGAGGAGCACTGGCAGAGTCCTCCGTACACCATGGCTGCTCGCCTATACGGTGCGACAATGCCTGCGGCCTCTAAGCAAAACATTATTGTCACTCTGCCAGACCAGTTGTTTCAGGAGGGTCTCTTACGAAGCACTACCAGAGCAGCTGACCAGGTGAACAACGGAGCCTTTTCGCAAGTCTCGGCATGTACCCAGCCATGCTCGCCGCCTGTTTGGTCTCGTCAGCAATTTCGAAGATCTAGAGATGACCCAGTACCATTCCAAGATCCACCCGAGCGCTCCCCACCTCCGACTCGGTTCTGTACTGCAGTCAAAGAAGAAAGGACATTAGGTGTCAATGCTGAATACGAAATGCCCAAGCCGCCACACATTTTAAAAGCAGAACCGGTGGCTTCTAATTCTATGTCTATCGACCACGAAAGCATTCGGAGCCCGCCTACCAAGTACACTCGCCTGACAAGTCTGCGTCCTGAACTCTTCTTGAACCAATGTGAGCTCTGTCAAAATCTTGAAGACATCTGCACTGCTGCCGCCGGTAACTTCTGGCGCTGCCAAACCCGTTCGGCCCACGACCGACCGCACATTCTTCGCTCAGCTATCAATCACTCACGCAACTATCGCCACTTCGATCCCTACCCTAGAAGTACTCAACCTGCCATGACTAATAACCGATACGCTGATCAGCAGGAGTCCGAGCTCTTGCCGATGAACTATCTGTTTCGAATCGTAGATCTGATGTGGGAGCAGACAAAGCAGGCCAACTCAGAAAGGTTCGAGCTCATCCACCGGATGGGAAACCTGTTCTCCGGGAGAAAAAAGGCCATGGCGGCTGCTGGGAGAGAAACCATAGAGCTGGATATGAGTCAAGAGGCCGTGTTGGATGTGGTCATGGCGGCAAGAGATCTTACGAGTTGGTTCTTGTGCGAGGACGGGAAGAGAGAGATTGACAGGATGGGCAAGGATATGTGGGGATTTGAAGCAGTTAAAGTAGGTCGATTGAACGAGAGATGACAGCCTGAAGGGGATGTTGACAAACGAC
>JAABUS010001470.1_pt1 | contig 51027 bp, 51 predicted proteins | sample 5560161 | NCBI WGS metagenome assembly JAABUS01 (sample SAMN10711885, study PRJNA513376) | rock metagenome | isolation source: Antarctica rocks | place: Antarctica: Victoria Land, Trio Nunatak nord | collected 2016-01-04 | reverse complement strand
CTGAGAAACACACATATGTAGTCAGCTTCTTTTCTGTAGCTATCTTTCTTTCTTAGCATTTATCTTCTAGTTAAATGACACTCATATTGACTCGCTCTATGCTGATTTCTAACATTAGATAAATGCTTATCATCTACTACTCTGCTATCGATGAATAGATGATACGAAACAATCTATTCAGTAAGAAAAATTTGCAAGAGATTCTTCAAATTTGCATCATCATTTTAGATTGCAAGAAATTCTTCGATTCTACACTCATTTTCACCAGTCTATTCGCAAGAAATTCTTCGAATAAAGCACTCAATTATTACCTGAAATTCACAAGAGATTCTTTGAATTTTCACTCATCAAAAAATATCAATTCAAAACATCAATTTCTCATCTACTCTTATCTCAACAACTTCTACCTTCTCTCATCATGATACGCGACGTCAAGTCAGTTGAGATTCAAACAACTCATTTGCTTAGAAGCATTGTCAATAGAAGAGTTTCACTTCTATTCATTAATGCTTCAGTCGAAGCTGAGAAAGCTGTCATTGCATGAAACATAAACATCAAAGAACAACTGTTTCATTGAGTCAGCAATCAACTCAATGAAGTCATCAATATGCTGAATGAGCTTTGAAGTCAGCGAGACTTAACTCTACAACTCAATGAACACTGACTTTTTGTACAAAAAGATCACAAAAAGATAGTGAAACAACTAGAAGTTGCTTTTGATAAGAACGATGAGCTAGAGAAAAAGATCAATCAGTTACAAGATGAGTAATTGAACTTCAGAGCAAAACAACGTCAAGCTGATCAATCTATGTCTTGTCAAGAGACTCAGTCAGTCGAGCATCAAGTCAATCAGAAAGAGATCTCATCGATCTCTGAAGTCAATCAACGTTCTCGAAGCTTACAAGAGTCATTCACTCTATTCAATAATGAGAATGATCATTACAAGTCAATCAAATTTTTGAATTCATCTATCTTCATCAACACAGATGAATCTACTTGAAAGAGCTGAATCATCAAGATATCTGACAAGCTTGATGTTAACGCGAATTATTATTCTATTGAAAAGCTTCATATCATCTATGTGACATTCAGACTAGATGACGATGCTGATGAGCAGATTTATGCAAAGCATTGTATCAATGCTTTCTCACTCTATTTATCACTGACGAAACTGCTGAAACATTTGAACAAAATATATGACAATCAGAATAGAAATTGAAAGTGTCGTTGCAAATACAATGCATTGAAGCAGAGCAATAAGTTGTTCAACTTCTTTTACTTCAAATTCACAAAGATATTCAGCTTTCTTGACTATGATGATTGAACTCTGATGAATGATCTACAGAATAAAATCAACAATCATCTTCAAAACATGTTATCAGTTTGTCTTATAAAGTTTAGCTTGCTTGATAAGCTCAAGACTTTTCTTCAAAGAATGAATAATAAACAATGAGTCAATTATCAGCTACATAATGAGTAATGAACAGTCAAATTGATAGCAGCTTCAAAAAAACGTTTTGTTTCTTCATTGACATCAGCAGCAGTCTTGACTACTAGTTATGTTCAACTTATTACTTTTTTCACTCTTGAATCTGAATGATCAAGAATGTCAATCATCTGCTTTAACTGCAAAGTATCAAATCATCTTTCAAAGAACTATTCTCAGCTGAAGACTAGTACTTCAACATTTCGTGCATTCATCTCTTGTCTCAATGAGATCATCATGTTGAAAGAAGAGAAGAAATTATTTACAGAGAAATCAAAGAATGAGGCAAAAAACTAGTGACTTTCATCAAAGATGCAATGAAAAATGTGTTAATTTCTTCAATAACAAGTTCATTAAATGATTTTTTTGTCTTGAAATCTTTGACTATTGAATATGTACTATTTAGCGATGAAATTAGTTACTTATTAAAATCATTAGTTTAACATTGAAGCAGCTGACTATTCATTCATTAATAAATTAATCGCGCAGAATGTTTGTGATCATTTGCAAATTGAATCATTATCTTTAATCAAGCTCAAGTCAATAAGAAAATTCAATGATCATTATACAAAAAAGCTCATTACTCATGCAATTTATTTGAATCTGACTGTTTAAAATCATATGAAACGTTTCATCTTTATGCTGATTACTCAATTGAGTCAGCATCAGATGATTCTTGAAAAAACATGAATGAATAAGATTAAAATAACAATTGATATGAGAAATAATCATCTTCAATTTTCTGATTCAAAGACTCATATCAATGCTAGCTTAATTTCTCTTTCTGTCATCAAGAAAATCATGATAGAACAGAAGAGTTTAATCTCTACTTAAATACTAAAGAGATTTATCTCTTCTGTTATCACTCGACTCAGCGAGAAGTCATCTTTATTCAGTAGAATCATGAAATCATCTAGTTCAGTCAACTTCGCTTCGTCTTTCGATTCAATGAACATAGCAATGATAGAGACTGCAGCATATAGATCACTAGTCAAACGATCAAATGTGACTACTTTCGTGATCATCATCACGAAAATTGATCGACTTCTAAAAACAGCTAGAAATAAACTCGAAGATGTAAATCTACAAGAGCTTTCACACGAAGAGATCTTGAAAGAAGTCAAAGCTAAGCTTTCTTCGAAATATCATGACTATTTAAACATGTTTGATTGAGCTATGACTGATTAACTACTCTCTCATCATCTCTATGATTACAAAATTGAGTTGACAGACGAGAAAACATTTTCTTAAAATCATTTCTATCATACGTTTGATTACAAGCTTCAAAAGATGAAGAATTATCTGATTGAACATTTAAATAAGAACTTTATATCTTTCAGCTCAATCTCATACACTTCGCTCATACTATTCATTAAAAAGAAAGACGATAGTCTGCGTTTCTGCATTAATTATAGAAAGCTCAATGCTTTGATTAAACGAAATCGCTACTTTCTACTCTTAATAAACGAAACTCTCGCTCGTATTCAAGATAGCAAGTATCTGACTCGATTGAATATAATAGTCATCTTTAACAAACTACACATGCATTCAGAAAGCGAAGATTTGACTATCTTTATTACCTTTTTTGACTTTTACAAATATCATGTGATGTTTTTCAAATTAATCAATGACTTAACTTTCTATCAACACTATATGAACGACGTGCTATTTGACTATCTTCATCAGTTTTGTCAGATTTATCTAAATGACATTATCATTTACAGCAAAACATTGAAGAAACATAAGTGACATGTATGATTAATTTTATATAGATTACAAGAGACTGATCTTCAAATGAATATAAACAAGTGCAAGTTTCATGTTCAGAAGATCTTCTTTCTGAAACTATTGCTATTCATTGAAGAACTAAAGATGAATCTCAGAAAAGTACAAGCAGTAGTGAAATGATTTACTTTTACAAATCTCACTCAGATGCAGTTCTTCATCAACTTCTGCAACTTTTATTAACGTTTTATAAAGAACTTTTTGAAGATTGTTCATTCTTTGATTTGACTAACTCAAAAAGAGATGATATTTGAATGAGATTAAGCTTGTCAAATGATTCTTGATCATATGAAGAAATGAATGATTGAAGTCTTTATTCTTCGTCATTTTGATCAGAATAAAGAGACTATTCTTGAAACAAACTCATTCAACTACGTCAATGATGATATACTTTCTTAATATGATGACAAAGAAACATTGCATTTAATGATTTACTACAGCAAGAATCTGAGTCTTGCTGAGTGCAATTACAAGATCTATGACAAGAAATTACTAGCAATCATTTGAATTTTCAAGCATTGATGATCTGAGCTGAAATTGACTGAGCTACTCATCAAGATGTTCACTGATCATCAAGCTTTAACATCATTAATGAAAGATAAAGAGCTAAGTAAACGTTAAATGCGCTGAGTATAAAAGCTCGTTGACTTCAACTTCAAAATCATGTATTGCTCAGATAAATAAAACATTAAAGTCAATGCATTGACTCATCAAGTTGATTCAGTTTCTAAAAGTCTTGAGAATGAATGATGTTGCTATCAGCAAACTACAATTCTCATGTTGAATTGAATAAAAATTGCTGATTTAAAGAAGAACATCAATGAATCAATTTATAAACAGATTCTTGAGATTAATGAGATTGACAAGAATTGTATGCTACTTCATGAAGTCATATTAAAAGATGAAGCTTAATACAAAGATACTAAATTAAAAGATTGTTGAGTTCAGAACGAAATACTATATTGAGATGATCTTCTATGAGTTTTCTTCAATGAGCATCTTCAAATGAAGTTAATTTGAAAAGTTCATGATCAATCTTTTATTGATCATTTCGAAATTCTCAGAATGATGAAGATCATAAGAAGATACTACTATTAATCTTCAATGTGAAAGACAATAAGTCAATATATTTGAAACTGTTACATTTATTAATGATCAAAGACTTCTCAAGATAAATTCAATGAATTACTACATTCTCTACTCATACTTGAACAGTGATGAAAAGACATAGTCATGAACTTCATCATTGACTTATTTCTTTCAAAAGGCAAAAACATCATACTAACAGTGATATGTAAACTGACAAAGAAACAACATTATATTTCTTGCTTCACTGATGACAAGAGAATCACAGCAGAAAAAACAGCTGAGCTAATGCTTCAATGAATATATCAAATACATGATTTACTCAATTTCATTGTTTCGAATTGAGATTCTCAATTTATCTTCATTTTATGAAAGTCACTTTGCAAAAGACTAAACATTAATCTTCAACTCTTTATAGTTTATCACTCTCAAATCGATGATCAAAGTGAATAAGTCAATCAGAATGTTAAAAGATATCTTTGATTCTTCTGTTTGTACATGCAGAATGACTGAGCTAAGTTACTACTCATGATTGAGTTCATTGACAATAATGCTCTGTTCTCGATCATCTTCTCAATTTCTTTCTTTCTAAATAAAGACTTTTATTCTTGTATGAGTTTTGAACTCAATGTCATTGAATATGAAAGTTCTTATGAATGTTTGCAGATGACTAAAGTTGAGAATATATTTGAACATATGAACAAAACACTGAAGTTTGCTTGCGAGTCGCTAGTCAAAACACAAAAACAAATGATGAAACAGATCAATAAGCATAAAAAAGAAGTTGATTACAAGGTTAAATTAAAGATGTTTCTGAATGAAAAGAACATTATTACAGCGAGATCTTTCAAGAAGCTAAACGATAAAATGCTCAATTTCTTCATCAATCTAAATCTTGTCGACTCGTCATATAAGCTGAAATTATCAAAGACTATGCATGTTCATGATGTATTTCATTCTGATTTGCTTCATCTTGTTATTAATGACTTTTTGTCTGATCAAAAGAACGAGTCTCTTGAATCAATAATGATAAACGATGAAGACGAATGAAAAATCAACGATATATTGAATTTCGTCAATATCAAAGATGACTTCAGTATAAAGTCAAATGAAATGACTATGACAATGATCTCAATTGATACAACGCTGATGATGACAAATTTATGAACACTCAGAAGATAGTTGATGATTTTCATATTCAATATTCAAACAAATCGCGCTAGAAGCACTTTCGACTATTTAATCAATCAGAATTCAATGAGTCTGAGTTTATGAAATCATGATTGAGTAATTAATCAAGTTGAGCAGAAAATACATTCATGTAAACATGAATTGTTGAAGAGAGAAAGTAATGTCATGATTCTAGTCTTGTCAGACTCAATTTTCTAGTCTTGTCAGATTTATTCTTGCTTTGTCATCTTGACTAGTTGCTATTGAGTCTAGAGTTAACTGAGAAACACATATATGTAGTCAGCTTCTTTTCTGTAACTATTTTTCTTTCTTAGCATTTATCTTCTAGTTAAATGACACTCATATTGACTCACTTTATGCTGATTTCTAACATCACGAACTATGACTTCTTGATGTTCTGACTGCGAAACTGCAAAGACTTCATAGTTGTGACATCATCTGATTTCATCATGAAAGAAGAGAAGCTGCAATGATCTGCATCATACTTGTCAAAAAAGTCTTGCAATCAGTGATGAAATCATGTGATGAGCATGTGCAATCATGATGAAATACTTAACTGAAAGTACTACATTAAATACTTGCATGCTAAACTTAGCAATTCTGAAATTCGTAACTTTTAAACAGAACATTGATTCAAGATTGCAAAGCAGTGAGTTGATTAAAGCATTGCAAATTTCAAGTAATATCTTATCAGACTGTATGCAGATTTGAACTATCATATATTTAATGAAACTTGCATGATGTACTTGCAAATGAAGATTAATAAAATCATCATGAATGAGTTTCTTTGCATCTCATACATCTTTATCAATTATGTCAATCTGCTAAAGCATTTTATAAACATTGACTTGCATTTGCAAAACATTAATGCATTGTTGAAGTTACATTTGCAGCAAAGTAAGAGTGTAACATCTCAGAAGAGTTTTCAATTCTCACATGAAAAGATGAAATCTGTTGCTGCAATGAAGAATTTGAAGTTCTCTGATTCAAGCATGCAGTCTAAAGACGATGCAATACTTAAGTTCAATGAGTTTAAGCAAAATGTTACTTCATTTAATCTTACATGCTGATCATGCAAAAAAATGAGACACAAGATCAATAATTTGATGTATTTCAACTACGCATTCTGTTAAAAGTCAACATAAAGTGAGTCATATGAGTATAATGTAACAAGTATATAAATGTTAAGAAAGAAAAGTATCTAGAAGAGCAAAGTCAACTATTTATATGACTCAGAGAAACATAAGCTAATTCTGAATAAAGTTGATCTTGAAACAACTTTATAGTTTAGTGATGAGTAATCAATGATAGTCATTAACATAGCTATCAACATAAATGCGTAGTTAAAGTCGTAACATTATTTTCTCTCTTCAACAATTCATGTTTGCATGAATATGTTTCTTAACTTTATGTAGAATTGAAATGTTTATTGTAGCAAACTCACTATGCAAGATAGAATGATGTCATTGTAGCAGACTCACTAGTTGCATATGAATGTTTAATCAGATTCACTGATGAATAAAGCAATGTAAGTAAATAAATCATTGCATTGACAAAAAATGTCTTTGTAGCAAACTCACTATTTGCACATGATCAAGTTGATGAATCAATTCATTGATAAATAAAGTGATGAAAGTGAGTAAATCATTGCATTGAGAATTTCATTGTAGCAAACTCACTAGTTGCATGTGAACAAGTCAACAGATTGATTCATTGATAGATAAAGCAATGTGAATAGATGAGTCATTGCATTAACGAAAGATGTCATTGAAGCAAACTCACTAGTTGACTTACTCATTGAAAAGATTGATCATCGACTTGTCATTGTAGCAGACTCACTGAGAGATTTCAATATAGAAACAAGCTCATAAGTTTGTTAAGATTTGATACATAAACAAGCTCATAAATTTGCTTGTTATCAAAAATGATCATGTCATTGAAGCAAACTCACTAGTTGTACATGAACATTTGATCAGATTCACTGATAAATAGAGTGATGTGAGCAAGTAAATCATTGCATTGAGAATAAATGTCATTGTAGCAGACTCACTAGTTGCATGTGAATGAGTAGCAGAATCAATTCACTGATGAGTAGAATGATGAAAGTGAGTAAATCATTGCATTGAAAGTATCATTGAAGCAGACTCACTGAGATTTACTTCTTGAAATAGAGACTTCATGCAGTTTTAAACTGATCTCTTTGATTGCTCTTTGAGATAAAGACTTCACGCAGTTTTATGACTGATTTCGTTTATTCATTAAATTTGAAGAATTTCTTGCGAATCTGAATGAATAGTTAATTCACTGATCTTCTGATCTAGTTGAATGATTTCGATCGTTTGTTTATACTCATTGATCAGCACATGAGTTTGAATCTTTTGTTTATTCTCGCTGAGTCAGCTCACGAGAAAGAAGAGTGAATGTCTGCATGATCGCGAGTCGACTAGATCAAAGTCAATAGTCATGTGAATTGAGCAGAGCAAGTCGATGCAGATTATTTCACTTCGTCTGTAATGAAGAAGCATTTATATAATGTTAGAGATCAGCATAGAGCGAGTCATATGAGTGTAATGTAACGAGTATATAAATGCTAAGGAAGAAAAGTATCTAGAAGAAAAGAATCAACTATCTATATGACTCAGAAAAACATAAGCTAACTCTGAATAGAGTTGACTTTGAAATAACTCGATAGTCTAGTGACGAGCGATCAACGATAGTCAGAAACATAGTCATCAACATAGTCATCAACATAGCTATCAACATAGATGCGTAGCTAGAATCGTAACAGTAATGAAGAAGCATTTATATAATGTTAGAAGTCAGCATAAAGCGAGTTATATGAGTGTAATATAATGAGTATATAAATGCTAAGAAAGAAAAGTATTTAGAAAAACAGAGTCAACTATTTATATGACTCAGAGAAACATAAACTAACTTTGAATAAAGTTGATCTTGAAACAACTTTATAGTTTAGCAACAAGTGATTGATGATAGTCATCAACATAACTATCAACATAAATGTGTAGCTAAAGTTGTAACACATTCAGACAAGAAACTTGCAATCATGATGAAGAAATGAGAAAAAAGAAAGTCTGATGTTCATCATTAAATCATTAAATATAATTACAAAAAGATGATTGTCATGTGCATTGATGATATCAGTACTGACAAATGCTTCTGAAAGAGTGCATGAAGCTCACTGTCTTATTGACTCTGAGATTGAGCGAAATTTTATATTGCAATCATAAGTAAAGAAGCACAAGTTATCAAAAAATCATGCAACTCTGAAACAGATTCAAACAATTAATGATCGTTGAATTTTCTGCTATGATACACATCAAATCAATATCAAGTTGATCAATCATAAGAAAGTTCACAAGAGCTGAAACATTGAGTTTCATGCTGTAAACATGCAAGAATATGATATGATTCTTGACTATTTGTAATTAAATGAGATTGACTTGAATATTCGCTGACACAAGCATCGCTGATCATATCAAGAAAACAGCACTCAGCGTGCAAAGCAAATATGAGTTAATTTGTGCAAGACATTGAAATTTGTTGAGCTGACAATGCTTGCAGCTAAGAGAAAAAAAGAAACTTATATAGCTCTGTTCTATCAGCTGCTATTTATAAATGACTCATTGCAGAATGCAGATCATCAGATTGCAAGATGCAATGCATTTCAAGCAAAAGAATCAAAGATACTCTTTGCTATTCAAGATTTCAAGAAAGTATTTTCTGAGATTCTTTCTGATAGTCTGAACATGCATGATCAGATGAAACATTTCATTAATTTAATGAAGAGCAAAATGTCTTGCATTGAATCTATTTACAAGATGACACAAGATAAGTTCATTGCAATACAAAACTATCTAAACAGCGCGCTAAAGAAGAAATAAATTCATTCATCAAGTAGTTTTGCAGAAACATCTGTGTTGTTTGTAAAGAAGTTGAACAAAAGTCTTTGTTTATGCATGAACTATCGTAATCTCAATGAAATAACAGTAAAGAACAATTACTCATTGTTTCTACTGTCTGAGATGTTGAATTGCTTTACTCATGTAAAACACTTTATCAAAATTGATATTTGCAACATTTATCATTGCATTTGAATTTGCAAGAGCGATGAATGAAAAATAACTTTTCATACATGCTACAATCAGTTTGAATATCAAATGATGCTCTTTGAACTGATAAATGTTTCTGCAATCTTTCAGTTCTATGTAAATCACACGTTTAAGTCATTCATGAATATTTGTTGCATGATATATCTGAATGACATCTTAGTATATTCTGAGATGAAAGAGCAGTATTAAAAGCATGTGTGCGAAATTCTTCGCACGCTACTGAAATATTTATTGAGATTGTGTCTAGAAACTAATCAGAGTGAATGCATGATTAGAATGTTTGATTTATAAAGATAGTTATAACTAAGACTTTAAGAATACAGAAGAAAGAAGATACAAAAGACAAAAAGAACACGCTTTATATAGTAGTTACTCAAATTGATGTTAGTCTTAAAGAAAACATGTTGAAACATAAGAAAGATGTTGATTCAAAAAATGTTTGTAACATAAAGAAATATGTTTGTCATAGAAATCTGTTGACTACTCATAACACAAAGAAGTATGTTTGTCTAAAAGACAATAGAAGTTGATTAGAAAATGTTAAAGAAAAAAAAAGATGCTGAGTCATATCTGAGTCAAACCTGAGTCAAATTTAAATCAGATCTCGACTAGTTTTAATCATTATACAAAGTACTTGCTAGCATGCATTGCAAATTAATTAAAGTTTCAGTCTTGTTCAGTCTTGATACACTTGTAACATTACTTCTTTCTTTGAAAATTCATGTTTGCATGAATAGAATAAATGAAACGCAAAATTTTTTTCATTGTTTTTCAATTTAATATGACTTGTCTGAATAAAACTTATAAAATTCAACTAAAACTTCTTTCAATCTTTCAAATTCTTCTTTGTCAACATAGTATCATTCATCATTTCAATCTAGTTTTGTTCATTTGACTTTGTATTGTATTTGATCTCAATAGCATCTAAAGTTCAAAATGTCATTTATCTTTCAATGCTCATCATCTTTAATAGTGAGAGATTTAAATGATTCTGAATACTGTTCTGATAAAAGATCATCAAGACAAGAACATAATAACTTTGAACTGAACATTGAATGCAGCTGCTTCATGCTTATTGATAAATAAAGATGATAGAAGATTTCAACTTTGACAGTGATTTGATAAAATTCTAGCTGTTTGTCTTTTAAATTCTTACATGATTTAATTGTCTTTATGTTTTTAAAAAATAATTAAACTCAGTCATTTACTTCATAGATGATGTCTCATCTATGTTTATTGATCTGAGCTTCAATGATTTACTTCATCTTTTTCAATTGCTGATGATTGAAGATAAGAAGCTCTTTCACTTGAATGATAATATCATCTGCTTTTCTAGCTTCAAAATGCTCACAAGTAGTTTCATAGTCAGTTGTATCTGAATCGAAACTCATTCATGAGTGAAAACTCTTATTGAAGTAGAATGAAATCATTGAGATGATCGAGAAAATATTGAAATTCTCGCTGAATTTCATCATTGATAGTCATTTTGTTCAGTCATTCTGCATGTAGTTACAGTAAGTTCTTAATTTGCATTCAACATCTTGATTAACTCATTTCAATTGATCATTAATCTCAGAATGATAAACTGTTAATAAACTAGTCATGATTCTTAGTCACTTGCAAAGACTTTGTCACATGATTGATATGAACTGAAAGTCTTTGTTTGAAACAATAGAACTAGATAAATCATGAAGTTGATAAACGTTTCATAGCATGATTCAAACCGTTTCTTCAACTGAAATGTCATCGTCTTCTCAATGATAGAAGACATAGTGATGTTTCTTGATGAAACAACATATGACTATGCAAATGATGTTATAATCTTTTCATAAAGATAGTTCAATGATGAAGTTCATAACTATATTTTTTCAGCGTTTCTGTGAAATCAATAAAGAATGAAAAAGTTCATTGATGTTATCTTTAAATGTTTTGCTTCATTGACAAACATGACAGTTTTGAATGTAACGTTTAATCATTGCTTGATGATTTGATCAATAGTAGAAACATTGAACTAGATTAATAATTCTTCAATTGTCAGAATGAAAGATGAAAGACTGATCATGAATTTTCTTTAGCAATTTCGTATGCATATTCTTAGAAACTCATAGTAAATCATTTCTGAACAGAACATCATCAATGATCTTGCAGTGCTTCAATTCAATGCTATGTAGCTTGAGCTTGTTTTCGCTTATAGCTTGTTTATACTCATCGCAAAGCTCATTCATCTTGTTGACATCTTTTACTCGCTGATAGAGATCAACTTCAGATTCAATAGTTAGAATATTTACTTTATCAAGTGTCAAAATGATCTGATAGTGATCTTCAGTACGCTGAGTTGATTCAAAGATGTTAATCAAAGACATTCTGATTAAAGCATTGACTTTAATGTTTATTTTTGCCTGATTGAAATATAATTTGAAAGTTGAACTTAAATAAAATGTTTAGATAATTGACTTGACGTTGAGTCAACTGTTTATTTTTCATGAAGATTTTCAGAGTCTGATGATTGATGAATATCTAAATGAGTAGTTCAATGCATTCAAGCTCAAGTCTTCAATATTCAAAACATTGAATAATGACTAGCAATTTCTTGTCATAGATATGATAATTGCATTCAGCGAAAATCATGCTTTTGCTGTAGAATGCTACTGAGTGAAAAACATTCTCGTCATCATACTGTGATAGTATTTCATCTTTGACATAGTCAGATACATTGATTTTCAGAATAGTTTATCATTTTGAATCAAAATGTCGTAAGACTGAGATTGAGCTGACTTGTTTCTTTAAATTATTAAAAGCTTGAACACAAACTTTGTTTTAAACAAAAGATGTATCTTTTCTAGTCAACTAAATGAATGATTTGACTAGCTTCAAGAAGTCTTTAATGAAACAATGATAGAAGTTAATGAATTTCACGAAGCTCTGAATTTCTTTTAGATTGATCAACGTAGCTCAGTTGACTATGACTTTCACTTTAATAGAGTTCATACGAAAATCTTGTTTTGAAACTATGACTTCTAAGAAGACAGTTTCTTCTACGTTGAATTTGCACTTTCAAATATTTACTTGTAAATCAGCTTCTCATAAATGATTTAATATTATCTTGACATGTTGTTGATGTTTTTGTTGAGTTTTGCTGTAGATTAGAATGTCATTTAAATAGACTTGACAGAAGTCATTTAGAAAGTCTCAAAGAATGTCATTTATATACTGCTGAAACAAGGCAGAATCATTGATAAGTTTGAAAAATAACATCTTTGATTTGTACACTTCTAAAGTGATGATAAAGATAGTGTAATTCTCACTATCAGAGTGCATTTGTAGTTTGTTGAACGTTGAAATGATATTCAATCAAGTCAAATGTTTGCAATCAACGATTTTGTCAATTACTTCATTTATGAGCAATAAAGAATAGTGATTTCTTTTGATAATAGCATTGAGCTTTCAATAGTTAACGCAAAATTATAAATCTTTATTTGCTTTTAGAATGAACAGAACGAAAGAAGAATATGAAGCTTTGCTAGAAGTTATAAATTCTTTGAAAAGATTTTCGTTCAGATATTCTATTACTTTCTGAAGCTTGTAGAAAGACATTCAATATGCTCAACAATAAAGTGATGTTACATCACTAATAAGCTTTATCTTATGATCATATAAATGATGAGACGATAGCTTGTCTGCTTGAACTCAATCAAAGACATCTAGAAAACTCTGATATTTCAATGATAGCTTGACTTTAATATTTTCTAGATTCTGAGTCATTTCATTGACTGAAAAAATGTTTATAACATCTAGTTCACATTGAGTATTGTAGATGATTTTTCTATCGATGTCTTCAATGAACATAGCAAAAATCTCTGTCTAATTCTTCTTTTTTCGTTTTACTAATGCTTGAAAAAAGACGATGTCTATGTTTTGAATCGAGAATAACTCTTTCTGAATGAATGAAACTGAGTGCTTAAGCATCTTAAAAGTCTTGCTGTGAGCTGCTGAAGAGATTGAAGTTGATTGCAATCAACTTAAGTGCTTTGTATTTGATGAGATTGAAAAAATCGAAATCGAAATATTTAATTAATCAAAGAATATGATAGTATCATGTCTTATGTTCAATAATATCTCATTTTTATTCATTCAGAGTTTGCTCAATATAGCTTCATGATGCTCAATATCAGCTATCAGCATTGACATAGTCAATTTCTTATAACTTTCAATCGTGAGATTGAGTAAAATCTTATGAGTAATAGTTTTTCTAGCTAACTTTTCATTATAGTCTTGTATTAACTTCTTTTTTGCTAGTGATATAAATTGTATTTCAAGCTTCTGACATACTTTATTGACTAGCTTGTCATGTATCAGCGTGTAGATGACGAAATCACTATCTATCAAAGAACGAAGGCTGAAAGAATTGCTCTGAGAAATAAAAGAAGCATTGATCAGAAATGACTTCTCAAAATAGTTTTCTTTTGATAGAACTTCAATTTAACTGCATAAAAATATGATCTCTATCTCTTCAATAACTCTGAAAGAGATAGTTAGTTTTTTGAAACAGAATCAAACTCAGAGTTCAATGTAAATCAATTAAACTCATCATCTTTTAATGCATTGACTCTCAATCAATCAAAGCACTCTTTAAAAGTATGATTTGATTTGTGACAGATGAAACAGATTTCAGCTTGTAGATTAATATCTTTGATGCTAGTTAAAATCACGTCATACGACTTTGAATGATCAACGAGTGTAGTGACTTCGATCTTTCTATAAAGATTCAATGAATCTCATTTCTCAGCAAAGATGACTTGCTTTCTGACTTTGATCAAGAATTTCTTTTCTTTGATGTTATTCATGACTCAATGCTCATTGTTTAAATGAATCAGATAACTACGAATTTCATTGAGAGATTCTGACTGAATCAACTGACTACTTCAAGTTACATGAAGATGATAAATTATCTTGTCTTGTAAATCAATGATCAATTGCTTTTCGTGATACTTTAAATAAAAGAACAGATGTTGAAATATCAGATAAAAGTCGCTGAATTTGCTTTTTTCTTGAATGAGATTAGCATATTCTCTTTGAAAGTTTGTCTCTTTGTTGAAATCATTGTATAGCTGAGCAAGTTCATTTAACAAATCATTGATCATTTTATAAAGATTCAATGAATCATGTTAACATTAAGTTAAAGTAACTTTGACTATATTTTCGTTGATTCTGAAGTGAATATAAATCAGTATGACTCTATCAGTATCAAAATGATCAACGTTAATCTTTAACTTGTCACGAATCTTTTCTTGTCAATCATCTCAGAAAGATTCTGTTTCATCAGTAAATAAAGATGAATTTGAAAGCTTTTGAAATCACTTGAATGAATTGAACATGATGAAAGAAGTAAAAGTATCTTCTTTAATCAATTGCAGTTGATGTTGTAGTTTCATCATCTGATCTTGAAGCTTTTTAAGATTTAAATTCAATCATTCTTTTGCTTAATTAATTTCTTTGAAACGAGTCTTTCATATCTGTTCACTGAATATTCTATTAAATAACTCACAAGCTTCTACATTTAAATCTCGTTGAGTTCGAAGATTGTTTAAATCTTCTAGAAAAACTTCTGTGTCTTGTTTGACTCAATGTTGTAACTGCTTTACATTTTTGATATTGCAAAGAGTAAAGACTTTCAGAGATTCATCAAATGTCTGAGAGTAAGACATGAATTGATGATGTTTTTATACAAAGTCAGTTTTAAGAAATTTTGATAAATGAGAAGATAACTTGAGATAAATGATTGAATTGAAGCTTTGATTACTCTTGAAGAGATTGAGTTGAGTATTCACAAATGATCAAATCATAGCAAAGAGTTGATGATTAAGCGAGAAATGATGCTTGATAGTATGTAGTGAGATCATTTGTTAAAGTGTTTAGTCTTTAAAGAAAAGTGTTGCTGATTTGAAAGAGTTTTTTGTGATTTTCAAGCAATCAATGAAGATTTTTTATTGTTGATTCTATTAATTGATTTGAACTGATGCTACTGACTGAGTGATAGATTCTTTAACAATCATATGATTATATGTTCTCATTGATTCTATTGATTTCTTGATGTTGTTCTGTCTTTTAATGTCATTGATCATCAGATACACAAATTTCTTTATACTCATCTCATTGTCAGTTGAGTGAATTTGAATGAGTAATGAAATCAGTATCATGTGATTAACAAATTCTTAAAGTAATGTTGAAATCATGTCTAGAAACTAATCAGAGTGTATGCGTGACTAGAATGTTTAATCTATAAAGATAGCTATAACTAAAACTTTAAGAATACAGAAGAAAAAAGATACAAAAGACAAGAAGAATACACTTTATATAGTAGTTATTCAGATTGACGCTAGTCTTAAAGAAGACGTGTTGAAACACAAGAAAAATGTTGATTTAAAAGATGTTTGCAACATAAAGAAAGATGTTTGTCATAGAAATCTGTTGCTTACTCGTAACATAAAGAAGTGTGTTTGTCTAAAAGATAATAAAAGTTGATTAAAAGATGCTAGAAAAGAAAAAAGATGCTAAGTCATATCTGAGTCAAATCTGAGTCAAATTTAGATCAGATCTCAACTAGCTTTAATCATTACACAGAGTACTCGCTAGCATGCATTGCGAATTAATTAAAGCTTCAGTCTTGTTCAGTCTTGATACACTTGTAACAATATCAACTGTATATCAAGCTGTCAAAATACACTTTCAATCATAGCGAAGTTATCTTTCTGAGATTTATGATAGAGTGAAAAAGTATTCAGATGAAACAATCTTGTATCAATGCAATCACTAGCTGATCTGAGCTTGAGTCTGTGAAGAATATTCTCATATTCTTAAGATTTACGAAATTTTATCAACAATTTATAAAAGAATTCTCTCAAATCATCACGCTCTTAACAGATTTAATTAAGAATGTAAAAAAGAGAAATATAAAATATTGCAGAGATAAATTAAACTTTGCAAATGTATCATTAAGAAGACTCAACATCATGAAATTGAATGATAGCAAGAAGAATAATGATTATTTTCTATTTACTCTGCGAAACAAACTTCGCAATCAGAAATGTCAATCTGAGCTGCTAAAGAATGAAGAAGTTTTGACAGCAATCAAACTTGCAGCGTTAACAATGTAACTAAATGACATAATCATTGCAGATACTCAAGTCATGTGTTTGAATGAGAAAGTACTTGCTAGATCTTGCAAAATTCTAGACACTGTGTCATTTCAACTTCTGATTCATCAGATTATGAAGTCAAAGAGATTTTATTTGAAGATGAGTAAATCAATGACTGCATGATTGCTGAAGTTACAACAAAGAAACGTCTTTGTTGCAAATGAGAAGTGATGTCAACGATTTGCATCTAGAAAGAATAAACTTTCAAAATGAAGTATGAAAAATAATGAACTGCTACGTCATGATCTTGCAGTCTATGTATTCAATGATTCTGCTACAAGAAATGAGATTCTGTGTATGAATCATGACAATCTCGAAGCAGATCATTTCATATGCACTCATATTAAGACTGTGATAAGAAGAAAATATTACTGGTTGAAAATGCTCAAAAAGATGACGAAATATGTTCACATCTATTCAGACTGTCAGTGAATGCAAATGCATCATCATAAGTTTTATGAGAAGCTCATGTTTATATTATCAAAGAGTGTGAATTCATTTTACATGATGATCATGAATTTCATAACAGACATGTTCTTTGCAAAGAATTTGTACATTGAAAAAACAAGTGATGCTATATTGATAATAATAAATAAGTTAATCAAGCATGCAATTTATATTTCGATGATCAAAAATCTGAACGTCAAGAAACTTGCAAATCTGCTATGATGAAAATTCGTATTTCAGCATGAAATGATGCAAAGCATTATATTAAATCAAGACTCACTATTTATTAATCATTTCTGAATTACTTTATGTTGACATCTTAAAGTGAAGCGAAAGCTAAGCATTATGTTTCATTCGCAAATTAATAATCAAACAGAAAGACAGAATCAGATGCTTGAGCACTATCTGCAAGTGTATTTCAATTACAAGATGAATAACTGATCAGAGCTTTTGTCAATAATGATGTTTGCATATAACAATAGCGTACACGCTAGTATCAAAAAAACTTCACATGAGCTTTTAAAGAAATACATTGCGAGCTTTGCAGAAACATCTGAGAACAGAGTTTTAAAGAAGAAGACATTCTTGACTAGAAAGTGAGCAGAATGACTACAAAGTATCAAAGAACATTTAATGAAACTATGAAAGTAAGTAGCAAAGCAGCAAGCAAAGTATTATAATGCTCATTATAAAGCTGCAAGCTTTCAGATAAAAGACAAAGTGCTTCTGTAAAGTATAAACATTTATATACTTCATTCAAAGAAAAAGATTGATTACAGATAACTGAAATCATTCAGAATATTGAAGAAAATCAACACATAAGTGTATAAGCTTGAACTATTTGAGAAATATGATGTGATTTTAAACTGATTGTTAAGTTGAGTTTTGATATTAATCTTCTGACTTAACTCAAGTACTTAATATCAATCTTCTGACTCAACTTGAATATTCAATTTCAACATTCTGACTCAGTCTGATATTGATCTTGAATTGATACTTGATTTGAATTCTTGACTCAACTCATTAAGAAATTGAAAATAATATTAAATGTCAAGATTTACTATTTTTGAATCTATTACGTCATTATATTTGAAAGATTTACGTGAAACAAATGAATTTATTTCTCTTCTTATTGTTTGCATTATCTTGTTGTATTATCAGACATTCAGATAAATATTAGTAGTACTTTGCTTCATGTTTTGACGAGCTGAGTTGAAAATTTCAAGTCAATACTCAATCTTAATCTTCTGACTCAACTCAAATACTCAAGTTGAATCTTCTGATTCAACTTAAATACTCAAGTTAAGAATTCTGACTTGAATCAAGTCTTGACGAGTCAAGTACTCAACTTAAACTCAAGTACTTGACTTAACGTGATTAATCTATGTGATTCACTCAATCTTTCATGTCTCTTTATTGAAATTCTGACACTTGCGTGATGAAAATTCGAAGTTGCAAATCATTCTTGTAAAAGAGAATGAGAAATGAGAGATAAAGAAGATACTTGATCAGCAAATCAAGAAAGAAAAGATTGAGTATTTAGTTCAATGAGCTGATTCATCTCTCTATGAAAACTTCTGAAAATCAATGAAAAATCTTAGCAATGCAAAGAAGATCATTAAAAACTACAAGATAGAAAGACAAGTACATCAGTTGACTGCAAAGAAGTCAAAGAGAAAAAAGAAAAATAAATCATGTAAAAGTCACAATTGAAAGAGTATCAAAAGCGCAAAGACATAAGTTTAAAAAGTTGATATTAAACTACAATTATAAAATCTTACGTAACATATGTCTTCTAAAAAAGAAGATGATGAACGTCATGAAAGAATGAAGAAAAGAAGCGATCAATAATCGCAAGCAAGAACATTGAAGTGAAGAAAAAAGCTATTTATTCATCAGCGAATCTCATCATGCACTGCTTGCTTCAGTCAACACTTACGAGATGAAGATGAAGTAATATGATGATGACAAGAAGTGACAAGAATGAGAAAGATGAGAACTTCTATTCAACTGTTAAATACAATCTGATATGATTGAGAAAGAAGTCACTCATTCTTTCATTGTCAAAAATGAAGAGCAAGACAAGTCTTGATGCAAGCATTAAAATGATGATTCATCACTTGCACAGCATAATGCATTGACAGCTGAAGATGATGCAAGACTGAGTTCATCATGCAATCATGCTTTCTCATGAAGCAATGCTTGCATTTGCAAGCACGCTCAATAAAAGCACGACAAATGTGAATTGTTGCTGCGCTCAGACAATGAACACAGCAAAAGTATCAGATCATCTGATCATGATGATCTATCATGCATCAGCAATTATTGAAACACATAAAAATAAATATACATATCAAGAGTTGTAAGTTCAGTCTTTAATGCAGAAGATGCGAAGAAAGCAGAAGAAGCAGACGTGACAGACGTTGCAGCAATGATGACGTGACAAGAAATGTACATCTCAAGAAAATGAGTAGACTTTGCAAGCATGTTAGCATGATCTCAATGAGCGCAAATGCTGCTACTTATCATAATGATGATGATGATGATGATGTTGATACTGCTATATCATTCATGTTAATTCATGAGCTGACTTGCATCATAATAATGCTGCAACGAAAGAAGTTCATATCATGAGTTGCAAGCTATGCAAGATATGCATAGCAGATTTCATGCTTCATCAGTTTGAAAAAGCAGTACTCATGAAAGAGTATGCTGAGATGAGACAAGAAGAAAAGAAAGAAAGCAAAGCTGAAGAATTAATATCAACAATCTTGCACTAGCTCTGTTTATGCTTGTTAGTATGATCAATTCACGACACTTCTACATAGATGCTAAAACGCTGAAAAAGTCATAATTATGCTATCAGCTACAAGAAGACAATACAATGCTATGAAGATTCAGAGATCGAGTCTTTTAAAGAAAATGCAGTTGTAAAAATGCATCTCATCGACTATAAATGATGTATATCTGCAAGACTAGCTCGCGAGATTAGATTGAAGAGAATTAATGAGCGAATAGAAGTAATGACTTGACAAAAGATGAAAACTTTGCAAGCTTTCACTTTCATTTCTTAGCAATTAGTTCTATCATTAATAAAGTGCTATCTTATTATCTTTTACTACACAGTTTCACGTAAAGAGATCTTATCATCTCACAATCTCTTCGCACTTCTTCTGTCTCTTGTTCTTCAATTTCTGTTTATCTTGAATCATACTTCAAGCATCTTTAATGTACAAGATGTTTTTATCATGATGTCAGATCATCAACTTGATTTAGAATATAAATAGTTAATGTTTTAAATAATATCAATTCATTGAATCTATTTTGCAGTTCAATGAATCAAGTCATTAATCTAATCATCATCATCTTAATCTAGTTTCAGCAATTCTGTTTCAATCATCTCAGTCATGTGCACAAATCTTTGCAATCTTAAGTTATAAAACTATTGTTTAGTCTTGATTCTGCTCAATTCATGTATATAAAAGTTGAATTCTCATTCTTTTCTTTGTCAGAATCATGTTTAAATGATACAATCAATGAAAATCAGAGTTGATAGTGCTTGATCTTTAGAGATAACTATAACTGAATATTAAGAATACAGAAGAAGATTGATACAAGAACTTCTATTTATGTAATGTTCAAAGACTGCGCTAAACTTGAAAGAAATATGTTTGTAACATGAAAAGAAAATGATGTAAATGAACAAGATGTTGATGAAAGAAAAAGAATGTTGAGAAAGAAAAAGAATGTTAAGAAAGAAAAAGAGTGTTGAGTTATATCTGAGTCAAATCTGAGTCAGATCTAGGTCAGATCTTAACTAAATTATTGATTAGTTCTAATCAGTCTTGATATGCTCGTAACATTACTCTTTTCTTTGAAAATTCATGTTTGCATGAATGTAGTTTCTTTGCTCACTTTTGTTGATAGTTATTTCAATATTTAGCGCGATTTGCTTGAATATAGCTTATGAAATTCATTCAAAACTTTCTCTGAGTCATTGAATTTCTCTTTATCAGCATAGTATCATTCATTGTTTCTATTTAAATCTTTTCATTTGACTTTGTACTGTATTTGATCTCAATAGCGTCTGAAGTTCAATATATCATTTATCTCTTAATGTTCATCATCTTTAATAATAATTGATCTGAGTGATTCTGAATGTTGTTTTGATAGAAAATCTTCTGAATACAATTGTAGTAGCTTCAAGCTGAATATCAAATGCAGATGCTTCATGCTGACTGATAAATGAAGATGATAGAAGATATTTATTTTAGCAGTGATTTGATAGAGATTTAGCTGTTTATCTTTCAAATCTTTGCAAAGTCTCGTTGTCTTGATGTTTCTGAAAGATAGTCAAACTCAGTCATTTACTTCATATGTGACGTCTCATTTATGTTTATTGATCTGAACTTCAATGATCAGTTTCGTCTTTTTCAATTCTTAACAATCAAAGCTCAGTAGCTCTTTCATTTAAATGACAATATCATTTGCTTTTTTAACTTCAAGTCATTCATGAATTATTTCATAGTCAGTTGTATTTGAATTGAAACTCATTCAAGAGTGAAATTCTTTATTAAAGTAGAAGAGAATCATTGAAGTAATTGAGAAAATATTGAAATTGTTGCTGAATTTCATCATAGATATTCATTTAACTCAGTCGTTCTGCATATAATTGCAGTAGATTCTAAGTTCGCGTTCAACGTTTTGATTGACTTGTTTCAATTGATCATTGATCTCAGAATGATAAACTGTGAATAAACTAGCTGTGATTCTCAGTCACTTGCAAAGACTTTTTCACATAGTTGATATGAATTAAAAGTCTCTGTTTGAAACAATAGAACTGAGTAGATCATGCAATCAATAAACGTTTCATAGCATGATTTAAATCGTTTCTTCAACTGAGATGTCATCATCTTCTTAATGACAGAAAACATAGTGATGTTCTTTAATGAGATAACATATGATTATGCAAATGATGTTATAGTCTTCTGACAGAGATAGTTCAGTGATAAAGTTCATAGCTATATCTTTTCAGCGTTTCTGTGAAATCAAAAAAGAATGATGAAGTTCATTGATGTTATCTTTAGAAACTTTGCTTCGTTGACAAGCATGACAGTTTTGAATGTATCATTGAATAGTAGCTTAATGATTTGATCAATAGTAAAAACGCTGAACTAGATCAATGATTCATTTATTGTTGAGATGAGAGATTGAAGATTGATCATGCACTTCTTGTAGTAATTTCGTGTGCATGTTCTCAAAGATTCACAGTAAATCTTTTTTAAATAGAACGTCATCAATGATTTTGCAGTTCTTCAGTTTAATGCTATGAAGCTTGAGCTTGTTGTCATTTTTAGCTTGTTTATATTCGCTGCAAAGCTCATTCATTTAATTAACTAATTGTACTCTTTGATATAAATTGACTTCTGATTTCGAATTTGCGCTCAATTTTAAGTCAATAAATAGAATATCAACTTTATCAAAGATAAAAATAGTTTGAAAGCAATCTTCAAATCGTTTAGCTGATTCAGAGACGTTTGCTAAAGACATTCAAGTTAACGCATTGACTTTAGTGTTCATTTTGCCTGATTTAAAGATGATCTGAAAATTGAACTTTGATAGAATGTTCAGATAGTTGACTTGATGTTGACTCAACTGTTTGTTTTTCATGAAGATTTTCAGAGCTTAATGATCAATGAATATCTGAATGAGTAATTCAGTACATTTCAGCTTAAGTTATCAATGTTTGAAACAGTGAATAATGATCAGCAATTTCTTGTCATAAATATGATAGTTGATTTCAGCGAGAATCATGCTTTTGCTGTAGAAGATCATCAAGTGAAGTATACTTTCATCATCATACTGAGACAGTATTTCATCTTTTACATAGTTCAATGCATCGATTTTCAAAATAGTCTGACGTTTGAGATTGAAATGACAAAGAACTGAAGCGAAACTGATCTGTTTCTTCAGATTTCTGAAAGCTTGAACGCAGACTTCATTTTAAACAAAAGACGTGTCTTTTCTAGTCAATTGAGTGAATGATTTGACTAGTTTGAAGAAGTTTCTAATGAAATGACGGTAAAAGTTCACAAATCTCATGAAGCTTTAAATTTCTTTCAAATTGATCAAAGTAGTTCAGTTGACTATGATGATCATCTTGCTTGAATTCATGCAAAGATCTTCTTCTGATACAATGACTTCTAGAAAGACTGTCTCTTTTATATTGAATTTGCACTTTCGAATATTCATCTGCAGTTCAGCTTCGTGTAGTCAATTCAATACTAGTTTGACATGATCTTTATGTTTCTTTCTCATTTTGCTATAGATGAGAATGTCATCTAGATAAACTTAACAAAGATCGTTCAGAAAGTTTCATAGAACATCATTCATATATTGCTGAAAGAAGATTGATTCATTAGTCAATTTAAATGATAACATCTTGTATTTATATGCTTCTAAAGCAGTGATAAAAGTGATGTAATTCTTGCTATTAAGATGTATTCACAGTTTGTTGAACATTAATATGATGTTCAATCTAGTCAGATGCTTGCAATTCACTATTTTATCAATAATATCATCTATCAATGATAGAGAATATCTATTTCTTTTGAAAATGATATTTAGCTTTCAATAGTTCATGCAGAATCAAAGATCTTCATTTGCTTTAAGAGTGAATAAAACAGGAAAGAAATAAAGAGTCTGATTGAAAGTGATGAATTTCTTCAACAGATTCTCATTTAAGTACTTCTTTACTTTCAGAAGTTTGACAGAGAACATTTAATAAACTTAACAGTGAGAAAGTGTTGAATCATTGATGAGCTCGATTTTATGATCATAGAAGCGATGAGAGAGTAGTTTATTTAATTGAACTCTTTCAAAAACATCTAGAAAATCATGATATTCTGAAGACAGCTTGACTTTAATAGCTTTCAAATTCTGAGTAGTTTTCTCAATGAAAGAGATGTTCAGAGCATTCAAATTGCACTGAGTGTTGTACGCGATTTTTCTATCAATATTCTTCATGAATAAAGTGAATACTTCAGTCTGATTCTTTTTTGAGTGATTCAACAATGTTTTGAACGAAGCGACGTTTATGCTTCAAATTGAGAATGACTTTTTCTGAATCATAGTTGAAACAGATCATTTGAGCATTCTAGAAATCTTTGACTGAGAGATAAAAGTAAACAAAGTTGATTGCAATCAACTTAAGTGCTTTGAATTGAGAGAAATTGAAAAAATCGAAATGAAAGTATTTAATTGATTCAAAAAAACAATGATGTTGATTTGCATATTCAGTAATATTTCATTTTTGTTCATTCATGATTTTTCTAATATGACTTCGTGATGATTGATGTCAGTTATCAACATAGAAACAGTCAATTTCTTATGACTTTCAATGATGAGATTTGATAGAATTTTATGAGTGATAGTTTTTTTAAATATCTTTTCATCATATTCTTTTATTAACTTCTCTTTTGTCAGTGATATAGATTGAATTCTCAGCTCTTTACATACTTTATCAACTAGATTGATATGTATGATTGTATAAACGACTGAATCACTGTCTATCAAAGAGCAAAGACTGAATGATTTGTTCTGCAAGATGAGAAGAGCATCAACTAAAAACAACTTATCAAAGTAATTCTCTTTCGATAGAATTTCATCTAGATTGCACAAAGATATAATCTTCACTTTAATGACTGTTGAAGAGATAACTAGTTTTTTAACTTGAACTCTGATTCAGTATTGAATTTAAAACAATCATAATTCTCATCAACTGCATTAACTTTGATAGATTGATTCAAGCATTCTTTGAAACTATGATCTGATTTGTGACATATGAAACAGGTTTCAACTAGAACGTCTGCATTCTTGACGTTAGTCAAAACTGCGCTGCGCGACTTTGATCAGTCAGACTTTGAAGTTGAAGACTGAACAGCAATAGTTGCTCTAGAAATGATGATCTTTGAATCATCATGTTTGAGTAGTTTGTTCTTGATCTCTTGAACTGCTTTATGTTCATTATTCAAATGAATCAGATAGTTTCGAATATCTGATAACTTAATGAGCGACTTTATCTGAGCTGTTCAAAAGATTCAAAGATGAAAGTTTATTTTATTCTTTAGATTAACGACTAGTACGTTCTTCTGATACTTCAGATAAATGTATAGTCATTAAAACTAATTAAAAAAATCATTAAATTTCTTTGATTCTTGAATCAGATTAATATATTCTTTACAATAGTTATCTTTCTTATCAGAGTCATGAAATGATTGAGCTAGTTTCTTTAGAAGTTCATTGACAGTCAGATAGAAATTGTCACAGTTGAAATCACATCTGACTTGAGTAACTTCAACAACATCATCTGCTAGTTGAAAGTGAATGTAGCTCAGCTTGTAAAGTTCATTTGAAAAGATGTCAACTGTTAGAGATCAGCATAGAGCGAGTCAATATGAGTGTCATTTAACTAGAAGATAAATGCTAAGAAAGAAAGATAGCTACAGAAAAGAAGCTGATTACATATGTGTGTTTCTCAGTCGACGCTAGACTCAATAGAGACTAGTCAAGATGACGAAGCGAGAATAGATCTGACAAGACTAGAAGACTGAGTCTGACAAGGCTAGAATCGTGACATTACTTTCTCTCTTCAACGATTCATGTTTGCATGAATGTATTTCGTGCTCGATTCGATTGATTGCTCAATCATAATTTCACAGACTCAGACTCATTAAATTCTGATTGACTGAATAGTTGAAAGCGCTTCTAGCGCGATTTGTTCGAATATTGAATATGAAAATCGTCAACTATCTTCTGAGCGTTCATAAATTCGTCGTCATCAGCGTTGTATCAATTGAGATCATTATCATAGTCATTTCATTTGACTCTATACTGAAGTCATCTTCAATATAGACGAGAATTCAATATATCGTCGATTTTTCATTCGTCTTCGTCGTTTATCACTATTGAATCTGAGAATTCGTTCTTTTGATCAGACAAGAGATCGTCGACGACAGAACGAAGCAGATCAGAATAAAATACATCATGAACATGCATAGACTCTGATAATTTCAGTTTATATGAAGAGTCGACGAGATTTAGATTGATGAAAGAATCGAGCATTTTTTCATCTAGCTTCTTGAAAGATCTCGCTGTAATGATGTTTCTTTCATTCAGAAACATCTTTGATTCGATCTTGTAATCAACTTCTTTTCTATGCTTATTGACTTGTTTCATCATTTGTTTTCGTGTTTTGACTAGCGACTCGCGAGCAAACTTCAGTGTTTTGTTCATATGTTCAGATATATTCTCGACTTTAGTCGTCTGCAAGCGTTCACGAGAACTTTCATATTCGCTGACATCGAGTTCAAAGCTCATACAAGAATGAAAATCTTTGTTTAGAAAGAAAGAGATCGAGAAGATGACTGAGAACAGAGCATTATTGTCGACGAACTCGATCATAAGTAGTAGCTTAGCTCAGTCATTCTGCATGTACAAACGAAAGAATCAAAGATATCTTTCAACGTTCTGATTGACTCATTCACTTTGATCATCGATTTGAAGATGATAAACAGTGAATAATCAAAGATTAATGCTTAGTCTTTTGCAAAGAAACTTTCATAGAATGAAGGTAAATTGAGAATCTCGATTCAAAACAATAAAATTGAGTAAATCATGTATTTGATATATTTACTGAAGCATTAGCTCTGCTGTTTTTTCTGCTGTGATTTCTTCATCATCAGTAGAACAAGAAATATAGTGTCGTTTCTTTGTCAATCTACATATCACTGTTAGTATGACGTTTTTGCCTTTCAAAAAAGATAAGTCGATGATGAAATTCATGACTATGTTCTTTCATTGCTGTTTGAGTATGAGTAGAGAATGTAGTAGTTCATTGAATTTATTTCAAGAAGTCTTTGATCGCTGACAAATGTAGCAGTTTCGAATATATCAATCTATTGTCTTTCACATCGAAGATCAATAGTAGTATCTTTTTATGATCTTCATCGTTCTGAGAATTTCGAAATGATCAATAAAAGATTGATCGTGAACTTTTTGAATTAGCTTCATTTGAAGATGCTCATTGAAGAAAACTCATAGAAGATCATCTCGATATAGTATTTCGTTCTGAACTCAACAATTTCTTGATTTAGTATCTTTGTATTGAGCTTCATCTTTTAATACGACTTCACGAAGTAGAATACAATTCTTGTTGATTCTGTTAGCTTCTAGAATCAATCGATAAATTGATTCATCGTTCTCTTTCTCTTCTAGATCAACGATTTTCATTCGATTCAACGTGAGAATTGTAGTTCGCTGATAGCGACATTGTTCATTCTCGAAGCTTCTAGAAACTGAATTGACTCAACGAGTCAATGCATCGACTTTGATGTTTTATTTGCCTGAGTGATACATGATTTTGAAGTTGAAATCAACGAGCTTTTGAACTCAGCGCATCTGATGTTTACTCAGCTCTTTATTCTTCATTAATGATGTCAGAGCTTGATGATCAGTGAACATCTTGATGAGTAGCTCAGTCAATTTCAGCTCAGATCATCAATGCTTGAAGACACGAATGATTGCTAGTAGTTTCTTGTCATAGATCTCGTAATTGCACTCAGCGAAGCTCAGATTCTTGCTGTAGTAGATCATCAAGTGCAATGTTTCTTCGTCATCATACTGAGAAAGTATGTCATCGTTGACGTAGTCGAATGAGTCTGTTTCAAGAATAGTCTTTCTATTCTAATCAAAATGACGAAGAATAGAGACTTCAGTCATTCATTTCTTCATATGATCAAAGATCATTTGACAAGCTTGATCTCATTCAAATATCATCTCTTTTTAAGTTAGTTGAATCAGAGAATAAACAATCTTCGAAAAGTTCTTTATAAAACGTCGATAGAAATTGCAGAAGTCGACGAAGAACTGCATCTGAGTGAGATTTGTAGAAGTAGATCATTCAACTACTGCTTGTACTTTTCTGAGATTTATCTTTAGTTCTTCGATGAATAGTAATAGTTTCAGAAAGAAGATCTTCTGAACATGAAACTTGCATTTGTTTATATTCATCTGAAGATCGATCTCTCATAGTCTATGTAGAACTAGTCGTACGTGTTTCTTATGTTTCTTCAATGTTTTGCTGTAGATGATAATGTCATCTAGATAGATCTGACAAAACTGATGAAGATAGTCAAATAGCACGTCGTTTATATAGTGTTGATAGAAAGTCGAGTCGTTGATTAATTTGAAAGACATCACGTGATATTTGTAGAAATCAAAAGAGGTAATAAAGATAGTCAAATCTTCGCTTCTTGAATGCATGCGTAGTTTGTTGAAGACGACTATTATATTCAATCGAGTCAGATACTTGCTATCTTGAATATGAGCGAGAGTTTCGTCTATTAAGAGTAGAGAGTAGCGATTTCGCTTGATCAAAGCATTGAGCTTTCTATAATCAACGCAGAAACGCAGACTATCGTTTTTCTTTTCAATGAATAGTATGAGCGAAGCGTATGAGATTGAGCTAAAAGATATAAAGTTCTTATTCAGATGTTCAATCAGATAATTCTTCATCTTTTGAAGCTTGTAATTAGACATATGATAGAGACGACTTCGAGAAGACGTTTTCTCGTCGATCAACTCAATTTTATGATCATAGAAGCGATGAGAGAATAGTTGATCAATTATCGCTCGATCAAACACGTCTAGATAGTCATGATATTTCGAAGAAAGCTTAGCTTTGACTTCTTTCAAGATCTCTTCATGTGAAAGCTCTTGTAGATTTACATCTTCGAGTTTATTTCTAGCTGTTTTTAGAAGTCGATCAATTTTCGTGATGATGATCACGAAAGTAGTCACATTCGATCGTTTGACTAGTGATCTATATGCTGCAGTCTCTATCATTGCTATGTTCATTGAATCGAAAGACGAAGCGAAGTTGATTGAACTAGATGATTTCATGATTCTACTGAATGAAGATGACTTCTCGCTGAGTCGAGTGATAACAGAAGAGATAAATCTCTTTAGTATTTAAGTAGAGATTGAACTCTTCTGTTCTATCACGATTTTCTTGCTCGAAAGAACAGTCGAATGAGCTTTGATAGAAGCTTTGATATGAGCTTCGAAACTAGAAAATTGAAGACAATCGTTTCTCATATCAATAGTCACTTTGATCTTGTTCATTTATGTTTTTTCGAGAATCATCTGATGTTGATTTAATCGAGTGATTAGCATAAAGATGAAACGTTTCATATGATCTTGAACAGTTAGATTCAAATAAATTGCATGAGTAATGAGCTTTTTTGCATAATGATCATCGAATTTTCTTATTGATTTGAGCTTGATTAAAGATAAAGATTCAATTTGCAAATGATCACAAACATTCTGCGCGATTAATTCATCAATGAACGAATAGTCAGCTGCTTCAGTGTCAATCAATGACTTTAATAAGTAACTAATTTCATTGCTAGATAGTACACATTCAGTAGTCAAAGATTTCAAAGCAAAGAGATCATTTGAGCTGCTCATTGTTGAAGAAATTAACACATCTTTCATCACGTCTTTGATGAAAGTCACTAGTTTTTTGCCTCATTTTTCGATTTCTCTGTAAATAATTTCTTCTCTTCTTTCGACATGACAATCTCATTGAGGCAAGAAATGAATGCATGAGATGTTGAAGTACTAATCTTCAGCTGAGAACAGTTCTTTGAAAGATGACTCGATACTTTGCAGTTGAAGTAGATGATTGACATTCTTGATCATTCAGATTCAAGAATGAAAAAAGTAGCGAGTTGAACATAGCTAGTAGTCGAGACTGATGCTGATGTTGACGAAGAAACGAAACGTTTTTTCAAAGCTGCTATTGATTTGACTGTTCATTGCTCATCACGTAGCTGATAATTGACTCATTGTTTGTTATTCACATCTTGAAGAAAGATCTTGAGCTTATCAAGTGAGCTAAACTCTATGAGGCAAACTGACAACGCGTTCTGAAGACGATTATTGATTTTATTCTGAATGTCGTTCATCAGAGTGATATTGTCGTAGTTCAGAAAGCTGAATATTCTAGTGAATTCTGAATAGAAGAAGCTGAAGAGCTTGTTGAGCTGCTTCAGAGTGACGTATTTGCAACGACACTTTCGAATCAGATTCTGATCTTCGTAAATTTCTTTCAGATGTTTCAGTAGCTCTGATAGTGATTGATAGAATGAGAAAGCATTAACATGATGCTTTGCATAAATTTGCTGATCAGCATCATCTTCTAGCCTGAAAATCACATAGGCAATACGAATCTTTTCAGTAGAGTAATGATTCGCGTTGACATCGAGCTTGTCAGCTATTTTGATGTTTCATGTCTTTCAGATAGAGTCATCTGTTTCAATGAAAATAAGTAAATTCGAAAGCTTAATGAACTTGTGATGATCATTCTCATTATCGAATAGAGTGAATGACTCTTGTGAGCTTCGAAGACGTTGATCGACTTCAGAAATCGATGAGATCTCTTTCTGATTGACTCGATGCTCGACTGACTGAGTCTTTTGACGAGACATAGATCGATCAGCTTGACGTTGTTTTGCTCTGAAGTTCAATCGCTCGCCTTGTAGCTGATGAATCTTTTTCTCTAACTCATCATTCTTATCAAAAGCGACTTCTAGTTGTTTTGCTCTCTTTTTGTGATCTTCTTGTATGAGAAGTCAGTGTTCATTGAGTTGTAGAGTCAAGTCGCGTTGACTTCGAAGCTCATTCAGCATATTGATGACTTCGTTGAGTTGATTGCTGACTCAATGAAACAGTTGTTCTTCGATGTTTATGTTTCATGCAATGACAGCTTTCTCAGCTTTGACTGAAGCATTGATGAGTAGAAGTGAAACTCTTCTATTGACAGTGCTTCTGAGCAGATGATTTGTTCAAAACTCAACTAACTTGACGTCGCGTATCATGATGAGAGAAGGTAGAAGTTGTTGAGGTAAGAGTAGATGAGAAATTGATGTTTTGAATTGATATTTTTTGATGAGTGAAAATTCAAAGAATCTCTTGTGAATTTCAGATAATAATTAAGTGCTTTATTCGAAGAATTTCTTGCGAATAGACTGGTGAAAATGAGTGTAGAATCGAAGAATTTCTTGCAATCTAAAATGATGATGCAAATTTGAAGAATCTCTTGCAAATTTTTCTTACTGAATAAATTGTTTCATATCATCTATTCATCGATAGCAGAGTAGTAGATGATGAGCATTTATCTAATGTTAGAAACCAGCATAAAGCGAGTCAATATGAGTGTCATTTAACTAGAAGATAAATGCTAAGAAAGAAAGATAGCTACAGAAAAGAAGCTGATTACATATGTGTGTTTCTCAGTCGACGCTAGACTCAATAGAAACTAGTCAAGATGACAAAGTAAGAATAGATCTGACAAGACTAGAAGACTAAGTCTGACAAGACTAGAATCGTGACATCAACGTTCATTGCTAGCTTCTCTTGTATGTTAAGAGATCAGTTCTCTCAAGTAGAATTCTTTTCATCAGTAAACATCAAAGAGTTGAATATTTTATGATATTTAAATCGGTCAAAGTAAATGACAATCAAGAAAGCAATGATGATTACATTGACTGTGATAATGATGAAAGCTTGTAGTTTTGCTTTCAACTATTGAATTTCACTCTTTTCTCGTTGTTTTATCTTAACAAGATGATCTGTTTCTTTATTAAGAACATAAATACATTTCTTTCATACTTTCATATCATTGAGTATGATGATTTCAGCGTTTGATTCGTTGAAAGCAATGAATGAAGAAGCGTGTTGTGAGTCAATGATAAAAGAAAGAGCTTGTGAACATGTTTATTGCAAGAGATTAACGAAAGCTTTATCTTTATCAGATGTGTTCTTAAATGTCATAATAAAGAAGATAAGAGTTGATTTGAACTGAACGAAGAATGAAGCTCAGTGATTTTATGAAGAAAGACGAATGTTTGTTCAATAAAGAAAATGTTTATGAAGATGATTGATTTTGAAGCAATTCACGAAGGTTTTTTATTATAAATTCTATTAATCAATTTTGAATGAATGCATATTGAATGAGCGATAGATCTTCTAGCAATTTAATAATCATATATTCTTGTTGATTCTATGAATTTTCTGATGTTGTTCTTGTCTTTCAAGATTAAATCATCAGGTAAACAAATTTCTTTAGACTCGATTCATCTGTACGAGTTGATTGAATGAGTAATGAGATCAGTATCATGTGATTAACAAATTCTTAATATAATGTCAGAATCATGTCTAAATGATACAATCAATGAAGATCAGAATTGATAGTGCTTGATCTTTAAAAATAGCTATAACTGAATATTAAGAATACAGAAGAAGATTGATACAAAAGCTTCTATTTATGTAATGTTTAAAGACTGCGCTAGACTTGAAAGAAATGTGTTTGTAACATGAAAAGAAGATGATGTAAATGAACAAGATGTTGATGAAAGAAAAAGAGTGTTGAGAAAGAAAAAGAATGTTGAGTCATATCTGAGTCAAATCTAAGTCAGATCTAGATCAGATCTCAACTAAATCATTAACTAGCTTTAATCAGTCTTGATATGCTTGTAACATTCTTTCACTCTTTGTCTTTCATCTTGTATATTATCTGATGTATTGTTCTGTATCTAGTTCAAGTAATATAATAATCAATTCTCTATATTGATAAAATCTTTAGTTCAGTCTAGTCTTTGACATTACAAAAAATCTACACTTTTTGCAACATTTTCATACATTGAAATCTCATTTAATTATTCTTTCGCTCAAATGAAGTCATCTTACAATCTTTCAATTGATGATGAGCGTGTTGTTAAACAGTTCACTCAAAGTATGATTGAAAATTCAGTTAAGATTTTTCATGCAATGCAAAAGCTTCAAAATCAAGTTTGACAACATGATGTTATCATCTTGTTCTTGTTCATCGTTCTCGATTCTTCAGTTTATATAAAGTTGAATTCTCAGTCTCTTGCAACAATATTTCAAATCATCACATAAATCTTGAACAATTAATCTTCTTTCATCATTCATCTCTCTGCAAACTCTGTTGCTGTCTCAATTCTCATTAAATTCAAAAAGCTTTTCAATATATTTAAGTATGAGAGAGATAAAGATTGATTGAATGTCTGAAAGCAGAGTCTGATACAGTGCATGAACGTAAATGATGATTGCTATTTCTTTCATTGAGTCAAGATCATTTATGTTGAGTCACAACTCATCATAGATAAGAAGATTCACAATTTAATGAATCAATATTGAGTCAATGATCTTTGTATCATTTTTATCTTCACAGATTGATGATACAAGTTGCATCATTGCTGCAACAATTCTTTCAAGACAGAAGATGTTCATTTATATCTTCGCGAAATTCTGAAGCAAGACATGAATAGCTTTATCAACTACTACAATCTCTTTTATCAAAAGAAAGAATGTTTTTTGATGAAAGATTTTTCATTGATTGACTGTCTGAAACGCAATGTCAATTATTTCACTTAAGTCATTGTTTTTTTCTGACAAAATCTTGATGAAATTTAATCATTCATCTTTTATCAATGAGTTCAAACATTCTTTGACATTGATGAAGAGCTTTAGCAGCTTAAGCATCATTAATCTCACTTCATCTTCATCATTGTCTTGTTCATCAAAGTCAAGAGCATTTCTGCATTGACTATTAATTCTTTGAATTTAAAGATCATCATCTTTGTGACTATTACTTCAACAATATCTTCATCTTTCTCTCTCTTGTTTCTTAATGAGTCAATGAATCTAAGCTTTGTCATTATCATCATTCAAGATAAGACTTTGATCATTTTTAAGATCAAGAAAATCTGCAACAAGTGAAAGTTGTATTACTATTGCAAGTTGCAACATTCAAGCAAAATCACTAAAGAATGCTTAAATAAAAAGCTCTTTACTCTGCATATCATGAACATTTATGACAGTGATGTTATCAATATAAATGAAGAAGTCTTGCAGTTTGCAAGAAAAGTTTAGTTTCTGAGCTAAATTATACTCAAAGATCTGTATACATATCATTTTGTCTACTAGTTTCAATCTTTTCACTCTCACTTCAATCATATAGAAAGTTTTCTGCTAAATTTATCTTGAAACTCTTTGAATTCAATTTGACATTCAAAGATAGTCACATGATAGTATTCTGTATTTTACGTCAAGCTTAATTTAAAGTTTTCATTCTTGCTCTGATTGATAGTAAAGTCTCTGCTTATGTCTTTATGAATAAATTCTTCACGCAACAACATCATCTTTTCTTGCATCAATTAACTTATTCTTGCAGACTTTGAGAATTTAATGATCAAGTCACTTTAATCAATGACATTATTCATGTCATTGAAATCACAATGATTCTCAATGAACACATTGAGAAACTATTCTTCTATGTTACTGAATTAAGTCAGTATTTCATCATCATGAGTCTGTCATGACTTTATCATCACGTCATTGATGTTAATTTTGAGCACAATATTCTCATCTTGTCTTTCTTTTTCTGTCTTAATCATTGTTGTTCATTTCTCATCAAGATCTATGATCTTAATCAACAAGAAGAAAATTTCTTGTTTGAAGTTAACAAAGTAACTTTCTCTCAATCTCACTCTCAATTCACTTGAAAGAAGTAACTCAGTTTTCAGTTCGCTCACAAGAAGCAATTCAGCATTTAGTTCGCTTGTAAAAAGCAATCTAGTTCTTCATTCACTTCAAAGAAGCAATTTAGTTTCTCGTTTACTCATAAGAAGCAATTCAGTTCTTAATTCACTTGCAAGAAGCAACTCAGTTTCTCGTCTGCTCACAAGAAGCAATATAATTCTTTGTTTACTTATGAGAAGTCAACTATTATTCAGCTCGTTCACAAGAAACAAACTTTGTTCAGTCTTGTCTCTCATCTGAAACAAGAAACTTTTAGTTATATTTTTCAAGTCATTTAAAAAGAATACTCATTAAAAATCAAGTGTCAAAATTCTTCTTTCTTTAAAACTTCTGTTGTTTCTCAAGCAGATCAATTCGATCAATCTTTTATACAACTTGACATAGTTGAGTTGAAAGCTCAAAGCTTTGATCATGCTGCTCATGTCAAAGACATTGAAGTGTTTTACATCATTCTAAAGAAAATCAATGTCTTTTTAAATCTTGAGTTAATCTCATCTTCTAGTTTAGACTCTGACGAGTCAAAATTGCGTCACGCAACTTTGACTGTTCATTCAAAGAATAGTTCAACTCTTGCTCAGTTTTTATCTCACTTTCAAGACAGTATGTATGATAAGAATCATCATCTGAATCTTCATCAAATAAAAAAGAAATTTCATTTGACTGCATTCATGACACAAGAAGATCTTGAAGTTTATTGACAAAGTAAGAACGTTAATTCAGTCATAATTTTATTGTTCAGATATTTCAAGTTTCTAAATGTTTTCTTCAAGAAAAACGTTGATATCTTGTCTTTGCATCAAGCTCATGATCATGTCATACATCTTAAAGAAGATGCTCAACTCTCAATCTTCACTTTGTACAACATGAGTTGTGATGAAATTCTAGAACTTCGTCATTATTTGAATAAAAATCTGAGCAAAGATTTCATTCAAGTTAATCACTTTCAGACAATCATCTCTGTTCTCTTCATTAAGAAATTCGAAGAAGAACTTTGCTTCTGCATGAACTATTGAGATCTGAACGCTATTACAGTCAAGAATAGATATTCTCTGCTTCTGATTTCAGAAACGCTGAATCATTTAAGTTGAGCTAAAATCTTTATCAAGCTGAATATCATTTCTGCGTTTAATTGACTTTGAATCAAAGAAGAAAATGAAGCTCTCATCATTTTTCATACTTGATTTAAATTATTCAAATATCTAGTCATGTTTTTCAATTTATATAATGAGTCTGTCTCATTTTAAAAGTATATCAACAATACTTTTCATGAACATTTAAATAAGTTTTATACAGCTTATCTGAATGACATCTTGATCTATTTCAATAATGAACTTGAACACAAGATTCATGTCAAACTCATTCTGCAGAAGTTGCAAGAAGCAAATCTTCAGACAAATATAATTAAATGCAAGTTTCACATCTCTTAAGTCTTGTATTTAGAATTGATAATCATCATCAAAGAAATTAAAATGAATTCTTTTAAGATAAACATCATTGTCAACTAATTCATCTTGATCAACATTAAAGACGTTCAAAGTTTTCTAGATTTCGCGAACTTCTATAAAAGATTCATCTATGACTATAGTAGAATAGCTATATCGCTTACTCATCTCATTAGAAAAGATGTACTTTTTATCTGATTTCAGAAATATCAGATTGCATTCAACATTCTTAAGAAAGTCTTCACTTTCAAGATTATTCTTCATCATTATAATTCAGATCACAAGATTGTGATAGAAATCAATGCTTTAAACTATGTGTTTGAAAACATTCTTTTTCAATATGATGAGAACGAGATTCTTCATTCAGTCGCTTACTTTTCAAAAAAGCATAACTCAGTCAAGTGTAACTATGAGATTTATGATAAAAAACTCATGATCATTGTTTATGCTTTCAAGAAATGATGATCAGAGCTCAAAGACTTTATCTACTTTGTTGAGATGATCACAAATCACAAAAATCTTAAGTATTTCATGTCAATTAAGCAATCGAATCATCATCAAGCTCATTGAAGTGAGTTTCTGTCTAAATTCAACTATCACATCGCTTATCATTTTGACAAGATTGATAATAAGTTGAATGCTCTGACACGTCACTCAGAAAATCTCTTTAAAGAGAAAAATACATTTGATTCTCAACATCAATATCAACATCAAACAATTCTGAAAACTTATGTTTTAAATCTTGATATTATTAAGAATCTCACTCTTAATGTCTTCAACATCAAAGTCATGAAGCTTCAGTCACAAATCATTGCTTTAAATTCAGTTCAGTTACATTTGTTCTCAGTTATTTCAGCACTTTTGCAAATTCTAGCTTTCATGAATCTAGAAATCAAAGAATTCAACATTAAAAACATCAAGTCTCAGTTAAATCAAGATACTTTGAATCTTGATGAAGATTTTGCTGACACTTTCACTCAGACATTGTAAAAACAAGTTGAAATCAATGATAAATTGACAGCTCAGATAATTGAAGTGCTTTGCAATGAAGCACAACATCACAACAAGATTTCTCTAGTTAAGTGTGAAGAACACGAGAATCATCTGTACTTTCAAGAAAGAAAGTATGTGCTCAACTCAGATAAACTACATCTTCATATCATTCAGCTCACTCATGATAATGTTGTCAATGATCATTCAGAAAGAGCAAAAAGCTATGAACTAATTAATCAAGTCTACTGATGATCAAACATTTATAAGTATGTTTAATGCTTCATATGAAACTGTCACGTATGCATACGTTTCAAGCTCTCTAGACAATGAACTCAAGAATGATTGCATTCTCTTTCAATCTTTGAACGTTGTTGACGTGATGTTTTCATGAACTATGTAAATTCTTTATCGCTCAGTACTTTCATGAGTATCACATATAAATATGTTCTAATCTTCATTAATTGTCTTATCAAAATGAAACATTTAGTTCTCATCACTTTTATGAAAGTTGAAGAAGTTATTAACTGCTTTTATGCTCATGTTTGAAAACATCATGATTTACTTAAGTTCTTCATGTCTGATTGAGACACACAATTCATCTTCAATGTTTGAAAGCATATATGTAAAATGCTGAAGATAAATGCTAAGTTATTAATGATGTATCACTCTGAGATTGATGATTAAATCAAGAAAGTCAATGCTGTCATGAAGCATTATCTTCAAGTCTTTGTCAACTATATGCAGAATGACTGAGTTAAGTGACTTTCTGAAATCAAATTCATCATTAATAATGCATCATTATTAATCACTTTAACATCATTCTTCTTGATCAATTTGAGTCAGAACTTATGTTTAAACTTTAAGTTTTCTGAATCTTTGCTTAAGAATCTTACATCTTAAGCTCAAAACAAGTTAATCAATGTAAAAGAGTTCATCAAGAAGATGAAGAATCTAACTGAGCATTTACATGATGAGATGCTTATAGCTTAGATCATTTACGAATTTAATGTTAATCTTTCTTCTCGTTCTTGTTTTAAATACTTCGTCAAAGATGAAGTCTGACTGAATGCTCATAATCTCAGCATCGCTCATCTTGCTATCAAGTTAAATGATCATAATGTTAACTTCTTCAAGATCAAGCATGTCTTCAAGAATAATTCTCTGATCATTGAGTTAAATTTTTCAGCATTCATGAAGATTCATTCAATCTTTTATGTTACTTTTTTGAGTCATATCACAAGTGATTTTCTTTCAAGTCAACATCAGAAATTTTAAGAACTTGTTATCATTGAAAATGACGAAAGATTCTGATATGTAAACAGCATACTAAACTTCAAGCGTGATAAACATTATAACTCATTTCTGCTCAAGTATTATGTTGATTGAAAAGATCACTTTTCTACTTAAGAGTCTTTTCATCTTCTGAATAATTATGAGCAAGCACTTGATGAATATCATCTTGTCAACTCTGTCATCAAAGAATCACATGTACTGTCATGTGTGATATCTCAATGTTAATATCAAGAACTTTAAGTTCAATTTTCATCATCTCAACTCAGCTCAGATCTGACTCAGATCTTGTTTAAATTTGATTCAAACATTTTGCTTAAATCTGATTCAGATGTGACTCAAATGTATTTTAGTCTCACTTATGCATCATCATGTTAAAATGCATCTCATCTCATTTCATTCTTCAAACATTTTGCTCAAATCTGATTCAGATGTAACTCAGATTTATTCTAGTCTCATCTGTGCTTCATCATATTAAAATGCATTCACATCAATTCTTGTCTTATTTCAATCTTCATCTTCAATTTTTTCTCATTTCATCTTGTTTCTTCTTATCATCTTGCAGAAGTTCAGTCTTAAAGAGAGAAGTTACTGTCATGATGTCAGATCATCAACTCAATTTAAAACATAAATAATCAATGTTTTAAATAATCTCAATTCATTGAATCTATTTTGCAATTTAATGAATCAAGTCATTAATCTAATTATCATCATCTTAATTTAGTCTCAACAATTCTGTTTCAATTATCTCAGTCATGTGCATGAATCTTTGCAATCTTAAGTCATAAAACTACTGTCTAGTCTTGATTCTGCTCAATTCATGTATATAAAAGTTGAGCTTTCATTCTTTTCTTTTGCTTTTTATCTTATGTCTTGTACATTATCTGATGTATTGTTCTGTATCTAGTTCAAGTAATATAATAATCAATTCTCTATATTGATAAAATCTTTAGTTCAGTTTAATCTCTGACAGTTTTCAATTTTAAGAATCTTATCCGACTGCTTTTTGCATGCTTTGCAAGCATTTTCAGCGACTTTTATTTGACTTAATTGATTTTGCAGCAACTTTATTTTATGAATCATTGCATTAACATTTTTTCAGAATGTACAAAGCTTTATAGTAAATTCTTCTGATGTTGATTCATCAGTTAATTCAAGCAGCTGATTTTCAAGTGCTGCTCAACTAGTAGAAGTCTTTCAAATGATTGAATCATTTATAGTAGATGAAGATGTAATAAATCAATTTAAACATTCAATAATTTGAACTTTATTCAATACTATCTTTGAATTAAAAGAAATTAAGTCAGTATGCTTTCATGCAAATTGAATGATAAATTCTTTGAAGACTTTGATTTGAAATTCATTGAAAACAGTTAAAAATTCAACTTTTGAAAAGATTTCATTGTTGCAATCATGTACTTCAAGAATCAAGTTAGTTTAACATAAATCATGTCAGACTATCATAAACTAGTATAAAACTGATGTTGACATGCTAGCGATTTAGTGTGTCTTCATGAGTAAAACTCATAACATGTTGCATCTTCTTTCTTCTTCAGCTTTGAACTTCTAGTTAGAATACACTCATATGATTTGCTTTATGCAAATTCATAACATTAGTTCAAAGCTCATCAATTTTGCTATCAACATGTAAATGATATAAAAAACAAGCTAAATCACTCAAACTTGAATCAGAATTAAAATTCGAAAATTGAGTTCAGAAGATTCATTAAAAATCAAGAAATTTCTAAAACAGAACAGAAGAACATGAACATATTGTTCTAAATTAACTCTTTACTGAGCTTGTCATCAGAATAGAAGAATAGAAGAACATGAACATATTGTTCTAGAACTGAAATCAGAAATTTCAGTTGAATCTCAATCAGCAATTTTCTACTCACACAATGACTAGAAGCACAGAATTAGAATCAGAATTGTTAGAGATTTGTTTAGAGTGAGTCAGATAAAGATGTCATTTAACTAGAAGATAAATGCTAAGAAAGAAAGATAGTTACAGAAAAGAAGCTGACTACATATGTATGTTTCTCAGTCGACGCTAGACTCAATAAAAACTAGTCAAGATGATGAAGTGAGAATAAATTTAACAAGACTAGAAAACTGAGTCTGACAAGACTAGAATCGTAACATTACTTTCTTTCTTCGACAATTCATGTTCACATAAATGTATTTTCTGCTCAACTCAATTGATTGTCAAATCTAAATCATGATTGATTGAATTGTTGATTAGTGCAATTTGTTTGAATATTAAATATGAAAATCATTAACAACTTTCTGAGCATTGATAAATTCATTATCATCAGCGTTGTATCAATTGAGATCATTGTCATAGTCATTTCATTTGACTCTATACTGAAGTCATCTTTAATATCAACGAAAATTCAATATATCATCGATTTCTTACTTGTCTTCATCGTTTATCACTATTGAATCTAAGAATTCATTCTTTTGATCAGACAAGAAATCGTCGACGACAGAGCAAAGCAGATCAGAATGAAATACATCATGAACATGCATAGACTTTGATAATTTCAGTTTATATGAAGAGTCGACAAGATTTAGATTGATGAAAGAATCGAGCATTTTGTCATTTAGCTTCTTGAAAGATCTCGCTGTAACAATGTTTCTTTCATTCAGAAACATCTTTGATTCAATCTTATAATTAACTTTTTTTCTATGCTTATTAACTTGTTTCATCATTTGTTCTCATGTTTTGACTAGCAATTTGCGAGCAAACTTCAGTGTTTTGTTCATATGTTCAGATATATTCTCAACTTTAGCTGTCTGCAAGCGTTCACAAGAACTTTCATATTTGATGACGTTGAATTCAAAGCTCATATGAGAATAAAAGTCTTTGTTTAGAAAGAAAGAAGTCAAGAAGATGACTAAGAACAAAGCATTATTGTTAATAAACTCAATCATGAGTAGTAATTTAGCTCAGTCATTCTGCATGTACAAACAGAAGAATCAAAGATATCTTTTAACATTCTGAATAACTCATTTACTTTGATCATTGATTTGAGAATGATAGACTGTGAAGAGTTGAAGATTAATGTCTAGTCTTTTGCAAAGCGACTTTCATAGAATGAAGATAAATTGAGAGTCTTGATTCAAAACAATGAAATTGAGTAAATCATGTATTTGATATATTCACTGAAGCATTAGCTCAGCTGTTTTTTCTGCTGTGATCTTCTCATCATCAGTGAAGCAAGAAATATAATGTCGTTTCTTTGTCAGTTTACATATCACTGTTAGTATGATGTTTTTATCTTTTGAAAAAGATAAGTTAATGATGAAATTCATGACTATATTCTTTCATTACTGTTCAAGTATGAGTAAAGAATGTAGTAGTTCATTGAATTTATTTCAAGAAGCTTTTGATCGTTGATAAATATAGCAGTTTCAAATATATCAATTTATTGTCTTTCATATTGAAAATCAATAGTAGTATTTTCTTATGATCTTCATCATTCTGAGAATTTTGAAATGATCAATAGAAGATTAATCATGAACTTCTTGAATTAACTTCATTTGAAGATGCTCATTGAAGAAAACTCATAGAAGATCATCTTGATATAGTATTTCGTTCTGAACTTGATAATTTCTTAATTTAATATCTTTGTATTAAGCTTCATCTTTTAATACAACTTCATAAAGTAGAATATAATTCTCATTGATTCTGTTAACTTCTAGAATTAATCGATAAATTGATTCATCGTTCTCTTTCTCTTCTAAATCAGTAATTTTCATTCAATTCAACGTGAGAATTGTAGTTCGCTGATAGCAACATCATTCATTCTTAAAGCTTCTAGAAATTGAATTGACTTGACGAGTCAATGCATCGACTTTGATGTTTTGTTTATCTGAGCGATACATGATTTTGTAGTTGAAGTCAATGAGCTTTTATACTCAATGCATTTAATGTTTACTTAACTCTTTATCTTTCATTAATGATGTTAAAGCTTGATGATCAGTGAACATCTTAACGAGTAGCTCAGTCAATTTCAGCTCAGATCATCAATGCTTAAAGACACGAATGATTGCTAGTAGTTTCTTGTCATAGATCTCATAATTGCACTCAGCGAAACTCAGATTCTTGCTATAGTAAATCATTGAATGCAATGTTTCTTCATCATCATACTGAGAAAGTATGTCATCATTGACGTAGTTGAATGAGTTTGTTTCAAGAATAATCTCTTTATTCTGATCAAAATGACGAAGAATAGAAGCTTCAATCATTCGTTTCTTCATATGATCAAAGATCATTTGACAAGCTTGATCTCATTCAAATATCATTTCTTTTTGAGTTAGTTGAATCAAAGAATGAACAATCTTCGAAAAGTTCTTTATAAAACGTTGATAGAAATTGCAAAAGTCAATGAAGAATTGCATCTGAGTGAGATTTGTAGAAGTAAATTATTCAACTATTGCTTATACTTTTCTGAGATTCATCTTTAGTTCTTCAATGAATAGCAATAGTTTCAGAAAGAAAATCTTCTGAACATGAAACTTGCATTTGTTTATATTCATCTAAAGATCAGTCTCTTGTAGTTTATGTAGAACTAATCATACGTGTCGCTTATGTTTCTTCAGTGTTTTGCTGTAGATGATAATGTCATCTAGATAGATCTGACAAAACTGATAAAGATAGTCAAATAGCACGTCGTTCATATAATGTTGATAGAAAGTTGAGTCGTTGATTAATTCAAAAGACATCACGTGATATTTGTAGAAATCAAAAAAGATGATAAAGATAGTTAAATCTTCGCTGCTTGAATGCTTATGCAGTTTGTTGAAGATGACAATGATGTTTAATTGAGTCAAATACTTGCTGTCTTAAATACAAGTGAAAGTTTCGTCTATTAGCGATAAGAAGTAATGATCTCGTTTAATCAAAGCATTAAGCTTTCTGTAGTTTACACAGAAACGCAAGCTATCATCTTTCTTTTCAATGAATAGTATGAGCGAAGCATATGAAGCTGAGCTAGAAAATATGAAGTCTTTATTCAGATGCTTGATCAGATAATTCTTCATCTTTTGAAGCTTATAGTTAAACATATGATAAAGATGACTTTAAGAAGATGTTTTCTTGTCGATCAACTTAATTTTATGATCATAGAGACGATGAGAAGATAGTTGATCAGTCATTGCTCAATTAAACACGTCTAGATAGTCATGATATTTCAAAGAAAGCTTAGCTTTGACTTTTTTCAAGATCTTTTCATGTGAAAGCTCTTGTAAATTTACATCTTCGAATTTATTTCTAGCTGTTTTTAGAAGTCAATCAATTTTCGTGATGATGATCACGAAAGTAGTCACATTCAATCATTTGACTAGTGATTTATATGCTGCAGTCTTTATCATTGCTATGTTCATTGAATTGAAAGACGAAGACTTGACTGAATTAAATGATTTCATGATTTTACTGAATGAAGATGACTTCTCGCTGAGTAGAATGATAACAGAAGAAATAGATCTCTTTAGTATTTGAGTAGAGATTGAACTCTTCTGTTCTATCGCGATTTTCTTGCTTGAAAAGACAGTTAAATGAGCTTTGATAGAAGCTTTGATATGAGCTTCAAAACTAGAAAATTGAAGATGATTATCTTTTATATCAATTGTTATCTCAATCTTGTTCATTCATGTTTTTTCAAGAATCATCTAATGTTTATCTAATCAAGTGATCAGCATAGAGACGAAACGTTTCATATGATCTTGAACAGTTAGATTTGAATAAATTGCATGAGTAATAAGCTTTTTTGCATAATGATCATTGAATTCTCTTATTGATTTGAACTTAATTAAAGATAAAGATTCAATTTGCAAATGATCACAAACATTCTGCGCGATTAATTCATCAATGAATGAATAGTTAACTGCTTCAGTGTCAATCAATGACTTTAATGAGTAACTAATTTCATTGCTAAATAGTACACATTCAGTAGTCAAAGATTTTGAAGCAAAAAGATCATTTGAACTGCTCATTATTGAAGAAATTAACACATCTTTCATCATGTCTTTAATGAAAGTCACTAGTTTTTTGCCTCATTCTTCAATTTCTCTGAAAATAATTTCTTCTCTTCTTTTGACATGATAATCTCATTAAGACAAAAGATGAATGCATGAGATGTCAAAGTACTAATCTTCAGCTGAGAGCAGTTCTTTGAAAGATAACTTGATACTTTGCAGTTGAAGCAAATGATTAACATTCTTGATTATTCAGATTTGAGAGTGAAAAAAGTAGCGAGTCAAACATAGCTAGTAGCTGAAGCTGATGTCAACAAAGAAACAAAACGTTTTTTTGAAGCTGCTATTGATTTGACTGTTCGCTGCTCATCACGTAGCTGATAATTGACTTGTTGTTTATTATTCATATTTTGAAGAAAGATCTTAAGCTTATCAAGCAAGCTAAACTTTATAAGGCAAACTGATAACACGTTCTAAAAATAATTGTTGATTTTATTCTGAATGTTGTTCATCAGAGTGATATCATCATAGTTTAGAAAGCTGAATATTCTAGTGAATTCTGAATAGAAAGAGCTGAAGAACTTGTTGAGCTGCTTCAAAGCAATGTATTTGCAACAACACTTTCAAATCAGATTCTGATCTTCATAAATTTCTTTCAGATGTTTCAGTAGCTTTGATAATAATTAATAGAGTGAGAGAACATCAACATGATGCTTTGCATAAATTTGCTGATCAGCATCATCTTCTAGTTTGAAAATCACATAGACAATATGAATCTTTTCACTAAAATAATAATTTACATTGACATCGAGCTTATCAGCTATTTTGATGTTTCATGTCTCTCAAATAGAATCATCTGTTTCAATGAAGATGAGAAAATTCAAAAGCTTGATGAACTTGTAATGATCATTCTCATTATCAGATAAAGTAGAAGATTCTTATTAAAAGCAAGCTTCTTTCTGATTGACTTGTTGCTCAGCTGACTGAGTATCTTGACGAGATATAGATTGATCAGCTTGACGTTGTTTCACTCTGAAGTTCAATCACTCATCTTGTAACTGACTGATTCTTTTCTCTAACTCATCATTTTTATTAAAAGTGACTTTTAGTTGTTTTGCTCTCTTTTTGTGATCATCTTGTACAAAAAGTCAGTGTTCATTGAGTTGTAAAGTTAAGTTTTGCTAACTTCAAAGCTCATTCAGCATATTGATGACTTTGTTGAGTTGATTGCTAACTCAATGAAACAGTTATATTTTGATGTTTATGTTTCATGAAATGACAGCTTTCTCAGCTTCGACTGAAGCATTAATGAGTAGAAGTGAAACTCTTCTACTGACAATGCTTTTAAGCAGATGAGTTGTTCAAGACTCAACTGACTTGACATCACATATCATGATGAGAGAAAATAGAAGTTGTTGAGATAAAAGTAGATGAGAGATTGATGTTTTGAATTGATGTTTTTTTTTTGATAAGTGAAAATTCAAAGAATTTCTTGTGAATTTCAAGTAATAATTAAATGCTTTATTCAAAAAATTTCTTGCGAATAGAATGATGAAAATGAGTGTAGAATTGAAGAATTTCTTGCAATTTAAAATAATGATGCAAATTTGAAGAATCTCTTGCAAATTTTTCTTACTGAATAGATTGTTTCATATCATTTATTCATTGATAGCAAAGTAGTAAATGATGAGCATTTATCTAATGTTAGAGATCTGTCTAGAGCGAGTCAGATAGAAGTATCATTTAACTAGAAGATAAATGCTAAGAAAGAAAGATAGCTACAGAAAAGAAGCTGACTACATATGTGTATTTCTCAGTCGACGTTAAACTCAATAGAAACTAGTCAAGATGACAAAGCGAAAATAAATCTGAACAGACTAGAAGATTGAGTTTGACAAGACTAGAATCATGACAAAAATCAGTAAGCATTGCTCATTATGAACTTCAAAATGTTGAAAGAAAATCACTTTTATCACAAAATTAAACAGCATCAGAAGAAGAAGACATGAATGCATCGTTGAATATAAAAGAAGAAAACATGAACATGTTGCTTTTTAATCATGAAATGATCAAGATCAGCATCAGCACTGAACTGAATGCTTGAATAAACACTCATGAAGCAAATGATCTTGTTACGTTTATCAAGTACATGTATTAACAGCATGACATCAAAATCAAGATTCACAATGACATGATTTAGATGTTGAATGATGTCAACAAGATCAACATTGAATTGAAAGTTACATAAACAACATTGAATATTGTTTGAATGTATTTACAGAAAGAAATAAAGAAAAAGAACATGATTATACATCATTTAAAAGTAACATTAAGTCAACTAAGCACTTTGATTTTGAAAAATTGATTCTTGAAGTTAATTAAGCTATCTGATTCATCTCTGTTCAAAGATTCAAGACAGAATGTAAATAATTAATTGTCTTAAATGTAAAACAAGTTGAAAATGAACAAGAATTATTTTTCTATTGAAGAAATGAAGATTGTATATGTGAAAAGTTGAGTCAGTGAAACGATGATCAAACACATAGCACTCAGAATAAGAAATATGATCACAAATTCATTTCTTGAAGCAGAAGAAATACTGTCAATCATGAATAAAATGTATGACAATCTCAATTAACATCACACAACTCAACAACAGTTTTTAAAGCTGTATTAAAACAAGATCTTCTTTCATGAATTTTGAATGAAATTTCAAAGACTTAGTGTGAAACTAAAATATAATAACAAAATTCTATTAAATGATTTTCAGCATAAGATTAACTCAGATCTTCAGCAAGTCATGATCAATGAATGAACTATGAATTTGAATGAATTCGTTGACATTTGCATGCAAGTCAACGTTTGATTGACGAATTAAATGCTCAATCAGCTCTCAAAACATCAACAACTCAAGTCATTCATTTTATCGCTAGCATCTTGATGATGATCATAACTGCGATCTCAACTTCAATCTTTGCATGAAAGAAACTCAGAATATTGAACGTTGATTCTGTTAAAGAAAAGTTGTTTAAAAAAAACTTTGCTTCAAATGCAAAAAGTTAAAACATAAAGTATGTGACTGTCTTAAATCAGCTCAGATGCATGAAATCACAATGAATTCAAAAAACAATCTGTTTTCATTAAAGTAGTGACTGAAAGCAATATACTTATATTTTGCTTCATCAGCATGTCTGATGATTCATTTGATTTCAAGTCATTCATGTTGCGATTGTGCATGTTAGAAGTCGATTTAAAGCGAGTCATAAAGATGTCATTTAACTAATAAATAAATGCTAAGAAAGAAAAGTATCTACAGAAAAGAACTCGATTCTTATATGTGTGTTTCTCAGCTCTGTGCTAGACTCAATTGAGTTGATGTCTTACACATATGATGCAGAGTCTCAATAATATCATCTCTAGATTAGATTTTCGCTAGACTTGATTAGAATGAAATCAGGCGAAGACTAGATGAAGAATAGACGAAGACTAGAATCGTAACATTACTTCTTTTTCTTGACTATTCATGTTCACATGAATGTTGTTTTCTAGTGCGCTTTTCTTGAATATCTGATATGAAATTCATCAATCATCTCTTGAGCGTTCATAAACTCGTCGTCGTCAGCGTTATATCAGTTGAGATCGTTGTCATAGTTCTTTCATTTGATTCGATATTGAAGTCGTCTTCTATAGCGTCAAAAGTTCAGTATATCATCGATTTTTCATTCGTCTTCATCGTTTATCACTATTGATTTCGAAGATTCATTCTTTTGATCAGACAGAGAATCATCGACGACAGAACGAAGAAGTTCTGAATGAAATACGTCGTGTATATGCATAGTCTCTGATAGTTTCAACTTATAGAATGAGTCAACAGACTCAGTGATCTGAAATGAGTCGAGCATCTTGTCATTCAATTTTTTGAAAGATCTCGCTGTAACGATGTTTCGTTCATTCAAGAACATCTTTGATTCAATCTTGTAATTGATCTTCTTTCTATGCTTATTAGCTTGATTTATCATTTGTTTTCGTGTTTTGATCAGAGCTTCACGAGCGAAGATCAATGTCTTGTTCATTTGTTCAGATATATTCTTGACTCGATTGATCTGCAAGCGTTCGCGAGTGCTTTCATACTCGATGATGTCAGAGTCAAAGCTCATACAAGGGTGAAAGTTCTTGTTCATGAAGAAGAAAATCAAGAAGATGACTGAAGACAAGACGTTATTGTTGACAAACTCGATCATGAGTAGTCACTTGAATCAGTCGTTCTGCATGTACGAACAGAAGAAATGAAGATATCGCTCGACATTCTGATTGACTCGTTCGCTTTGATCATCGATCTGAGAGTGATAGACGATGAACAATCAAAGAGAAATGCTCAGTCGTTTGCAAAGAAACTTTCAAAGAATGAAGATGAATCGAGAATCTCGATTGAATACAATGAAGCTGAGTAGATCGTGAGTTCAATATATTCATTAAAGCAACATTTCAGCTGTCTTTTCGACTGTGATATCTTCATCATCAGTGATGCAAGAGATATAATGCCTTTCTTTCAACAATCTGCAGATGACAGTCAGAATAGCGTTATAGTTGTACGAATCAGATAGATCGATAATGAAGTTCATGACTATGTTCTGTCATCGCTGTTCAGATATAGATAGAGGTTGAAGCAAGTCGTTTAATTTATTTCTTGATGTCTTTGAACGTTGACATATGTAGCAGTTTCGAATATATTAATCTATCGTTTTTCGCATAGAAGATCAATAGTAATTTCGCTTTATGATCTTCACTGTTCTAAGAATTTCAGAATGATCAATCGACGATTGATCATGTATCTCACGAATCAGATTCATTTGTAGAAGCTCGTTGAACGAGATTCATAGCTGACTATCATGATACAAGATTTCATTCTGAGTTCAACAATTCTTCAATTTGATATCTTCATATTGTGCTTCGTCTCTTGCTATTGCTTCGCGAAGTAACGTACAATTCTCGTCGATTTTATTAGTCTCAAGAATCTGTTTATAGATTGATTGATCATTATTCTTCTCTAGATCAGCGATCTTCATTTGATTCGATGTCAGAATAGTAGTTCTTTGATATCAAATGCGTTCATCGTCGAAATCTCTAGGCACGAAGTCAGCTCGACGAGTTAATGCATTGATCTTAATGTTTTGTTTGTCAGATCGATACATTATCTTGAAGTTGAAGTCAGCTAGCTTCTGAACTCAGCACATCTGTCATCAACTCAGCTTCTTGTCTTTCATCAATGAGATGAGCGCTTGATGATCGATGAACATCTTGATAGAAATGTCGATCAGCTTTAGTTCAAGTCATCAGTGTTCAAAAGCTCGAATTATGATTAGCAGTTCTTTATTGTATATCTCGTAGTTGCATTCAGCAAAAGACATGTTCTTGCTATAGAAGACAATTGAATGTAGAACATCTTCATCATCATATTGAAACAGAACTTCATCGTTGACGTAGTCGAATGAGTCAATTTCAAGAATGAAATCGCAAATCTGATCAAAGTGACGAAGTATAGAAGTCTCAGTCATACGTCTCTTCATGTGATTGAATGCAGTTTGACAGACTTCGTTTCATTAAAATATGATCTTCTTTTGAATGAGTTGAATCACTGAACGAACAATCTTCGAAAAGTTCTTGATGAAGCGTCGATAGAAATTGCAGAAGTCAATGAAGAACTGTATCTGAGTGAGATTATTGAATGTAGATCAATCAACGACTGCTTGCATCTTTCGTGAATTCATCTTAAGTTTCTCGATTGACATCAAAAGTTCTAAAAAGATGATTTTCTGAACATGAAACTTGCATTTATCGATGTCTATTTGTAGATCAGCTTCTCGTAGTCTATTCAAGATCAATCATACATGTTGCTTGTGTTTCTTCAAGATCTTGCTGTAGATGATAATGTCATCTAGATAGATCTGACAAAACTGATGTAGATATTCAAACAATACGTCGTTTATATAGTGTTGATAGAACGTCGATTCGTTGATTAATTCAAAGAGCATTACATGATATTTGTATGAGTCGAAGAAGATAATAAAGATAGTCAAATCTTCGCTATCTGAATGCATGCGTAGCTTGTTAAACGCGACAATGATGTTCAATCGAGTCAGATACTTGCTTTCTTGTATACGAGCAAGAGTCTCGTCTATCAATGACAAAGAATAGCGATCTCGTTTGATCAAAGCATTGAGCTTTCTGTAATCGACGCAGAAACGCAGACTTTCGTCTTTCTTTTCAGCGAACAAGATGAGCGAGACGTATGATGCGAAGCTGAAGAAAAT
>JAABUS010001469.1_pt1 | contig 51032 bp, 55 predicted proteins | sample 5560161 | NCBI WGS metagenome assembly JAABUS01 (sample SAMN10711885, study PRJNA513376) | rock metagenome | isolation source: Antarctica rocks | place: Antarctica: Victoria Land, Trio Nunatak nord | collected 2016-01-04 | reverse complement strand
TGGAAAAGATGTGTTTGGCGGGGATGGTGGGTGCTGGGTGGTGTGAGATTGAGGGGTTGTGGTGGGCGGAGAGGAAGAGGGGGGCGGGGGCAGAAAGGGTGGGGGGGAGGAGTGTGAGGAGCAGGGGAAGGAGGGTGGTGCGCATGGTTGCGTGGTTGCTGATGGAGGGATTTGGGGGCGAACAGAAGGCCTGCCTTGTGTTCGTTGAGATGAGTGTTTGAGATGATGGATGGGGAGTTTTGCGGGAAGGTGGTTGAGGTGAGTCGATACATTGGCAGGATATGCGAGGGTATTGAGGGACAAAGGCGTGGTGGTCGTCGATGTTCTTTGAGGACGAGGTGGTGGCGTATAATAACCTTTCGATGTGGAACAAGGAAAGGGATGTCTGGTGACATTGTTGGCACAAAGCAATTCTGTATAGTTGGTCCCATCAAAAACGTGGTCACGAAGTCGTAATTGAGGCTGCTTTACTCGATGCATAAGGATGTAATGTTGGTTCGGCCGAAGATTGTAATAATGACAATCAAGGAAATTCGAGTCGATGATCACAACGAGAGACTAGAAGTCACAAACCAGCGTTGTCAATAGATTGAGATTGTGACTTGCGATCAGGAAGACTTTCGTGAAGGCTGAATCCCAACTCACTGCCTTCGGTTTCCTTCTTTAGCCGAGTACAAGTGTCCAAATTGAATCGTCCTGACAGCTGGCTCAAACGTATGGCATCGAATTTTGGAAACCGATACTATACCCTTGAATCGTATTGGTTCTTGATAAGTTTATGGTAGTCCAAAGGGCGATGGAAGAGGAAGCTGTGCCGTAGCAATAGGCTCATGATCACACAATTGCACAATCGTTTTCGTGGAGTGTAAAGACAAACTCAAGACTCAGAGGGTTTAAGCCTAAGATGCTGTGCACTCATTGCTATCTAAAGCGGGAGAATTACCTGGAATGTAGTGATGTAGTTGCAGGTATCAGCCTGTGAATTGCCGAGCTTGCTCCGAGCCCTAGCATAGAAAGCAAGGACACTTGCAAGTATCGTTAATTTGATGGATTTGTAGCAATGCCCATATTCCCTGGAAGTCCTGCAAGTTCGGAGATAGAAGAGAAGACTCGTGCAGGTGAGTCCAGTTTCTGTCGATTGAGGAAATTCGTTCGATGTGATGTCGAGCTTGATCTCATTGATATTTACCGAAATTTGCCGCTTAAGCAAGGAGAGAGCACTAGTCAGTCGAGCTCCTATTGAATTGGATATATAGTCTTTGGTGTAGAGCTTCTTTGGGTCCTCCAGACTGAACTATTGGCGTGCTGGTCCACATAAAGTTCATCTGATGCAAGATGTCGTGCGCTCAGGCTTCACATATGCTGTTCAAGTTGAAGATTGGTTTGAATTCTTGTGCGTGCCAAGCGATTACCGACCCCCCTGAACTACTTCTAGTACAGAGAAGGGCACTAGGAACTTGCTGCATGAAAAGTCCGGCTGTAGTCATTGCTCGACTGCCGTCAAGGTAGGGATCAAGCGATGTAGCAAACCCCACTGAATCACTCATAGATGCAAGATAGATAAAATGAAGGTGCAACGATCGGCCAGATTCCCTTGCCAAGTCTTCCCAAGAGCTTCCGTCCGGGATATGCATATTGCGGAGTCTTAATTCGCGCAGTGTGTCTTTGTGTGCGTTAGCAATGGCTTGGAAGAGCCGTGCGTCCATTGTACCGTCTCCCAAGTCTAGCACTCTCAGATATGGCCACTTCGTTCCTACGAAAATTTCTGGCCAATTGTCTAAGGATTTATCCACGGTAAGGGAAAGACTTTGTAAGTGCTTGGCTTCCTTCAAGACTCCGGTTATAGCTTTGATGCAGTCTGAAGTCCGCACAGTTTGGTCGGAGTAAGGCATTCTGCAGTCCATCTTGAAGCTGATTAGCTTACGCGCGATATCGCGAAGGATTTTAGCGTGCTCATTTCGCGTGTAGATTTCCGGCGATAGATTCGACATCTGACATCCAAGGGAGAGATGTTGCAGCCGAGACCCTTGGTCTGAGAGTGCAGTGAGCAGGTTTTTTATACCCCGAAAGTCCCAGGGAGACTCCTTCAAGTGCAGTCCTTCATTTCTAGAATCCGCCCCCGACCATCGTAATGGGCGTGCAATATCTTCGTAGGGCTTAGCTGAACGATGGTGGTACCATTGGAACTCAGACGGGTTCCAAAGGAAAGGTTCGTAGTCGAGAGGCGCTGTGAACCAATCCAGTACCGACACCCGCCTTAGGTTTGGTAAGCGCTTCATGCCAGTACTCAACGCTTCGAGATCCTTTCGGTCATTGAGGATGACATTCTGCTCCTGCAGAAGGCTTGAGTAACTAGACGCGCTGTTCATAAGCTTATCTAGTGAAGAAGGTGTAGCTCGAGTAGGGCTCCCTACGCCGAGTCAGTTATTCCGATCACCCTCGTGCGACACATGCACTACCTCTGGTATCTTGTTCATTTTCAGCAATGGCAACTTCATCGTCGTCAATGTCATCATCAAATCCCCAGTCTTCCTCACGAAGATCGTCGATACCGTTCTCAGGGTATGCATTGGGGGAGCTTTGAAGGCGGCGCCAGAATAGATGAGCATCGTAGACCAGCTCCTCAATGTTGGAAGTAAATGCCTCGTTTTTTGTGATTTCCAAGAAGACATCAATCACCTCCTGACGCGGTGCGAAGTAAACACGACGGAAGAGACAACGCGCGCCTACAGCACCCCAGTGCTTGCAGGTTTGGCGAGCGTTCTTCAGTGACTGGACGGGAAGAAACCGAAGAATACCCTCCAGTAGTTCGACTGGAAATCGATTGAAGTCCATCGACAAGATGGACATCAGCTTTGTCAAGAAAAAAGGAGCAGGAGAGTAAACAGCTCAGTCTTTGTGCCCGACGGCAACGCTGGACCGTTGAGACTCGAGTGTGCAAGCACCTTTTAGCGAGGGCATAATACTATGGTCAACTCCATCGTGGACCGGATTCAAACTTCGAGCCTCGGCCTGTGAGTTTCGCAACTTTGAAAGACGCGAAATCTACTTACATGTACGGATTAAAGTACATGTATGATTCTGGAAGCGGGGTAACTTCTGGCTTCCGTTTTGGGCTACTTTCTTCACTTCGGGACTAGTCCAAGTCCTAGCGAGTACCCACTTTACAAGCCTAACTTACTTTGCCTGCAAAGCATTGATTTGGTCGGCCTCAGCCAGCCTCGATTACCAAGGGCTAGAAACAGCGACCAAATGCAAGCTGGCACTATGATAGAATGGTGACTTAGTCAGCGAACAACGATATGGAAGTCTTCTGCAGAGTCAGGCTTCGTTGATCGGTCGCAAACGGGCTGTGGCCTCGGCCCTCCATGGCTCGTAAAGAACTTATCTTGCTGTCAAGCTTGCGGTCCGAAACAGTAAAAGGGCGATACCGCTGGGAATGTTCGATACGGGTGCGTAGATCTAAACGACCTCCCAACCCGTCAGGGCGACAACCGACCACCCCATGCTAAATGATGCGACTGTTGTAATCAATTTGTTGAAGAAGTGCATTGATAGTTCGATAATAGACTAAGCAATAAATGAGTACCGAGACAGAGAGATAAGCCGATCAAAACATTTGTCTCGATCAGTAGAAACATCCAACAAGCGAATTCGAGTAAAGGGACAGAATTTGAATTAGAGACGACAAATGTCTGAGAGGTGCATCGAATGGAATAGTAATTTTCTCGGCGCACAGTACAAGACAAGAACGAATGCATTGAGATTGCTATCGAACACTTCGAACAATACAATCCTTATACATCTTGGTTCTCGTAACTCTGCTGCGTTTGTCTCTTCTTCTTTAGCTTATTCTCTATGCTTGCCATAAGATGCTAAAGAACCCATTTGGATTCGTCTATTGTATCTATTAGCGGACTTCTTGTCTATTAGCGGACTTCTTGAACCGACCCAGCTGAAAGGTTCGACTCTGGTCGCCTTATCCTTCTGCTCTTTAGACAGAGAAGCAATCTTGATCTTGGAAGCCTTGAGATCCAGCGGTCGGCGATGCTTCTGCGAGTTCGTTTCGTCCACACCAAGAAGTATCAGGAACCAAGTCCATTTCGCGAAGGTATACTGGCGTAGCGGTGAAGCGTCCATATGTAGGACCACTCTTTTTATTTCTTTTATGAGGAGGTATCGACGGTAATGTTTTTTAGCCGCATGGGTATTCCTGATAGTCTTGCCATTATCGTCTTCAGTAATTTCTAGATCCCCACTAATATCTTTAACGACTTCGGCCTTAGTCTTGTTACCAATTTCGCCTTGCTGGGCATTGCTATTAGATGTGAGACTTGGCGGTTTGGCTTCGTCAGAAGCGCTATTCTGCTCCTTCGCCTTCACTGCCCCTCCCTTGAGCGCCGAGAGGGGCCCTGCTTCCTCAGGAAGATTCTTACTGAGCTATAACGTAAATGAGCTGACACTACTCGAAATGGCATCGCCGACATTGCCTATGAGCACGGTCAAAGTAGGAAGCGCAACCAGCGACCAGAACACGAAAATTGGCTTGGCGGAGTTGTCTTGTGGGTAAAAATCGCCGTATCCTGTTGTAAGGAGAGATACGGAGGTGAAGTACAGTGCTTCGAAGAAGCTCCAATTCTGGGAACTACGTTCTGCGGCATAAAATACCGCTGCGCCGGCAAACCAGACAAAAACCACAGCGCCAATAGAGATGCAGAGGGCAGTCAAGCGATTGTTCCATGCGGCCTTCTGTTGGACCTGGCGCATCAGACGAAACTCCCGCTTCCGACGGTCAAGTTCGGATGACTGTTTTGCACCGGCATCTTGCTTTCGGGTCCCAATGTGTGTGGTGCCTGTGGCAGGATTGAGATTCTTCAAAGCCTGCTTTCGCGCTTTCTCAACTATCCGCACATTGACCTTCTTTGTCCCGCTTTCGAGGACCAAGGTCCTGACAAATGCTATGATCAGACCAACAAAGAGGATGTCTCCGACCGCTATGGGAAAGAACAGACTCTGTTCAAGGTGCGTTTTCGGCACGAAGTCTCCATAACCAATGGTGAAGATGGTGACATCGGTCCAGTAAACAGCGTCAAGGAATTTCCATCCCTCAATCCTTGCAAATACTGCTGCTGCTGCAAGCAAATATACTATGAAAAATATCGTTTGCACCATTAAAGTTCTTTGGTTGAAGGTTAGCTTTAGGTCGCGGCTGTACCGACCTAGGAAGATCTATAGAGATGTCACGACTAACATCGAAGTCAAAATTGAGTAAATGGCTGCGGCGAAGATGGCATAATAATAAGCCTGAGAAAAGGTACGATCCTCGCCAGCGGGAAGCATCAAATGTGCCGGCGCTGTCGCTACGAGCCCAATCAAGAGAAGTGATGTATAATACCAGCCCGCGATGGCCAATGGTAGTGCAACTAAAACCGGCAAACATTTTACCATGTGGGCAAGGAACACGATGTTTGCCGCGACCGCAATGACTAGCGAGACGGCGTTAACGGCGTATACCCTAGGCATGCAGTCTCTATCATCAATTTCATCGGACTTCCTCGAAATTTGACATGCAATAGAGCTTAAAGACAATCAATTGGGCCGCTCACCACGCCGGATCTCGGACTGCGGTTCCCTCTGCTTCAGTTGAGGAGGGGTCAACGATTACTCTCCAGTGCTGGGAGATGGCGCAGACGTTGAAGGCTGAAGCCACTGGACCGGACGTTCCCGCTATGAGCGGAAACAGTGTCGAGGAAAACCACCATCGACTCAGCGAGCGTCAGTGTAATAATCGATCCTGGGCTGATGAAACCAGACATACGAAGGCGCCAGGTGATCCTCTTCAGCCTCTTCCTCATCCTCCTTGGCATATTCTTTACGCTTTGGGGCTTTGGATACAGATTCGTCTGTTGCAGGCTCCATAATTAATGCGACACGGTAATTGAGTCGACGAGCGACACAGCCATCGTATCTCCATACAACTAAAAGGGTGATAGAAACTTCAAGGTCTCTTTTGACTGATTAGGGAATCCCGAATCCTGTTCTTGCCCCTTTCCAGGCTACGCGTGCTCTCGTGCCGACTTGCCGGAATGACGTAGATTCGAGGTGGGGGATCCACTGTTATAATTAAGATAAGTATTGCCATTGATTAGCGAACCACAGATTTGTTGTCGTACTGCTTAGGGACGTTGGCGAGATGCACACTCATCCAAAGAGCGCTCCGAACATAGGCAACAGGAGAAAGCATGTTCAGGATCATCGTTCAAGCTCTGCAACTGAAGAACAAGGGTCGCAACCGTTCAAACCGTGCGTTTTAGGCCTTAAACCAAACTGCACGGTTTAAACTGATAGTGTATGCTAGTTTAGATCTTTAGTAATGCTAGTTTAGACCTTTAGTAATGCAGTAGAGGCTTGTTCCGTAGATGTATCGACCTCTTTATCGCGCATCTTGAATAATGTTGTACGATACAAAGTGCCAAAGTAAAAAGATTCGTCGCCGAAAAAACACTGACTAAATCGTCGGGTCGCTAGTCGGTTGCTCTGATAATAGTAGAGTAAATAGCAATTTTAACCCGTCAATAAGGTTTTAGGCTTATTTTAGGGTTGCATCTTCGAATAACAAGATATCTATAAACTATCGATGCAAACCGTGATATAGATCTCCTAAATCAAACTGCACGGTTTGCCAGATGCCTCAAACTAAACTGCACTAAACGGTTTAAACTGATAGTGCACCAATAGTGTGAAACGGTTTGCAAACGCTTGCGAACCTTGCTGAAGAATTGTTTCTTTTGTTAGCACATGCTACAGTAGACCCAAGCTCTTCCTCCTCGTCGATAACCAAGATCATCCCCGACCCTCAATGACCACCCATCGTAGCCCACACCCCAACCCCAGCCCCCACCGCCATGATCCCTCCCCTCACCGCATTCATCCACTGAAACCTCTTCATCAACCCCTTCACCCTCTCCTCCCCACCTGCCTTCCTAACCCCCTCCTTCCCCTCCTTCTCAATATCCACAAGCGTCATATTCGTTCCCTTCATCACAAACACCGTCCACGGCGCAATGCCAATCACCCCTGCCGCGGCAACTGCATACTGTAGCCGGGCGTTCGTCCCCGCCGGAGCATCGTAGGCGAGGTAAGCGAAGCCAGTGAGGAGAGAGTGGCGAGTTGGGGGAAGATGTGCGAGCCGCTGGAGAAGAGGGAAGGGAGAGGGGTGATGGGGCGGAGACGAGGACCGGGACGGTGGAGTAGGAGAGGGAGAGGATGGCGCCGGAGGTGAGGAGGGAGGTGGTGATGGAGAGGAGCGCGGTGAGCTGCTGGGGGGAGATTGCTTGGGTCATTGTGGGAAGGTATTTCTCTTACGGTTTCCAGGATTCAGGTAGGGAAATTGCTATAAGGTCTGTGAACCAGTCCGAGAATTTCCTGAGATTGGAGGGCCATGGTCAGGTTAAGAAGCTTTTTCTCCTGCTACATTTCGAGGCGGATAATGCGTTCAACACCAAATCCAGTCCGAACACGGATTTCGGGTCTTGAGCAGCAGTCGTCATAAAGGGGCAATACGGAGAAGGAATGTCCCGTCGCCTATATGTTCGAGGAGATACAGCATTATAGCTCGCAGAAATCAATATACCACAACGATAATAAATCATCCGCTAATAACTTGAGATGATTAAGGTCGGGTAACTTACCAATCTAAGCAATATAAGGTCGAAGCTGTGTGCTCTAGTTGCTTGCGTGCATTGGTGCTCCGAATGCGAATAACACTATGAACGCTTGTTTCAGTGCAAGATAAAGCACTGTCGAAGTGCGTGGACTAACACTAAGTCGTGTATTGTTCTCCGCTGCAAGATCGACATTCTACATCAGGGAGTGCTTCGCGACAGTTGTGTACTTGTCGCCATCCTCAAGAGGTAAGAGCTTCCCTGTGGAGACGATAAGAACTATCGGCATGCTCCTTGACGACCGGCCTTTACGTGAGAGAAGGCGCACTGTCCACCCTCACTATGCCGATCTCCGAGACCCTAAGACGTTGTGAATGCACTCAAATTGGAGCTATTGTCATTCAAAGCCAAGTCTTCCAATAGGATAGTAGTGGAGCAAATAAAGTTGGCTTGTTAGTGTGGCTTATTAGTAGATAGGTAAATATGGAGGCTGGAATATGGGCTTGTTGCGTTCAACCAGCAGTCGAGGAGTTGGCGGGAATTTAAATATTGGAGCAGCCACGAGGAAGTTGTGAAAGACAAGGGGTGGGGGAAACCAATTATCGGAGATAGAAGTCGCTCAAGTATTCGCAACCCGAAATCTGGCAAATTAGGCTGCATCATAGCTCTCAGAGAGGTGGATGGGGTCGACATGGCGCACTCGTTCCGTGATGGTTGCCGAAGCATGCAATAACGGATTGTTGTTGGACTGAACGAACAGCAAAGATCCGTTTGAGGTTTCCCTACTTACCCAAATGTTGCGCTCATTCAAGAAAGTTGGCTCGACTGATTTTCGGAGAAGTACACGGATCATGTTGATGCATGGGTTAGGATGATTATTCAAGATCATCAACGCCGAACTAGACAAAGTGCGTTAGAGAGCTCATAACGACCGTCACAAGAGCAATGCGGACAATGAAGGCCAACATGCGACCTAATGGGGGAGTCATGAGAACGCTAATGCCAAAATACCAATGCGCAAAATCATGATAGATAAATGGGTGTATTTGAACCTTAAACCCTGGCTATGTGTGAAACAAACGGACTGTCTTCCGAAAATCTAGAAATCCTTTGGAAAAAGGCAAAGTCTTCGAGATGTGAGTCCTAAAGGGGCTTAGACGCTCACTATTGAATTCTCATGATTTGCTTTGCATCTCCTTCCCTTTCTTTTCTGTGGCGCCACCGACATCGGCACCCTTATCCTGGACCGCTTGCGTACCCTTGGATAGCTTGCCCTGCGCTGTCTTTGCCGTCTCCGTGGCAGACTTGTCGACGCTACCCGTCCCCGAAGCCTCCTCTTTCCCAGAACTCATCCCATCGCGCACCATATTGCTGCCCGCTTGGACAGTACTGCCCAGGCCACTTGTGACTCCTCCAACTGTATTGGCCAACCCACCGCCTAAAGCGCCGACCTGTACCCATCAGCACGTGGTAGCCCGCAGTTCGATGCGCATGCTGGCTCCTGCGAGCTCATGATGGGGGGCCTTGGGTGTTCGTACCGTATTACCCGCGGTATCCACCACGCCCTTGACAGCACCGCCCGCCGTACCAGCCAATGCTCCTGCTCCGGCCTGCGCGTTGGCCAGCATGCCCTTGGCTTGCTCTTGTTGTTCCGGTGGCAGGTTCTTCATGGCTTCTTGGGCTTGTTGGCTACAGGAGTGAAAGGTTAGCCTGCAATCGAGAACCAGAGCAAGAGGCCATACCCTGCCTGACCTCCCGCAGCTTGGGCCTGCTCCTGTAGTTGCGCTTGCAGTTCTTGCTGTTGTTTGCCGGGTACAATGTCTAAGTCGACCATGGAGTTCTCGAGTACTTTCATCTTTGCGACCGGTGGGGGAGAAATGTGCTAGAGTGTGCGGATGTGTGCTTGATATGCGGCCAACGTGAGATGGAAGAGGACTGACGGATGGTTGTAGGGTACTAGGTTCAAAGATAAGAGAGACTTGGCCAAAAAGCAGGAAATAGACGCTGCCCCTCAGTACATACTCTACCCCGTGGTGGGGTTGCCGACGTCACATGTCCAGATTATCTAAGACTAAACGCACAGGGCTGAGTCGGTTGATCAAAGACTTCTGTTTCATACCCCATCTACGCTGGATCTTTGGGTTCCAAAATATGTATACTCGTCGCTCTTCTTACAAAAGCTATCACGCTTGGATTGGACAGCAATATCTCGATTTGTCGTAGGAAGAACAGCAAGCATCAGTCAGCCCCTAGATTCCCATATAGTCGGAAAATATCAAGCACCCGGGTGCAATTGATCGCATAGGATAGCCCCAGCAATGTCCTTCGATCCACTTTCGTCTGGTGAAACGCTTTTTCTAGACTCTGAGCAAGACCTCCAATGGCTAACTTCCGCCCCTGCTCAGCAAAGCCTCCAGGAGCATTCTTCGCTCATCTCCGCCAAAGACGATGGCAATCCTACACCAATAAAGCGTGCCAGGAATACGATGGCAGCTCGAAAATCTCGGCCTGGGGACAGGCCTAAACCCGGTTATAAAGAATGGGACAGTGAGACGGCAACTCTAATTCGGAACGAAACCCCAAATCTATCTAAGGACCGAGAGGCTCAGATAACCCAAACAGCTGTGCAAGCTTCAGACCATGCTAGACAACCTGATATCAGACGGAAAACATAGAAGCCGGAGGTGATAGTGCACAACAGTTCACAGCGCACAACTGGAGCGAAGAGGCCGAACATGGCAGTGCACAACAATTCACAACGCCCAACTGAATATCACAATGGTGTAAGAAAATGGTTTCATGGCTCAACGTATGATTCAAATAATCAACTTTCTGGTGGGTTGGAGCAACCGCAGTATCAGACTAGAAAAGTGATCGATTTTGGCGAGGATGGCCGTGTTGTCCCGTTTGACAGGTTCGCCTCTTCCATGCGCTGGTTTCTTGATAGCCACGCCGCGTTCGAATGGCCTTCGGACATGGGCAGTTACTCGGGGAACCACTGCCATCTTCCAAGTTTCGCCCAGATTCCGCTCGTCCTAAGGAGACGCATTTCTGACAAAAGGGCGTTGATTGATAAGTATGAGGGTGATCCACGTAACATTTGTGGTAGGTGCTTCGTTGTCAAGACTATCCAAGAGGCCAACCATGTCGAGAAGGCGAAGCGTGAAGCGCAAACAATGAGAGGTGTACGTCATCCACATTGTGTGATTTTGCTGGGAACATTCACCTATGTTGATCGTCTGCATCTCATGATATTCCCGGCTGCTCGATGCGATCTCCGTCAACTCATGAAGACGACTTCGCGCAGACTGGCGTCACGTTCTAAGCTTGGGGACGCGATCAAGGGCCACGAGAATATAGATGTGGTTGGTCCGGCAGCGACTTGGACCAGACGAACAACAAGCCACGAATTGTCAACTGGGAGCTCTTCTCCTTTGTGGACAACATCAATATCCTGCGTCGATGCTTTGTGTGCTTGTCTCAAGGCTTAGATTGCCTTCATGCTTCGAACATCAGACACAGTGACATCAGACCGGATAACATCCTCTTGGACGCGTCTGGATCTGTACTTTTGGCCGATTTTGGTATCTCTAGGATATTCCCAGGTTCTAGGCTTAAACAGACTAGCTTAGGAACTCCTGCGAAGATCATAGAGAGCCCTACCACATCCGAGGGAATCGAAGAGCAAAGACCCCGAGGTCATTCACTTACCTTTGATGTAATCAACGATCAATTGCAACGGACATGCAAATACGCACCGCCTGAGATGATGAAGGCAGGCAGAGACCCTAGATTTCTCCCATCAGATATCTTCTCCCTTAGTTGCGTCTTCTTGGCAATCGCTATGCTTGTGCTTGGCTACGATTTTCAGAATTTTACCGTCCACTATCAATTATCTGATCGGGAGGAGAAGCCGGAGGATGCTTACTTCTGTAATATTGAAAGCATGCATACGTGGATCCAGAAGCTAGAACTCCCCAGCCCGGAGAACGAGTCTCACATAGAGGAGATAACCTCGAGAACCCAAGCGGGAATGACCCATTCTCTACCAATAATCCGGCGCATGCTTGATGAGAATCCTGCCAAGCGACCTCCTGCGCATGGGTTGTGGGAGAGTTTCAGAACAGTGAGCTTGGAATTATGCGCTGATTGCGACCCACGTCATCCTAATGTATGGAGGTCGCGCGATATGGTCGATTTGGACGTTACGACCCCCATGAAATCGCAGAGAGCTACCGAAACAAAGCCTGCTTCGCCACAAAATGACACTGGCGACAACGATGAGGAGAAACGTCACAGATAGGAATTCGCGTTCCGCTCTTAAAATAAAGCAGGAAGTATATTTGCCGAAGTCACCTAGTATTACGCGAGCAAGTCCTCTGATCGAAAACTTGAATCATACTCAAGCCAACGTCGGCGAGAAGACCGAAATACGCCCCGAAACTGCTCAACGTGAAAGAGCAGGCCTCACGTCTGTCAGCGGATTCGATAGTCAATACCGCGACCTCTATTACGTGAAAACGTAGAAGCGTCGTTGAGTCCACCGTCTACAGATTTGCCAACTGTCAACGGTCTTCCACCTCTTGGAGCCGCAACATATGGCGAAGCCAAGGGAACTACCCATTGCAGCGATAGCATTCACGGAAATGGCAATGACGGAATATCGAACATCATGTCCGTCCGAAGCCTCTACTCTGGCTCAAGCCTTTCTTCTGCGCGATCGATCGAGGAATTAGAGGTCGCTGCTCAAGAGCTTGCAAGCTTATTAATGAAAGACGAGATTATGAAGCAAAGACTTTCTATGACACGGCGCTGGAGAAAGTCAAAACCGACCCTATTGAGCGAAATTTCGAGAGGCTCTGGAACGTTTTTGCGGTTGACTTACGAGTGGAAGCAAATACTGTACTTGAACTTAGTGCGGTACAGTTCGTGAAGACACGTGCCAAGTACGTTGCCAGCTGCATGGGAAAGCAATTTGACCCGCGCAGAGGAGAAGCGGCCCCAAAATTGCAAAAGCTGGTTTTGGAGTCCCCTGCGAGGGTGGAAAAAGTGAAGATGTACCTTCAGCACCGGAATCTGACTACGGATCTTGCCGGGAGTCTGGGACCCCATGATATGGATTATCAAGATATACAAAATCCGAATCCTGAGTCTGGTTCTGAAGGAAGCGAAACGGAAGCCGCGCAGCAACCAAGATTCAAAAATGTAGAGGAGGTCAAGACCTTCATCCTCACTTCGTCCGCAATGACCACATTGAGAGACAATTTTCGCCACTTTGCATCTCAAGGACAATCGAAGACACAGAAGCTGAGCCCAAGTGCAGCATCTCATCAGGAACCCCTACCTGAGTCGTTGGCACATAATGATTTACCCTTTGAAAAAAAGATACGGACTCCATTAACTCGTTCGAGGATGATGAAGGGAATAGGAGACCTCGATCATTACCACGATTCGTTGTGTCGATTCTTCCAGGGTTCAAAACGACAGCAGATTTTTGGAGCTAATAGAGGAGCCGCTGAAACCAGGGTTAAGGAGACTGAGATGGACATATCTAAGTTCTACCTTTCTTTTTGTATCGTCCATGAGGAAACGTTGGTGCTCCAACTATCAGCAAATCTTGTAGTGCCGTGCAACAACCCACCTTTTCATGCCATAGAGTGATTCATCTGTGTCTTTTTGACCTTGGCTTGAGTGGATTTCATGGCCGGTCCGCCAAAATGATCTATTGCTCTTCTTTCACTGTTTCCTGCTACGACTGAGGACCAGAACTTTGGGAAAAACGAAACACTGACCAAGCAACGCAGGTTTGCGGGTCTCAATTATACGATGACTTCCGAGAGGTTGCTGTAGGTGCACTGGACGAGTCACAAGAGTACCTCAACGATAGTACCAGTGAACGTCAATGTGCAGATAGCTCAACAAACTCCCGTGATCAGGGAAGAGACTCCGGGGAATCAGGAATAATCTCCGATCGATCCGTTCGGAGCTTCCAGACGGCCCCTACAGATAACAGAGCCACTGAAAATGACAGTAACCTACCCTCTGGACTTCGGCGCCGGGGCCAAGGACAATCTCAGACGCAGCAAAGAGCTCTTGGGACTAGCAGTACCTGGATATTGCCAGTGTTTCAGTATGAACGTTACGGAACAAAAGTCAAGCATTTATCGGTGGATTTAAATACAACCGACGAGACACTCTTTACGATGGTGAAAGCGAAAGATCATGAAGAAACCAGTAGATTGCGCCGCTTCTTCGCAATGAGAGGCGTCAAGAAGATCTCGTAGGTGAAGGTACGCATTAAACATACCGTCATGTCGCCCATTCAGATGGAGATTTGAGTCTTGAGGTTGTTTGAGTTGAGACGCTAATCTCTGTATCACCTGCAACAATCGGCTTTAAATGTGCCACTAGTAGGTGGAGTCGAATTGCAAGTAGAGGCTAAGAGAGGCTGACGAGAATTTTCCATAGCTCATTCATACACCGATGGCACCAGACATCCATACCTTCAATGATCGGCCGCTTCTGAAGCGTTCGCCACCTTGGATATACAAAGGGTGGCCCGCAAAAAAGAAACACATCCCCCTCGTAGGTCACACGTACCTAATGTACCTTTGGCAGAATCCAAGCCACAGCGACTTGCAGAGCACAGTCCATAGATTCTTCTGCCTCCTGGGCTTCAACAGAAGTCAAGGTATAGCAAGCCAGAAAATCAACGCCCAGGGACCCAATGAGAGTAGTCGGAGAAGGTGTACCGATAATGAGGATCGGCGGGACATTGAACTAGCCGCATGAACACTTCTACCTCCATTGCTAACCACGCGGCCGCTCTACATGAAGCGCGAGACTTTCGGTCCTCGTACGTCTTTCTGCGTACTCCAAAGAAGCTCGGTGAGCAACTAATCGCCGACGATGAAAATCCACCGGAGGCATGGGCATGTATTATTTTATCGCTGCGTGTCGTTCTGGTCTAGATATGCATTTTGTTTATGTCAGACGCAGCATTGTTCTGGTTCCTGTATGAATGGCCGCCAGTGATAGATCAAGTACATATTTCTACGCTATGTGCCTAAACGAACGCGTAGTCGTCTCGTTAATATGTTGCATCTCCATTTAAGCGGTTACATCTAATCCCTACCTCCCCTGATATACCCAAAGTCCTTGACTCCCCCTTTTGGTACCAAATCTATATGGCTGACTAGTGATCCTCCAATTAGGGTCTCTATTTCGAAGAAGGCTTTAGATTACATTACTCTTTCATGGTCATTCTGTTCATCTACACGTTGGCCAGCTTAGCTTTCGCCGTCTACTGGTGCACGAAATACGGACTGGTCGGTCCATCCTCTGGGTCTGGCGCTTTCGGTGTTTCGAGTTGGATAATCGGCCTTATCTCTTTAGTCACTACTGTATGTTTCAAATGGGCAGACCGAGCTTCGATGAGGAGAGAGCAGGATAAGATGATGCTAACAGCTAGTCGACTTCCGACAGCTTTTACAACGCAACAACCTACAAGACTGATTACACACCCAGCAGCACAAAGGCGGACCTAGGCGACGACTCTATCGACAAACTTCCATCCGATCCTCAAGGCGCGAGACCGGTCCCAGGAGCAAGAAATGCAAACATAGACCCCCCTGCTCTTACGATCAAGCACATGGAGCACGTCTTCATGCTTTGCTAAGGTGGCTCGCGGCGCCGCTGCTCGATGGCTGTCTGCATTTACAACCGCGACATAATCCCATAAGCCTACGCGCTGGGGACCTGCTGGATAGAGATCGACAGTGTCAGAATCGTGTTACGATTCGATCCCAGATATCTGTGATGCTCGGTTTGGTATCTTGTGATATACGAGTGCCTTATTTGTATAGACGAGGACTTGGAGAATGCGCTGATATAGAGAGTAATAATGTCTGTCTCTTTAAATGAATTGAGTCGCCGACCTACCGTAAAGAAAGTCAAGCGGATAAGGCCGTGGGGACAATGGGCAAGGCAACGAATCGTCACAACAGGAGCAATGACTGTTCTCACCACCTCTGCTAGTTGTTTGTGCCCTCGACTTCGTAGTAACGTGAAATGAGAAATTTCCCTCTTGATGGCACGTTGCGGCAACGGTATAAGTCCCATTGTAGGCCATTGATAAAGACTTCATGAGGCGGAATCACAGGGCTGTTGGAAAATGACGTTATTTTCTATCCGTCCAGCTTTTCCTATAATGGCGTATCAGGCTAATGGAATACTCGTTTTCACCTCTGAATGCAATCCACCTATTAATGCAAACGCTAGTGATTATGGCACATAAAGTAAAACTAAGGGTCGTTACACGGAACCCGCCTGATCTTTGTACTAAACTCACTAGCGGTTGCATTAATAAGGTACTGTAGGTGACAACGAGTATAGTCCACGGCTTCATGCTTGCAAAATATAAGAGCCATGAAGCGAAGCTAAGGTCATCCCAGCAAAAAGGATTCAAGGGACACGTGAAACGGTTGAAGGGCATACAGCTTACTTACTCCAGTCTTGATTCGGCACGCCTCTGTTTGAACAATCGCCTACTTGGTAAGTGCGCCAATAAGCTTAGCCCTCTACCGTACCACACCTCTCCAAATCTCCACTCCAACGACCTTCTCAGCCAAGGTAGTAACTTACCCAAAGCATCGAAGCGTCGCCAACATGGTGAGCCAGCTCTCTTCTTCTCGCCACCCATCCATAGATCCTCACTGCTGTAGGCCGCAAGCTGCTTCCTCAAACTCCCCTTCGAGACTCGTCACCAGGTCTACAAGTCTCTTTATACCCCTTTCACGTTGACGTATCCTTGAGGCAAACACCCGCTACTCTCGACTCTGCTATACGAGATCCGTGATGAATCCCTCTCCGCGCTGTACGGGAATGCCTGCTTCAAATTCAATACCACGAAGCACCTGATGGATTTCCTCACCTCTATCGACTCTGCTGGTCTGCGTCGATTACGGCATATCTCTGCAAGAAGCCACCCCCTCGTTCTTTATCCACATCCGAACGACAGTTCAATGTGTTATCCACATGGGTTTCCCACTGTGCTACAATTGTTCCCGGGTTTGCAGCTATCGACCCTGACAGTCCGGGATACATACCATGAACCAGGCACATGGCATGATGGTTCCTGCGACGCGCCGGCCTACGGAATGGTGGAGGATCTTATCAAGAGCGATGGTTTCGAGGAACTGATTTATACCTCCACGAGCCACTGCTTCATGCGGCCCAAGGACTTTGAGCCTTTCCTTGAAGAGTATACCCCACGGCAGGAGAAGGCATTGTATCGAGACCCGCAACCGAGTACCTGGGACCAGATGATCAAAAAGCGAGACGGCTTGGATTCGGGCGGTGGAGTGGAGATGTTCCGGCATACGAAGGATGGCCGTATTCGTTTGAAAGACGAATTCGAGACTCCGGCTCCATTGGACGTTAATCTGAAATTTTTGGCGACGGATCCAGTCTCTGAAAGGATATCCAGCCACTCTGTGAGACTATCCAGCCATCTGGAAGACCGATGGAGACAAGACAACATCGAGGTTCGCGTCAAGAGAGGCGAGGGCGCAGACTATGAGCAGACTGGCCAATGCTCGACGGATTACGAGCGGTGGCTACACGATTTCTTCAAGGAACGAACATGGGAACAGACCAAGGAGCAAGGCTTGAATCTTGAAGTGAGGGACGAAGATCCTGCGGTGTGGTTGTGAGGGCGAGGATGATGTGGGTTGAAGATTGGTGGCCCGCATTGGACAGACCATAAGGCTCAATATCTTGCAAAGAATAGCGATGGCGTTAGGTCATAGATATGGCACCCCACTCACTCCCGCCGATCAGAAATACTCAACTCACTAGAAGCACTTTACACACTCATGTATTGCCGTACCATGCCCACGCATTATTCTTGCTAACAACAAGGCTACGCCCCTGCCTACTGCAGTAGCACTAGATCTAAGTAGAGTTTCTGTGATGAAAGGTCTCAGGTAGGGACTCGCAGCTTTAGCGCTTATACGAAATCTTTCGGCGGTCGCCTCTTTGGCTAAAACGAAGGAGTCTGCGACGACGACGAATCTTGAACGTCTTTGAATGACTCCGAGAACAAGAAACGAGCGAGCGTAGAGCTTCACCAAAGGACAGAGCCATCTTGAAATTCATCAGAGCTCTCACAGTCTTCAAGCAGCTACGGATAACTCGAGTTGTGTGTTAGATAACATGGAGAAGCTGTCTCATAATTGGGTTTCCACCATTTAGTAGCGAGAGGTGCAATTTTTGTATTCAAGTACCGAAGCAGACGTCCCAAATGGGCAAGCCATCATGAGTGTCTCTCAGAAGGTGTACCCTGCTGTCGCTTCGATATACAGCGCTTGAATTGAAGATCTACGCGTCAGAAACGCGCCACACAAGCCTCTCGCCGCTCGCCTCCCTCCTACGTAAGGCATCCATTGCTTTCTGCGCCCTCTCCAGCATCGTCTTGCCTTCGATGATGCGCTGTGCATTTGGCTTTACGATACCTTCGGCCAGCATTGTAGGCATGATGGTTGGTTGGCAATGGTCCCGTAACACCTCGTTCTACCATTGAATGTAATCCATCAGCAATTCACCACGCAATAGCTCACTCAAGCAATGTGCGAACGTACCTCCAGATAGAAATGTGTGCGTACACCCCGCACCTCAACACCGTCAGTGAACTTTGCTGCTTTCTCTGCGTCCAGGGTGTACTCAGGCATGGTTGAGTCTGTAGAGTCCTTCACGACGACGGGCATTAGGACTGCGACCTTGGCGCCTTTCTGAGCAATCTTCGAGAGGGGCCGGATACTGCCTTGCTGGGAGCCGATGCAGTCCAGGATCAGGGGAATTGACGGCTCGTTGGTAGCTTTACAGGCGCTGATGATCTGCTCAACGACATCGCTGTCATTGTAGTCAAAAGCCTTCGATGCTCCGAGGGATATCAACTTGCTATGATGCTTCTTCGACGCCGTCGTCAGCAGATTATGATAGCCGTAGTATCTCAAGATCTGCAGCGCGTATTGGCCGACAGAGGATGCACCGCCCCAGATGAGTATGGCAGACTCTGCGCTTGGCGGAGCGTAGTCGGTAGGTTTGGGCCATGGCGTGGGTACCCCGAGGTCAGTGGCGAGCGCGTGGAACACCGTGACGAAGTTGTTGGGCAGCGTCACGGCTTCTTGGAGCGTGAAGCCTTGCGGAAGCTGCATATGTCCATGTCAGACATCATCCTCACCTTTCATCGAGATTCTTCCCCACCTTGCCAAGAAGTATCTCCGGCACCGTGGCAAACTCCTGATGAGCATTTTCCTTCTGCTCTCGCCAGCAAAACCCAAAGACCTACACCCACCACTCAGCAGCCACGATTTCCGGAATTCATACATATCACCCACCTTGTCGCCGACCGCTAGGTGCTTGAGCCCATGTCCAGCCTCAACAACAGTACCTGCAAGACCGTCGCCGAGGACTTGGGGATGCTTGACTAGTAGCCCTCCGTCGTTCTGATGCATATCAAACGGCGTAGACGCAGTCCATTCGACGCGCACGCGGACTTCTCCGTCCTTGGGCGCAATGGTGGGGACGCGCAGGATCTCGAGGGGGCCGTGGATGGCTGTTGTCACTACTGCTGCGTGGGTGGACATATTTCTGAGACGGCAGCGATACTTTGGATTCGGGTTATCGCGTTGCCAGGTAGGTTGGTGAGTACAGAACGCATTGCGCAATCAAACTTGATAATATTCTTCATCGGAAATCACGGCAGAAATTTTGATTTGTAATGATGGCGGGGAATCGCGTTTCGGATTCGGTGATTAATAATGCAAGTCCTGATGGCCGTACTTGGACACCCTCTCGATGGTACGGGTATTATTACCCGGAACTGCCGGCAGGAACGTTGCCTTTGCATTTCCGACTTCAGTCTGATCAGGGTACGTCAGGGAGCTGGTAGGATGTTTTCCCAAGTGGTGATCAACATCAACGGCCAAGCAAGGATACCCACAAGAAAAAGAAACGCGAATCCGGGACGACAAAAAGGAAAACCAACAGCTCAGTCTTTTTCTAGTCGCAATGAAGATTGTCGTGCACCGTCGCAGTCTCACTAACACTGTTCACTGCCACTTTAATGATACCCAGAGAGCGCAAGTACCTGCTTTACAATGCATACTCCCTGAGCTGACAAGAACATTCTGGGGAGGTCGTGCGAGATCTAGCATAGCTTAGGAGTCAGGAAAGGAAAATCGTCACTAAACTTGTACACCGAACAGAGCGTACCAAAGAAGTGATTGTAGAAGGACTGAGTAAGCGGCTGTCTGACGTACCTCAGCCATCGGGAAATGCATGTGTATTCGATGATCTGCGTTGCTAGCCGTATATCCAGAGTGGACCAATATAGCATCTATGAAATCCAACTTCTTGCTCCAATGCAGGGAACGGAGCATGCCACACAGTCTTGCAGTCTATCCTCTGGACACCTTGATCTCGTCTCCGTCTCTGACAACCCACATATCGTGGTACATGATAGCCTTAGCAAACTCAGTCCCAAACTCATCGAGCAACTCTTGCTTGTGCAGCCCTTGTGCAGGCAGACCCTGCATGTGGCCGCTGGTAGGCTTCCAAAGCCCGTTGGTGCAGATCTCGAAGAGCAGCTGCGTGCTCATCTCTCCATCTTTCATGAAGCCACACTGTGCGCGCAAATTCAACAAGGCTGATATATTCCTTGACCATTGCCCCATAGGGTCTCGATGTCACTCACCATCACGCTTCGCCCATGCTTGGCGATGACCATATCTTCCATTATCTGCCTTTTTTGCTTGCGAACGATCTCCAATTGCGGAGTTGCAGGGTTCAGAAAATCGTCGAGGATAGACGGATCCCAATTGTAGAGGAAGGTGGCAACTCCATCGGCTGCTCGAAGGTTGGTCTTGTCGGTCTCCTCGTGGAATGAGCCGGTTATGATGTGAGGGTGACCAGTGGGGGCTGTCGCTGGCAGATACGGATATGCATCTGAAAACCGGAGAGGTGCCATGTGTAAGGTTGTGTCTAGCAATTCAATCGGAGGAGTAAGAAGTTTGCAGACGGATCGCAGAAACGCGTTCCAGATGTGCCTCGGCACGCTTGCCACATCCGGCTAGCGGTCCTTTAAGGTAATCTCCTGACACTGTTCTTTCCACATATTCCATCTTTCTCTGGCAGTGTGTCAGATATCATATCTAATGCCAAGGCATGATGTTAGTTTGACATAGATCCTGAAGGCGCATTCGCTCTTCTGAGCTGCTTCGATGTCTTCCCCGTTCTCCGAGAGTACATCCAGAACTAGCGGGTGTGGCGACTTCGAGATCCTGCTTAAAGAGCTCCTCGATTTGATTGATATTCTCCTCGCTCTAGTCTGCTTGGACGACAATATCAAGGACGACAGAACCGAGGAAGACATGTACGACTTCAAGACTTACACATGCGCGTCTTTGATTTTCACGCGCATCCATGCGAGGTTCCGATGGCCTCCGCTCCCAAGGTCAAGCAATACGTGCACATATTTCGTGTGACCAAATCTCGAGTGTGATTACGGCACTCCACTAAAGCAATTGGGATGAATGAGCCTGGGTAAGCCTTTCGTTGATTGATGGGTCTTCCAAAACATAATGAATTGGAATCACAGGTCGGAGTAGCCTGGTACTTGGTGAAACGCTGACAGCACGTGCTGATGGAATATCTAATAACACGAGGAGCAAGACCGTATCACGGTCCGGCAAATCCTCAGGATAGTGATGATTCATGGTATCGAGCAAAACAATATTCATTTCAAGCCAGGCTACATTTTCTTCTCCATGACTTTCCAGGACGCTTCACTACAGGCGAGCATTAAGTCTTCGTTCCTGAAAATCTTATCAGTCATTAGTCGCTTGGCTTCCATGCTTGGTCCTAGTCTTGAAATCGAAGCCTGGCGGTTTCAAGCCTCCGTTGAAGCGATTTTTTTTTTTCAAAATTTGTGGTCCATTGCGTTCTTAGCGGTGGGAAACGCCGAGCTTTATGCTTAGCTGCCCATCGCTCAAACCTAATTTTTGGTTGATGGTCAGGACTCTTACATAGGCCCGTGAGAATGCAATAGGATAGGAATGTAAGAAGACGCTGGTTCGCCGATATAGCTTAGACGAGATCGTACGGCTTGGACACAACACAAATCCCAGTGGGTTATTGAGTTGGCGAAAATCTTTTGCGATCCGACAATGAGCAGTTCGCGCTTGGCTTACCTGGAACAGATATAGGAATAGGCTAGCGACGCCAAATAAGGTTGAGTACAGCTCATCATCTACGAGAAAGAGTTCGGTGAGTATACTAGAGCAGACTTTGAAGTGTCTATAGGTTTGATATCATGACCGACTCAAATGGAGCGCCTGGCGCCCACGTGTCCATGAACTCCGATACTCGACGGGTTGGGCTACAGCTGATAACCAAAAGGGGTTTCACTATGCTGACAGAAGACCTTCATTTTGCGGTCTCTCCTGGGTTCTATGTCGATTACAAATACGAGCGTGCTAATGAGCTGCTTATGTCGACGATTCATTTCATCCGCATCAATAAGAGCCATCGAAAAGTCTGCAAGCTGGAGGTTTCCAATGAGTCCTGATAAGATAACAACAGCATTTCAGATGTTTGTAGTCTATCAACGACCACCGCTACTTCAATTCCCATCGTCGGCGAGTAGAGTGTGAGCTAGGCTGATAGCTTGAAATGGAATGACCTTGACTTCACCCAGCCGGACAGCCACGTCGATTGATACAGAAAACGGTCAATGGCCCAGATCACAATTCACGAGAAGCAAGACCAACGCTTCTTCTTCAGGTTAAAGGCCAATTGGATCGGAGGTACGAAGTAGGAGCGATTGGTGCCGGTCGTGCGACGGTACGAACACAGACCTCGGGATATATAACGCTTGTGAAGGATCACATTGTGGCTGAAGAAGGCTGGACTCTTCTCGGTCTTATAAGCGATCCAAGCATCGACCAAAGACACTAATCTCTGCAGTCGCAGCCACTCATGGGCAGTCGCTGTTGGTGAGCCATGTGATCTGCCCTACGCGGTTAGGATATTTCGAAGATAGGTGAACGGTTCGAGTGCCAAGATCTAATACGAGGGTGCCAAGATGCTTAGCAAAGTGTCTCGAGGGCTACATGTGGCTAGATGAGACGTTGGCTCGATCCTGGGGCAGCGGGGAAGGATGTGATCCGAGTCCCTGCCAGGAAAGTCCTGGGAATCCTGTCAGCCACATGGGTCTGACTTTCCCGGCTTCGGTTAGACGGCAATTCATTCTACGAGCCAGGAAGCTAGTTGGGGCGCCTATGCAGGATAGAAAGTCAGCGCTAACCCACATGCAGGACGCGCCTAATTTCCTCACATGGCCCGCTATCTTCGCTATCTCGAACTCTGGACGCCTCCTTCTCCTGCTATTTGCTGGTCACGCGACAAGGCGCCTTGTTGATGGGCCATTTTTTGGAGCAATGCCTTGGAAGCGAGAGTCGAGAGGTGTCTCTGCTCAAAATGGACAGCATTCATGCAGCCACAACAGTTTCCAAGCGGCCCGGTGCAGGCTTGCTGTAGGCCCTGCTTCTGACCGCAGGACAGAGTATGAGGTACAAGACAAAGCTTGGACCGCGCACTCCATCGGCTTTTCGAGCGCTGTGCCCTCCATTCTGATTCTGTTCATCAGTCCTTGCAGCTGTGCTGAGCCAAATCCACCCGTTCCACTGCAAGTCGCCTGCTGTAGTTTGCCAGCGCTGCAAGCCTTCTCCTTCTCTTTTCAGGACCTTCCAGTCGTTTGGCTCCCCGAGCAGAAGATCATTGAGTTGTCTTTCCATCGCTTGTCAAGGCAGGAAACCATTGCCATACGGCAAGATGTTCTTCGATCGTCTTGTATGGTTGGGCTGTATCCCATGGCTCGTCCACTCTCTCGCATCCACCGACGAACTCTCGGATGCCGACCCGGCCCAATCCGGCTATCTACCTAATCATAATATGCAACCCTCAATTGTCGATTCTTCAGGCTTTGGTATTCTCTGGTCTCAGACTTTCAACTCGAAAGAACTATGGTATGCCAAACCGCTGGTCTACACCCCTCCTGGACAGAAGCAACTGGTTTTCACCGCTTCCAATCAAAATTGGATCCGAACACTCGACGCTGTTACTGGGACTCTGATCCAAGCACGCCAGGTGCAACCACCATTCCTTCAAAGTGACATCGGCTGCACTGACATGCCGAACACAATTGGTGAGTGCCCCGGGTGTCTTAGAATTCGGCTATGTCTTGCTGCTGTCAAGATTCCGAGCTGACCTCTTCAGGTATCGCTGGAACGCCAGTCATAGATCCTGGTACGAATACCGTATTTTTCTTTGCAAAGGGTTATCAAGGTGGCGCTCTAAGTGGCGGTGTTGCAAAAGGCATATATAAGTAAGCCAAGCATCGTGATTTTCAGTAATCGATCTTTAATGTTTGAAGATTCTACGCCGTCAACATTCTCGACTTGACCGATCAGCCCGGCTTCCCAGTCTCGATTGACGGGCACAATGCCGACAACGACCCGACGAGATACTTCATTGGAGGAACAGTTCTCCAGCGACCATCGTTGACAATGGTCGGTAATACAGTATATGGAGCCTTCGGTGGTCATTGTGATCTGTTCAATTACACTGGGATGATTGCCGGACTTAGCACGACAGCAGGGGTGGGAGTCACCAGTATGTTTGCTATGGAATCCAGGCCAGGCGCGCCTCCCGCTACCACAGATATCATGGTTCAGAGCGGCGGCAAGGCTGGTATTTGGATGAGTGGCATGGCGCCGGCTACCGACGGCAGCCGTATGTTTGTGGTCACTAGCAATGGCCAGGGTCACGAAAACAAGGATACTCCTGCATCAGGGCGTGCTCCGCTCTCCACTCTTGACGAGGTTGTTGCGAATTTCGCTATCAGCAACGGTAGACCCGCGCTTCAAGATTACTTTGAGCCGTACGAATACATCGGCATGGATGCTGGAGATCGAGACTTGGGATCAGGTGGGGTCGCTCTACTTGATCCAAGTGTCTTCAAAGGCACCAACGGAGTTACTCGCATGGCGATCACTATCGGGAAGAACGGAAAGGCCTACATCCTGAATGCTGACAATCTAGGGGGCTTTAAACTTGGGTCCGGGGCAACGGACAACATCCTCCAAACCATCATTGCTCCTAATGCGGTGTTCGGTGGCGCTGGTTCTTATCCACTAGAAGGCGGCTTCATATACTTCACTCCCGTGGGAGCACCGACCTTGGTGTATAAGCTTGGCCTGGATCAAAATGGTTCCCCTTTGTTCACCAAGGTTGGCCAAAGTGCGGATAACTCCGCCGGACGTGTCGGCGTCGGTGTCCCAACAATCACCACTTACAAGGGCCAGCCAGGCACCGGTATCGTCTGGATTACCGACGTAGACGCGGGACTCAAGGCGTACAGAGCTGTGCCTGATGCGTCCGGCAGCCTTGTAAGGATTAATATACCTCCTACCGGCGGATTGAACAAATTCCAGCGTCCCGGGTTCGGTGACGGCCGACTTTACGTCACCGACAGCAATGCGAGGTTGATCTGCATGGGTTCCCCAGTCTCGATCCCACTGAACTGCACGGGACCCGTGGACTTTGGAGATGTTACGATCGGATCAATTAAAACCGTCACGGTGCAGTGTACAGCCCTGATTCCTATCACCAAGATTGAAGGATTGACCATCCGGGATGCTACTTTTCAAGCCAGCAACTCCTCCTTGCCACAAGGAAGCCTTGCCCAAGGTGCCCAATTCTCTTTTCCAGTTACTTGGAACCTCACCCAGGCAAGCATTCACGATGCTTCGGGCGCTTCCTTTGGATCTGTTAGCCCAGGTGTCAAGACTAGCTACCTCGTACTCACAACGACCAATGGCATTGCGCAGTACTCGAACTCCCTACCCATCACGCTGCAGGGAAACGAAGTCAGCAGTACCGCGTTCCTGGCTCTCACACCTCAGGAGGTCGATTTTGGCGGTATCGTGGTTGGGAGCCCAGGCGCTGCTACTGGCCTCGACTCCTCTTTCACGATTTCCAACACAGGCTCCTCACCTCTGATAATTCTAGGCTATGCATACACTGGGACTAGTGAACAGGTAAACTACACGAACACCACAACCTCCAATGGAAAGACTGTCATGGGGGATGGTTTCACTTCGAGCGGTCTTCCTGCTGTCAACTCCAATATCTCAGCAGGTCAGAGTCTGACCGTGCCCATCAACTTCAACTCTGCTCAAGTGGGAAACTACCAAAGCCTTTTCAATATCTGGACCAACGGTGGCCACAAAGTCGTACTCCTCACCGGAAGTGCTACCACAGCGCCTATCGCCAATTTGGCTGTTGAAACCGCTGAAGGAGGGTGGGACACATCTGGTATTATGGACTTTGGCAACGTCCTGGCAGGTACAACCAAAACTCGACGCCTCCGGATCTGTAATGTTGGCGGGTCAACACTGCTTATCACTAAGAGCAAGCCTCCCGTTAATGCAGAACTTCGAGCCGAGAATCCTACTTCCGATCTACATGAAGGTCAATCCATCCCTGCCGGTCAATGCGCCTATGCTCCTATCGACATTGCTGCCAACACCGAGCCCCCCAACGCCCCATCTCATGATGTGTCAGACGTATGGATTCTAAACACCGATGATCTGACTTTTGGTGTGCATGATGTCCAGATCAAAGCGACGATTGTCAGTCGTCAACTCGGGCCCAGGTATCCTAACGGTACTGCCGAATACTCCTATCTGGGGTGCTACTTTGATGGCGTCGGACGCCAACTGCAACAGGTATACGATCTCGGCGCAAGCAACGACAATGGTATATGCCAAACCAAGTGCCAGGGTCTTGGATACATCTTTGCTGGAACGGAATATCATTCTCAATGCTGGTGTGGCAGCCTTCCTCCACAAGCCTTGAAGTACACCCCCGAAAGCGCTAAGAAGTGTACCTTTGGGTGTACCAATGATACCACCCAAGCCTGCGGTGGCGACGGGGGTTATATCAGCATCTACTACGACTCGGCCAAGTATGTACCAGACTGCAACGCTGTTCCCTGTGGCAACGTCACTTCCTCGTCCACTATCTCGCAGAGTTCAACAAGGTCGAGCACTACAAGCTCAAGCACTACAAGCGTTAGCATAACAAGCGCTTCTCAGACCAGCTTTTCATCGACGACAGCCTCGAATTCCTCTCCAACGTCCAGCACATCTGGCACGTCAACATTGTCCCGCAGCTCATCGATGACAGTCTCGAGTTCCTCGTCAAAGTCCAGTACGTCTAGTGCGTCGATATCGTCTAGTCAAACCTCTACTTCGACGACCTCAACAATTTCTCCTACATCAACTTCCGTCAGTGCCAGCTGGAAAGCTCTCGGCTGCTACCTCGACGGGCCTACTGACAAATCTATCTATCCCTACTCTTACGTATATGCCAACGATTCGATGACCATTGAGATCTGTCAGGACTTTTGTAGGAGCAAGGGGACAAGTTACGCTGGTACCGAATATCGGTGCGTCTTTGTTTACAGTCTTCTACAAGAAACTCTACTGACAGAAAGTGCAGGCGAGAGTGCTACTGTGGGAATACCATTGCAGCTGACGCTATTGCGAATGATCCAGGCTGCACGATGACCTGCATGGGTAACACTAGCGAGATCTGCGGTGGTGGCAATCGAATGAACGTATATCAAGCCATCAAGGTTACCACCACGACAACTCCTAACTCGTCCACGTTGATAAGTTTATCAACATCCTCGTCCTCATCAGCAACCTCCAGATCCTCGTTATCCACTTCCGCCTCATCGAGCTCATCTAGTTCATCCTCTACCATCTCCCAATCCTCGTCATCTTCAGCAACCTCTACATCCTCGTCCTCGGCTTCTACCTCTCCGGCCCCGTCTAGTTCATCTTCTACCACTTCGCATTCCTCGTCATCTTCAGCAAAAGCAACCTCTGCATCCTCATCATTGAGATCTGCTTCTTCAACATCGTCCAGCCTATCTTCCACGATCTCCCAATCCTCGTCATCTTTAACCTCGTCATCCGTATCCTCTACCACGACATCCAAGTCCTCCACGACCTCCCAATCCTCCTCATCTTCAACCTCCTCATCTGTATCCTCTACCACGACATCCAAGTCCTCCACGTCCTCCACCCTCACAACCATCACCTCAACAACCCGCTACATAACCCCAACCCCAGCCTCAACTGCCACCGCAACAAGCAACTTCTACTCCCTCGGCTGCTACGCCGAACCCCCCTACCCCACCAAGAAGCCCTGGGCCGCCCAAATTCTCGCCGCCGACAACATGTCGCCCGATCTATGCATCTCCGCGCTCTCCTCCGCCAACGCGCTTATGAAGCCCGGCACCAGCACCTATGCAGTCTTCGGGCTCGAGTACGGCAGGGAGTGCTGGGTTGCCAGATCCTTGGTGCAGAGCCAGACAAGCCTGATTGGCAACAAGGCCTGCACGTTTCCGTGCATTGGAGCGTCGAGTCTCAGCTGTGGTGGCAGGGCCATGTATGATTACTATGTGCCTACAAGCTACCGGGCGACTTTGATGGCAACTAGTGTGCCAGTCAGCACGACGGGGACGGTACAGTCGACCTCGACTGCTTAGTAGGGTGTTGCGCAATGTGGGAAGCTGAGCAGATCGGAAGAGGGTACTTGGTCGCGTGGAGCGAGAGAGTCCTTGGAGTAACATGGCGTTGTAATTTTGGGTATTATCCAAGTCATTTCTCGAGCATATGAGGTTGGGGGGTCAGATCGGTTCAGGCAGTTTGTCCACGATGGACTAAATGGGATAGAAGACTAATACCAATAAGAAGCTAATTGCCTTGCCCTTTTTCTCCCCGGAATGTGTTCATCGACCTTAGACTGCGGAAATTCCTTCAATTGTAAGACTGCAACCTCAATCCCCCAAAACACGCCTTCCTCGAAATTCCTGTCTCTAGCGACATCGGCTTACCTCTCGACTAACACCCACCCTCTAGCTTCGGCTATTTGCATCCCACGTACTGGCACTATCCCATACGAGCTGGCAGGGTGCTGTTCCTACAGACTGACCAGCTCAGTGATTATTACTATGCAGACTCCCAAAAAGGGCATTGACGAAAAAGCTGTCAACTGAGCGATCAGGCAGAGCCCATCTCCAAACTATTCTCGACATCATTGGAAGAATTGGAGGAGCTCGTGGAGAGTAAAGACGTGAACGCGCAGAGTACCAGCGTATAAGAGATATGAAATGGTTTCTAGACTCGTTGTCCCGACACGCTCTTGTGCTTGTTTGAAGCGAGTTCTAGTCCCCCATGTCCATTTCGGTGAGGTTAGGTAGAAAACCTGTATGATAATTAAGAGCGTAAAGGATAGAACGTTCGACCTCTGACGGAGAGCTGGCTTTCTACTGACGCACTAAATCGCTGCCAAGCTCCCGTTTCGTTATTAAGAGGCGCCCCACCGTTTGCAGGTCTTGGAAGAGTGCTTACGGCACGAAGAAGGCGGGAAGGGAGTCCCGACTTTTGATCGTGGATCTCGATGATGCCTGGTAGACAGCACTGACATGATGTGAGCTATGCGAGCAAAGCAGCCTAGCCATTAAAAATGTCGCGTTACTTTGCATCGACGAAGGAGACATTGTCGAAGTGCGACCCGAACATGCATGAAGCCAAGGCTGAGTCTGAGAGTCGTGCCAGATTTGTCGTGGATTTGATCGAGCTTCTGCTCCTTGCTGTTGGTGCCATGAGGATGCAGATGGCAAGATTGGAATACCCCAGACGTGATAGCGTAACTTCGGAATGTCCTTCGTTAGTCAGGGGTGAAAACTTCGCTCTGGAGTCTGGATGTTGAGAGATGAGCCAGCGCAATGGAGTTGACAGTTAAAGCATGTCTCTCGAGCGATGTGTAAGCGGCCTTTTTGAAGCGCAGGGCTTACATTCGACATCGATGAATGTGGGAGGTCTAGGTACAAAGTCGTGGAAAGAACTCTGAAGAGAGATAGATTATTGGACCTTTGTGTTGGCGCTAACAGGTTCGAAAGCCCTATAAAGCACAATCGAGTTGGGACTTTACGATAGACGAGAATTCAAGTCTCCAAGCGTATAATAGGGAAACATTGCAGAAGTCAAAGGGAGACCGATCAAGGAATAGAGATATTGAAATTTTGCTTTGAAAGCAATGCAAAGATTCGCGACGACTAGATCGATTACGGATTGAGAATGGAAATACTGTAATATGTGCTCTGAATCTTGTTTCAACTTCCTACAACGATTTGATATATGTCAGGCTTTGATTGTAGTTATAGCTATTCTGGGTTTTAACAGGGCTCTTCTGAATATTGAAGACGTTTCGAAAGCGGAGACAACTATATGTTTGGTAAATAATGTGAGAGCTCGATTGGTAGACATCAGAAACGTCTATCGAAGTGTGCGTCTCACCGACAAGTCCTAGAGGCCCAACTCTAACTGATAGTCAATCAAACCCCAATGTTAGCAGTTAGACTGGGAAGTGGTGAAAATAGCATATCAAGATTGTGAAGAGATTACACAAGTACCATGAGCGGTCCTGCAGACGACTTAAATCTGTTGCGCGAGATATGAAAAAGTCTCTTCCAGTACTATACTGTCACGTGACAAGGTGCTGGTGATAGTAGTTCCTCCGTTCATAATACATGCGCCTCAAACCACGGTCTCAGCACATCGTCCATCCATTGAGCCAAGCGCCTCAAAGCCGCCAAAAGCTGATAAATCCCCAGAATTGATCCTGTATCCCCTAAAGTTTGATCTCTATAGATTTCTATCTTTCTGGCATTCACTTTGTGTGCGATCATGAATTCCCATTTATTGCCTTGTATCATGATGAGAGGGAGGGGTGGGAGGTCTCCATTACCGCGAGTCAATTGCGACAGCTTTGCAAAGTGTGCCGATATCCAAGTGCCTAATTGAGTATTCGCTTTGTCCTCGTCAATGCCCCCGCGTTTTGTCTCTATACTTAGCCCAATCGGCCTGAAGCGGACATATCGCGCGTCAGTCTGGTTGATACTGAAGCCGTCAGTGTTCCTTAGCAAGTCCTTGATACGCTCAAGCAGATCTTCGGCAGGACGTATGACCATCGCGTAGTCCACCATCTTGCTTTGAACCTTCTTAGCTCTGGAGGTGATGCCCGGCAGTAGTGATGAGTCGCTGATACGAGCGGTGCTGATGTCGTGAAACCAGATGCCTTTACTTCGCCAAAAGTCTTTCAAAGCAAGCTTGATAAGAGGATAGTGTACAGCGCTGTTCCATTCCGGCTCCGCAACATCGTCGTTCCGACAATCCATTGCAGCCATTTGAATGTTGACAGCCTGGTCGAACACTTCGTCTCCCTTCAGTCCTTCATTGTGGGCAGAACTCTCTGTGCCGGCAAATATTCCCATGAAAACCTCCTCGGCCTGGTATCCGTCCTCCCTGATCATGTGTTCCATCGCCCTCTTCTGAACCACGTCGGGTATAACCCGGAAGCCTTTACCAATGCGTCTGACATCCTTGAGTAAGGCATTGGCATCGTCCGGGATCTCCAGACCTTTAGTATTGAATGCAAGCCAATTCACAGCTACGTCTGAGAGCTGCAGATCGCTTTCTTGTTTTGATGGGCTTTTAGGGCGAGAAGGACTAGAGGGAGCACGTGATTCTGACGATAGACTCTGAGATTGCGAATGGCTCGAAGAGTCTCTGGAGCTGGTGGATTGTTGCGCTTCCTGTCTGGGAATGAAGAGGTTTGGTCTGGAATGAAAAGGATTGGCGCTCGCCCTGGGTGTATGACCTGCATCGATGTCTGGATCGAAATTCGGGGGGGTTATTCTTCGTGTCGAGTGTACTGGCACTGTGGGTGCTTTTGAATCCTTGTCTGGAGACGTGGTGGCACTGGCCTGCTGTTTTTGCGACCGTTCTGCCCTCTTGCCAACACCAGCTCGACCACGGGTTTGCCGTGGCTCTGGCACACTCATGCTATTGACCGATATCTCTGCAAGCTGCTTCCGCTTCTTTGCTGGAGACGAAGGCTTGCCAGTACGCGGCTGCCGCTTCTTGCTAGCCGTTTGGTTATGCTCGTATTCTGCGGGGTCGTGGGGATGACCCTCTAACCAGCCGTTGACACTGCCAGCAGAGCTCCCACTATACTGCCCCGGTTCACAAGCCGGAGAAGCGATCGATGCGGACATGGGGAAGCCTTGTGTTTCAGTGGAGATTCAATACTGAATGATTGGCAATAGGCGTGCCGAGAAACGGAGTGGTATCGAGTGTTGATTGTGCAGCGTCGCCCGAGCAACGCCACAGCAGGTACCAGCCACAATTAGCTAGCCTACTTTACCTATCGATCATCGTCAATGACCGGACCGAAGTGAATCCTTCAAAAGTGGATCCCTAATGTAGCTTGTCGGCCCTAAGTGGGGGATCCACTTTTAATGGAGAGCTTTATAGAGTATAGGAGTCAGATGAAAGTGAATCACAAATGACTGCCTCCAATGACTGCACTGTTTCACTCGGAGCTGTCAGTCCGTCTGCTCCATCTAGCTGAGCTTGCATCCAGACATCAGCTTTCGACTTCTTGTCATTCTCACGAGTATTGGTCTGGGTAAAATAGTTAACTGAAAATTCTCCCAAATTACTAATTCTGCGATGCTGCTTCCACGCTGTCTTATACACTGCAAGTAACGACGAATTCAGCCTCCATATATGCTTCGACATACTATAAATCGATTACAATGGCCGTCCCTCGCAACCTTGTCCCCTTCTGGATCTGCGTTTCTGCACCTCCAATTTGTCCTGTTGTTGGCGCTCTCAGATAATGTGTGTGATTCTTCAGCCTCGACATTGACTTATCGGCACATTAGCTTGCTTGGGCATGGCACAAACAACAAACCCACGTATTTCAAGTAGACGGTTAAGTGAGCATGTTTCAAAGTGTGTATGTGGAGACAGAAACCACAAGAGATGCCAAAGCACAAATTCCACTGAGGAACAGCTCCGCAGACTTCTACCCTCTGGGTCAATAGCCTTTCTTTCAATACCTGCTGACGTACGGCCATCTCAATCACATGTCCACCAACGATGCAAAGAACACGGTCTGATGCACCAAAGTCAAAGGATCTATGTCGAAATTCTCCCAAGGCCTACAGTTCCTGGACGGTCAGATGGGCCAGCGCGAGATCTATGTCCTTCGTGCTTTCAACCGCAGGTTTCAGTCCAGCAAAATTGCATCGACCTTCGTGCAGTACTTTGTGTTGCGGGGTCTGGTCGTGTTTGAATCTGATCAACGTCGTCTCAGTGCCGCTGACAGTTGACATCTTGAACGGCGGCAAATCGTCCTTTGCACGTTACTCGTATTGGATTCCGACCTGAATATAGGTCCAGTCATCGCCGTTTTCACTGTCAAAGCAGAACTGGTCCACGGTATTCGTGGCTGAGTGAGGGAGGAGAGGTGTTGTCTCTATATATATCATGCCGCCCTTGAGTGTGAAGGAACTAAAGAAAAGGCAAATTAGTGATCCGTGCGTTCCTCCATGGGAACGCTGTTGAGTCGGGATGATATGTCAAACCGTTGAGGGATGTATGAGCATCAGAACAACGTACGATGGAGCGAGACTGAAATCCAACGCCTCGCTGGAGATCTCTGATGAGGGCCAAATGGCTGCGGGAGCAGCATATATAATGATATCCACCCCCGTCACCTTTCCTTCTCCAACACCCATCTGCATCACGCGGGGTGCTCTCTTAGTTTCACATTGTCGAGTCGTCTGTTGGTCACTACTCGGGATAATTGTACCTATTTCCCAGCATTCCACGCGGAATTCAGAGTCTCTGAATACAAATGCAGTCATGCGGGAATTTTGTTGAAGAGGGTCGGCATTGTCTACAAGTATTGTGTCAATACAAGTGTACAATAGGACAATAGTGAAGTCCCAACATAGAGCATTGCTAATGCTCACAAGAGTAATGAAGGGATGAACGAAACAAACACCCTAGATCCAGTACTAACCCAAGTGCAGGATGCTAGTACGGAAATCCAACCAAGGACAGAGAGATTGTATGTCTTCATGATGACAGGTAAAGGCGACTCAAGATGGACACAGTATTCCTGAGCGCGGATGCTGTTGTTAAAGAAGGGGACAAGACTCACCGGAAGCGCTCCTTAGTATATCACACATGCGACTGACGTGGCTGAATCGAAAAGAAGCCTCGATCGTCAATGCTTTGAGACTAGCGATCCATGTACATGACGACTCTCGGTATTTCCGGTCGCCAGACACCGTTCGAGATGACCGAGGTTCTCCTTTCGCCATTCGTTATGCAGGGCTTTACAGGCATTTCTTGCGAACCACAGGAATGTCAATTGGGCGACGCTGGGACAAAACCTTACCTTGTTCTGGACTTCTTGTCCAGGAGAATCAGGTAGATCTTTGCCGCCCGCATTGCTTCTCTCAACCATTGATCCACGAATTTGAGGAGATCGCGGAGATCCATAGAATCATGTCCTTTGTCCTCTACCGGCATATTGATTGGGATCGGCCATCATCCAGCTCAACTTCTATATTGTAAACCAGCACAACAATGGAGAGATCCGTATGGGGTCTCTGACCCAAATTTTCTCATGAGGATGTGCTTCTGCATTTTACGTTCCCTGCAATTGGCTTTTCGCATACGTACTGAGGAAGTCGGTCATCAGCTGGCTGTCCTCCACCTGTACAATAATTGGTGTGTGGGTATTTCTCGATAAGTGGTTCCTAGCAGTCGACTTCCCCGCAATTGGCTCTTGGACAAACTCGGTCGCACATACAACTCGAGCTAATATGGAGGACACGTATCTCAATTACGAGATCTTCACAGGGCTAAAAATACCGGACTTCATCCTGTTGCATCCAGATGTGCACTGTTCTCGATGCATGTGCATTGACGGGAGGGAAATTCGAAGCGAGATGGAGACGAATCAACTTGTACTATGGCCGAAAGTTAGTTTGGGCGTCAGATTGTGATTGGGGTTGATTTTACTCAACGTAGTGCTTTGCGGGTTACTGGAAGTGCCTCTTGTGTTTGAGGTTTTGCTGACTTCTTTAGGCGGGTTGTGGGTTGGCACTATTGAAACGCAGAACTGGTGTCGACAGCTATAATTCAATCAAGCGTGCTAAAGAGAGGTGCAAGGTCTTGTACGGATATCAAAATAAGGTCGCGCTCTACCTCTAAATTCCCCCGTGCACTTATACGATGTGATGCAGATGTTCTTTGCCGCTGTGCTGTAGCTCATTCGCAGCTATGTATGAAGGCATTCTCCTCCGTGATAATCGGTACACCCTGGGAATCAACGCGTATCTCCGTCCCTCGAGCATGCGAAGTCTCAGGTCTTTCGCTACATCCACTGGCTGCTGGCCGGAGAGGAATCGAGAATTGGCCCACAGGTGGTTCAGAATCACCAGTCGGTGCTTGAGTTTCCATTTCCAGAGCGAGCTCTTTTGAAAACGAGTTGTCGTTGGTGCTGGATTTGCCGGGAGTATCGTTGCTCATGTCGTCTCTGAGCGCTTTGATTGTCTTTTTCAGCTCTCTCCACAGCTCGTATTCATCGAGATCGTTGTCACCACCGTCTCCTTCCGCCTGTCTCACCTCTTCGTCATCTAAAGCATCGCTTCTCCCTTGCGCAATCGCCAACAAGGTAGCCACAAAGGCTTCTTGCATGTAAGCGAAGCTGAACCCATCGGTAATCATTGCGACTGCAGGACAAATTCTCATTGGGAACTCGACCTCGACCTTTTTCTTCTTGAGCCTCTCACGCCAAAATTGGCAGTAGAGGTTGCGTTCACCCTCGGATGGGTTCGGGAACAGGTATTTACGGTCGAAGCGAGAAGGGCGAGACGAAAGCCCAGCGTCGAGTTGGTCAAGATGGTTGGTCGATGCGACCATGAAGATGCCGTCGTTGCTCTCCAGGCCCTGAGATCGGATTGTAAGTATTGGGGAAGGAGATAATTGTGTTGGGGAGTTGTGGGGCAAAGAAAGAAGGCGAGAGCTTACATCGACTTCGTTGAAGAAGTAGCTTCGTGTATCCTTGGTGACGATCGTGTCTATGTCTTCGAAGATCAGGAGACAAGGCGACATATACCTAGCAGTTTGGAAAATGCTTCGGATAGAATATGTGCCCGTCGCAGATTTGACATAGAGACTTGGGATAGATAATCCGTCACTCCGGAAGAGCGAATTCATCAGCGCCTTGATGGAGATTGTTTTTCGGTTTCCTGCCGGCCCTACGCAATTATTACAGTCAGTGTGAAACCGCCAAGGAACCGCAAATGATGAATTTTAAAGGATCACCTACCATGGAAAATTACCCCCCTCTTCCAGGGAACCCCAAGATTCTTGTAGATTTCCCGGCTGTCGAAGAATTTGTGCATCAAGCCCGTAATCTGCTTTTTCATGTCTTCATTCAGGATCACATCATTCCAGCTCGCATTCTTGATCTGTTCATACAAGGCTTTGCTCCGGAACCAGTACCCATCGTAAACATAAACCCACTTGTCCCCTGGCGGAGGTGGGATCTGCCATTTCCCAATCGCTTTGACCAGCTCATCCGTCTTCCCGTTACCCGACATGACCGTCTCCCCCTCCGTTGGCTCTTTGAAGATGTACTGCATGGTCGAGTAATTGACCTGCACGACATAGACAATGAAATATTCGTCGCCCCATTGGTAGAGATATTTGGCAAAGGAGCGAGATTCGCCAACGGAAGAGGGCCTAATAAAATAGCGTGTGCGAAGGATGGATTCGTCGACTATATCGAGGGTGGCGGTTGCGTGGCCGGCAAAGGCGAAAGCGAGGAGATTGACTGTCAAACGATACGAAATTAGTAGGGAGATCAGGGTGGAAGGAGGGAGAGAGGAAAAGAGCAATATACCATCGTTGGCGTAAGTTACTGTGAGAGCTAGCTCAGGATACTGGCGGCGGAGAGCGGCTTGCAGGTAAACGTTAAGGTTGTAAGCTTTGCCAGAGTTGACGTCTACGTAATCCTTATAATTCTGGTGGTGGCTAGTAGAAGTGACGAGCGTGTAGGCTTCAGAGTCCATCGTGGTGGCTGTAGCTGCTATTTAGATGGCCTCGTCGAAGTCCAGTTAGGTCTCTGGGCGTCCGGTTGATTCCCACAAAGATTGTAGGAATCTGAAGCTTGGGTGAGATGAGATGAGATAAGCGCTTTCGAGGCAGTTTGAGGCAGCGGTAGGCAGCAATGGTTGGCATGTTGGTCATGGATCCTCCGACTGTAGCCCAGGTCGCACAGCCTGGGAGCAGAATCCTGAACGAGGGGTTATATGTAAGCGTGACAGGGATTATTAAGGTGAGAGCCAGGCAAAGTGATCCTTGCCACGCTTACATATAATTCCCCAAATAGGAAGTAGCAATTGCCTCAGTTCTCAAACGTGTTGCGTCAAATCTTCTTGGGTTGACAACTAACAAGCAGTTTTCTAGCGACATATCTAAGCGTAAACTCTTCTATTTTTAATTAAATTATATTCTTTTGCAAGTTGCTTATATATTTTCGATATATTACAATTTTTCTCTCTTTATATTTATCTTTGCAATACAATTATTATTTTATTATTATTATTATTAATCAAAACACTTAGTTTAATAATATATTTACTTTTGCTTTATATATTATATTATATTATATATATATAATCTAAGAAACAATATTTCTTTAACTTGTTATTTTTTTTACTTGTTTTTAATATTAAAATTTAACTATTATTTAGTCAATTTAACAATTATATTTATTATTTATTTTTAATTAATAAATTTATATAGATAAACAAATCTTTAAATACAATTTAATATATTTTAAATATATTAATTATAATAAATCAAAATAAAGATAAAAATAATAAAAAATTGTTAATTCTTTACAATAAATTAATATTTTTGTCTATCTAATATTGTAACTTGTAATTGCTTAACTTTTATTAAAATAAATTTTATTTAAAAATAAAAATAATTATACTAATAATAATATATGCTACATAGATAGAGCTAGAGCGTAATTCAGGTTGGTTATTGGTCGAATACAACAGTCTTAATCCTCTTAATTCTTTAGGTGAAAAGTTCTTGCACTTCCGATAATTGCACTCCCATCGTTGGTCAATGCACTCCTAGTCCAAGAGTTGTATCCAGGGCATCCTGAAGAGTGTCTGACTAGATCAGATTCCATTGCAGCTGATACTCAGTCGGTAGATCCAGTTGTATCTGAGCAACGTTGTCGCTCCAGTAACTAAAGTGGCCAGTTCTAGTAAAAAGCATTCTCCACGTCGATTTCAAGTATCCCGGTTCCTTGTCCTAATATCCTAGCCTGACTTTCTACACCGAAGAACTTTTTGAGACCCTGTACCAGCTCCTCAGCTACCTGCTTCGCCAGATCTGTCGGCTCAGTCGCTTCATTCTCTTCGAAAATCTCGCTCATGAAGAAGACATTCCTAGTCTCGTCTTTGACAAGCCCTTCCTTAGCCTGCCGCCATGCTAGATGCCGCGTCAAGACCGTCCTGTCCTGCGCATATATCACTTCGCCTTCGCCCACTGCCACAGCTTGAGCATCTGCATCTGCATCCAGAGCCTTAAAAGTATCGCCCGGGCCACTGATGCGGAGCTCCAGGGGCTTGATGCTCCGCGTTTGGAGCTCGCCAAGATCGAACGCACCGGCCGTGACGCCGTACTTGAGGGACACGGAGTTGTAAAAGTCGACCACAGGGTTGATTGGTCGAAGGGCGGCCTTTTCCTTTATCAAGCGCTTGTAAAGCGACTCGTTGGACTGTGGGAACTTTTTCGAGGAGAGATTGTAGGCGGTCTTGAGGGTTTCGCGGTAGAGAGCGATGCGCGGGTGAGACTGTGCGTTGGGATAGGAAGAGAGAGCGGACAAGGTGGAGGCGGCGGTTTCCTGAATCAAGTTGGATCAGCATGAGAGAATTTGAACGGATAGACTGAGCTACGCTACCTCTGCAAATTGTGTTACCTCGTCGTTGACGCCGGTGTTGGTAAGATTGTACGCTGCAACGACGACGACTTGCAAATTAGGCAGCGAAGTGGCAATTCTGGGAGCTAGAATGAATCGATCCATATTTGTTATGGCTGTGGAAGGACTGGTATCGTGCTAAGGAGAGAAGACAACGTGGAGGGAGCGAGATGGAGGCGGGGCAGAGACTCCTTCACTCTTGCAAGGCAAATCTTGTGTAACCTGAAAGTTAAAATCAAAGTGCCGCACTTGGTACTCAATGTAAGCGGTGGCCACCCAGCATCTTTTGCCCCAGGTTTCCGCGCAAAACCTTGAAACCGGTGTAACATTCTGATTCTTGGCGGCTGGATCGGCTGCTGATGAGAAGGGATCAACCAGACGTCCATACGCCTGGCAAGAATTGTGGATCGCGCAGGTTGATGCAGTGTTAGGCCGAATTCGGTTTAGTGCAGAGTCGCCCGTACTTAGAACATTTTCATAGCTGCAGAACTTAGAATCTACACCTTCGCCCCTCCTGAGTTTTAGTTGCATTTCGGCCTACCCTCCATAGTTGGGTTACAGCGGAGGAAATTTGGGTGCCCCTGAGGTGCGGAGCTACTGCCAGATCGGGTCTAGCGCTTTGTGACTTTGTACCAAGTAGAAGTCTCGCTCTCGGAGTTGTCTCACATATCAAATCGCGCATGCCCACCCAATCGACCCCTGGAACCCACTAGGAGTAAGGCTTCCGTATCCAAAGCTGCATATTCACAATATGCTAGGGCCTGCTTAATCCGTCACCATTTGCGACCAATCGGATACGATATTTAGATTTAGGCAAACCCTCTGAGTCATGCAGCTTGTTCCACGGAGCCCCCATCTGGAGCTGTATGACCACCAGTGTTGTATGTGTTTCTTTATTTCGTCACAGACCGCCTAGAGGACGGGTGCCTGTTGCATCCTGGATGTGGCCAACTCTCCTCGGTTTAGGCAATCACGAACGGAGCCAGCGCCCCAGGAAGCTGACTTGCTATAGCTTAGATGAGGTTCCATCTCAAACACAAGGCAAACCATGATCTACACTCAACCAATCACGTTTGTCTTATCCGTTTTTTGTTTTTGGTCTAAATGTGCTTTACACTGCCTTCTTTCCTTACTTGAGCAATATCTAGCCTAGTGTTAAAGCCAATAGGCAGCTTTCGCAACCTCCAATTCCTGTGGATTAGATTTCAAAAGAGATATGCAAATATCTTCTATTCTTGCGACTAGACTTCGAAGTTTTGACAAAGCTCGACGCTAGAAGCTCGACAAGAATTAAGTAATCAATAGCGTTTGTAACAAGTTAGTCTTTCTTTCGCTTTCAATTAGTTTCGAATAATCTAGACTTGAGATAAATAACTTACGCGAAAATTATTTAGTTTTCGTATTTGAACAAACTAATCGTTCTTGAACATACTAATCGAAAAGAATAGTCTGACTTACGGGAATCGGAGGTTGCGAAAGCTGCCTAATAATAAGACTGCATCCTGCGAGACTCTTACCCGATTAGACTAGCGCCTTAGCAATCTCGTGTATGTTAGATCTTCCACAAATTTGCATTATCGACAAGCAATAGATGCATAACTGCACTACACCACTTGCTTCAAGTTCTAGGACTCTTATTTTATTCCGCTTCATTTTACCATCATGATCACCTTGAGTACTCTGCAATATGGCGACCCTGTCGTCTCACGCCAACGTCTATATCGCGCTTGTCCCTCTATCTTGCTAGGGACACTCTTTAATGTTCTCGATGCAGGTACCGCCGTTCCCGTTTGATACTTGCTCTCGACAATACACGTGCTAACAGTCATCCAGTATCTACCGGTCTGCTTCTGTTCCCTTCCGATGGCCCAATATTCACATCCATCCAAATACAAGGAATGTCCATGTACATTATGAGGTAGGCGATGTTCTTCCTATCGGTGGGTCGCAAGACTGAATCACTTTTAGTACTGTTCTGTCACAAGCCGCAATGACCATTGGTGGCTCAATGTTTCCTGGCGCTCTAGGTGCTATGCTCATAGAGATCCTGCCCTTTCTCCGAGGCATAGGTTCCGACATACACCGTAAACTTGGCGACGACAGCCCAGCACTCATTCCCACCGTGATGGTTGCGTATGCACTCACCAGCTTTCTCATAGGCATTCTGTTCATAGTACTGGGCGTTTGTAGGGCTGGTCGCTTGGTAAGTGGTGCTTGACTTTGAATGGGGACCGATACGATTCGTATGCGCAATACAGACTAAGTCTCGGTTGTTCCAGGTCGCGTACTTTCCGAAAACGGTCCTTACCGGAATCATTGGCGGGATTGGAGTGTCGCTGTTCGTCCTTGGAATCGGTCTTCCATTCCCGCGGTCCTCCCCAGGACTCAGCCTCTCATCTGCAGGACAAATTCTTTTCGCAGTCGATCATCTTGGCCTACTCTCAGCCTCCTGTGTCCCAGCTTTGTTTCTCTCTTTGTCGTTGCGCTCAAATTTTCTCCGACGGATGACTTTGGGCGGCACTAACCATGCTTATTATGTGCCACTTTTCTTTCTGTTCTTGCCCATCGTCTTCTGGATCACTGTTGCCTCGCTGCACAAGGCCAACTCGAAAGGCATGACAACACTCGTGAATCATGGATGGTTGTTCGAAATTGAAAGTTCGGCGAAACATGGCGGTATCGGAAATTCGTGGCTCTACTGGAAGCTGTTCGATTTTACCAAGGTGGAACCTCGTGCCTTCAAAAGTGCTATAAAAAATATCGTCCTTGTTGTTGTTATCGGTGTTTTGAATCTACCAATCTATGTCCCAGCCCTAGGTCTAGCACTGAAGGTGAAAGTCAATACGAATCATGAGTTCATCGGACAAGGAGTGGCAAACATTCTGGCTGGTGTGGCAGGAACTGCTCCTAACATTTTAGTAGGTTGCTCTGTCTGATCTTGAGTCTTGTGCTTCTCTCAGCTGACCCTTGATCTTCCTCGTATAGCAACTTTCATACTCGACATTCTTTACTCGGGCTGGTGGAGGCAGATTCGAGGCAGGAATCGTGACGGCCTTGACTTTGGTCTTCTTCTTCGTTGCTTCCCAAGTATTACCTTACGTACCAACCGTACTTGCATCGACTCTCGTACTGTTTTTAGGTATAGAACTTATGTTTGAAGCTGTCTGGGAGTCGGCGAAGACACTCGCTTTCACTGAGTGGCTGATAATGATGGCGACTCTCATCGCTTGCACCTTCCTTGGCTTTGCAGAAGGGTTTGGTGTTGGTATTGGAGCTGCTACTGTGCTCTACTTTTTGCTGGGAGCTGTCGATACGGTCAGTCCATCACGAGAAGTCTTTATAACCATAGATCTAATTCGACATCTAGAGAGCCACCGCTATTGAACTGGATGAAGAGGCCAAATGCACCAGATATTCGCCGTTGGCACACGGTACGAGGATCAGTATCAGTCAGAACACGACACCCTGGGCAAGCGCTGATAGTGTCCATCGCCAATACTCGTCTACAATTGAGAAATCTGCAGATGTTGCCCTGCCAGGATTTACCATCGAACCCCAAGCTTTAGAAAGCTCCAGTGATCGGAATGTATTCAAGATCAAAATAGTGGTTCTCACAGGATACGTTTGTGAGTACTGTTGTTCGGATCGACCGCATTCAGTTCTGATTGCGATGGTCTAGGCTTCGCCACGGTTCCTTCGCTCGAGGCAAAATTGGCTATTGGTGAAAGCGGCACGAAGGACACGCACTTCGTTATTATCGATTTGACAAAGGTGCATCGCCTAGACACGTCGGCGGTTGAGTTTCTTGAGGCCAAAATTCGTGAGAATTTTGAAGGCCGCACAATCATCTTTTCGGGAATTATGCATCGTTCGCCAGCAGCCATGGATCTTCAGCGAGGTGGCATACCACTCGATTTCTCAGCTCGCTGGTCTGTGTCGTACACTGACCGAGCGATATGTGGTCCGCCGGCTTTCGAGGACCATGCAGACGCAGTGGAATGGTGCCGATGTCCAGGTCGTCACCTCGTGCGAAATGATCCAACAGTGGCGGTGGCTCCATTCAGCGACATTTGTAGGTTAGCCAGGCAAAGCTCCTGACTACCGCTGACGCTCTTCGATAGTCTGTAACATCGCGTCAGAGGCGGAAGCAATCGCGGCTTTTATGAGACGTCCACGACCGCGGGATTTATCGCGTGCACTTTTCCCTGGCCTCGTCGACTCTAATTTGCACGATTCAGAACAGCTTTCCACCATCACAGCTCAATTTATGAGCGGAGACGGTAGAGTTGGGCATTATGAGCCTGGACAGCTTCTTCAGGTCGAAGGTAAGTCGATGATCGAAGACACGACCAGTGGCACCGCTGATATCGCCCGCATGGATAGACTCACGGTTTGTGTTTGTTGTCCAAGGGCAACTCTGCTTCCAAGAAGTACTCGTAACTAGTCGCAGACAATTTTCGAGGCTTTCGACCCTGGACCTGTTGAAAGTCTACTGTCGAGCAGTCTTCGCATTGATCAAACGCCGCCGCAGAACTCTTTTAACGGACTTTGTCCCTTGCGCAATATTACCCCGCCTTCTCAACGTTGGACAGTCGATTGCCGTTGTAGGCAAATCGCTGGAAGAGGAGGCAGAAGTAATGAGGCTTCGCACCAGGCACTGCAACGGAGTAAAGGCATCTTCCAAGAATGACTGCTGGACCATTGAGGTGGAGGGAAATGCTGCTTTATCCCGGCTGACTCGTTCCGAGCAGTGGATGCCTACAGCGTTTGTAACTGCAGCGCAAGGCCGGAGATAAAGTATGCAGAAGATTGATGTATCATAATATCCGAAGTCGGCTTCGTAGTACTCTGATACGTGGTTTCGCAGCATCACTTGTACTGACCTCATGATATGCCTCAACGGTAGGTGGCCCCTGGTCATGTGTAATGTCAAGAGCACCGCGTTCAGGCTTCACGGTGTACGCAGTATGGACCCCAACTTCGCAAAGCCATGGGTGTACTTCTGCGCTTTGTACGCGTTGCACCCAACGCAGCCGTTGCGTACAGCGCGGAATACACCCTACCGCCTGGCACGGCCGTGTCGATGAGCACGCTACTCGTGCACGGCAATCCGCAATGTTTTCCGGAGCCAGAGCGCTTCTGGCCTGAGCGCTGGATGATTGGCAATGATAGCAAGGGCGGGGGCGGTGGATACCAAGCTAGTAAGAGCCAGATGCTTGCTTTTGGTAAGGGACCTAGGACATGTGTTGGAATGCATCTGGCGTATGCGGAGCTCTATATTACGCTCGCAACGCTGGCGAGAAGGTTCGAGTTCGAGCTGTATCAGACAACGGAGAGGGATGTTGATGCTGCGCATGAATCTGTGCTGCCGATGCCATGGGCGGGAAGTAAAGGCGTGAGGGTAAGAGTTCGTTAATTTAGCTGGGCAGCAACGCGCCTTTGCTGGTGCTTGTGTAACGGCGGCGCACGGGTGGTTGAACTTTTCTATGTGAGGCCATTTGAGCCCTCAGTCTTACTTTCGATTATTCTACAGGAGTCGAGGTTACGGTAGATGGCATGGGAGCCGGGGACGAAAATACGATATCAATAGCTGCGGATATGGTTTCTTTACACCTGACTAACACTGAAGGCTTGTATAGTATGCCTTGAGCCAAGCCATATTGTACCTGTTCATTCCGATCCCCTTACCATCTCCGTATTCTGTTTCTCCTCCTGTTCAAGTGGCCTTGCGTTTTCTGAGGCACACTTGCGTGCTGATATCGGGGAAAATCTGGCCCTCGACGACCTGGCGTGAGATCTTCTTGGGTGGTTTACCAGCCCAACGGATATCATAGCCGTGGAATAGCTTTGCGAGAACAAGTTTGACCTGGCGAATCGCAAGGAAACGGCCGGGGCACGCTTGTTTGCCATAGCCAAACCTGCAGGTGTGGGCTTTTGTTAGCCTAGCATTCTGTTTGCATACCACCTCGCAGTGAAGGTGGAGTAGACCTGTGCCTGACGAAAAGAGGTGGTGGAACAAATGCTGGGTGGACGAGGAAGGTAGGTGTACTTACGACAGATACTTGGGATCGATGTGGAAAGCGCTTACGCTGTTGCCGCTGCCACCAGTCTCGGCCTTTCGTGTTATGAAGCGGTACGGGTCGAAGTGCATCGGGTCAGAGTAATTATCTATATCAGTGTGTATGGACAGTGCAGGAAAGGCGATGCGTGTGCCGGCAGGCAGGTTGAGCTGATTGTCGAAGTTATAGACATCTTTCATGATGGTGCGCTGGCAAGTCACTATGTGCGCACGGTGATGATTAGCTGTTTCATCTTTTTATTGTTCTTTTGCTAGGCAGCTAAGATCTGCTTACAGACGCTTGGGGGGCATAGACGGAGCATCTCCCGAATATAGCTCTCAAGGAAGGGCATATTGAGCAACGCCTTTTCGCTCCAGCCGTCGTGGGCTTCCAACGCCTTAGCGATCTCTTCGCGGAGCGGCTTGATGTACTGTGGAGTCGTCAGGGTTTGGTGGATTGTGTGTAGTATAAGCGCACTGGAGACAGCGGATGCCGCAAAGCTCAGATGGAGGACTCGATGTGCATGTCGGATCGGAAGGGCTTCTTTAGGTTGCGGGATTTCCATCTCCAGCAGTCCCTGTATCATGTCCATGTCATCCACCCGGGCGCCAGAAGCCATTTTCTCGGCTCGATCTTCAATAAGCGGCAATATGAATTTGAAGGCACGGTTGATGTCACGGCGAAGGCCCCAGCTACCAAGCCAGTAAACCCACTCACGGATCACCATGGGACCGAATGGGCGAAAGAGCCACATGAAGCCGCTTGCGAGGAAGGACATGGAATACTGGATGATAGCCTTGATATACTCTGGGTTCTTGGCCAACTTCTCTCCTACTAAGACCCTTGCTGTCAGGCGATAGACGAGAGAAGAACCAAGCTGGAAAGTATTGAATTTTGTCCAATCTATGGTAAATCAGTCTCATCACATACCCAAAGAATATCTCCATTTGGTGGGTATCTTCCTCGAGAATGCTTACCATTAGCATCTCCAAGCTCCAGGTCAAAGGCATAGTCGGTTTGCTCCACCATGCCCGGAAGGAAATGAGCTAGACAAGGATGTCCGTGAGCCAGTCTGTCATCATTACGGTCACAGTTTGCTGACTTAGTCTTGGATTGATATACTTCGCCACTACATCAATCTCAACATGATCATGCTTTCCCACAGGACCGGTTGTGAATGACATGTTGAACATCTGCTTTGAATCAGGATGAAGTATCTCGGGGGTTGCTGTGGCAAGGGTTCTCGCACGTTTTCAAAGCCTTGACTGAGACTGAGTTCGTCTCGGTCTTCGCCCTTTAAAACGGGCAAGTATTTGGTTGGCATGATGGTGGTTTCCATGCCGCACATGGTGACCACGAAGGGCTTCCCCAGCATTTTGATGATCTTAGTCACTGTTAGAGGTCATTGCTCTCAGCACCACGAAAGAAGAGAGACCTGTGAGTAACCATTTGATACGTAACGATCCACCGCGAAGCGTGGAGCCGTATCCCAAGAGAGCCAGGTTTGAAGTGACGACTTCTCCACGCGTCTGATGCTGTTTCTGTTGAAGCGGCTGGAAGGTATGGACAATGTCATCAGGATGCACAAAAGCAAGATACCAGCTGTACCAAATGTAGCAGCTCCTCCTGGCATGGACGAAAGCCTTTGTGGGAGGGCAATTGGCATATCCAGGAAGGACGCCATGACGAACAGTGGGATTCGTTTACTCTGATCCAAATTGAATATTAAAGGCGATATGTGAGCCCTATATGGTCAACGACATGAATTGCAAATAGACATTTGAAAATGCACAGATAAGCAAATGTCAAAATGACAGGCTATGGAACGCTTTGTTACCGGTCTATGGGGAATACACTTTGACTATATTACACTCTGGTGGCTGTCGAACAGGCCCCGACTTTTGACCGCAAGTGCACAAGGGCTCGAGTATAGGAGACTGGTCCGTATCACTCGTCGGCGTACATGATGACTAGGCATGTATGCTGCACGCCCGTTGGTATTAGTTCAAATCGATGGATGGGTATCTCATCCATCCATGGACGACTATCGATGGATCACCCCGCTCAGGGATACTCAATCGGGATTATCACTGGAGAATCAATCTATCGGCTCATTGACGATGAATACATACGCTTTGAGTCAACGTCTTGTACTTCGTCACTATTACGAGACACAGATAGCATTTCATTGTCAACAGCGTGTCTTTATCGTCTATAAATTATCTCAATAATGGCTCAACCTACCTTGTCTATGCTTTGGCGACCGTTGGCCAGGGCGAAGGCAAGCCACAGCTGACCAGATTAGCTGCCTTTACTTTTCCATAGGCTCAATACCCCGCCGCTTACCATGATAGGGTTTCTGGCGTTCAGAACAACCTTACCGTCACTAGTCATACACGGTAAAGAACAATTCAATCAGCTTGCAATTGCTTTACAATGCCTGTCGCAGCAAACGTCCCAAACGCTACTCCCGCCACAACAATCTTCCCTATTGAGCCAATGTCCCCGACGGCGAAACAGCCAGGTTCTGTGGTCTCCTGGAACGGGCTGACGAGTTTCAGTTCACCACCGGAGGGAGCCTTTTCAAGCTTGAGCGTTTTGGCGAAGTCGAGTGGCATCTCGTTCCTCGGTCCATGAACCAGGAACCCATGAGTGACTGAGGTCCCGTCCTGGAACTTGATCGTAACTTGGGCACCTGCCTTCTCTTTTCTCAGACTCATAATGGCCCGCGTGTCGATCTTGATGCCCTTCTTCTCAACCATTGGTGTCAATGCATTTGCAACACTCTCTGAACCATTGGTGTATATTGTAACATCTTTGGAAAATTGAAGTGCATTTCGAGCAAGACCGTTGGTGATGGGTGGCATCTCAGCCATGAGGTCGACCGCCAGAACGCCTACCGACGCAACATCACGATCCTCATAGCCATGACAAAAGAGGCAATGGAAGCTGCACATTCTACTGTAAGAACGTATAAGCGTTGTAGAGCAACCTCTACTCACATGCCCGTAGACCAACACTCCTCATAGCCCGGGATGTCAGGAAATATATCTTTGACCCCAGTACCAAGGATCAGTTTCTTGCCGCTCCAATGCTTTTCGGAGGCGTCAATAGCGTGAAAAGTGCCAGTCTCGTCTTTGGTCACTTCTCTCACAGCACGATCAACAAACTGTACGGTGTCGTATCGTGTTTTCAGTTCTTTCCTTGCTGCAGCACGATATTCCCGTGGGTCAGAATGATCCCAGGTGGGGACCATGTGAACATGATAAGATAGGGTGTTGCGATAAACGCCTGAATCAAATACAGCTGCTGTATAGCGAGCTCTAGACAGGCAAAGAGCAGCAGAGAGCCCTGCAGGGCCTCCGCCAATGATGAGTACGTCAACGGACTCTTCTGACGACATGGTTTAGACAACTCGTGTGAGTAGATCGCTTGATTATGGAGAACGAAGTCACTGATGATTGTTGATCCTTCGACATTAGTTTCGACGGCAATTAGGCAGAAGCAAAGATATGATAGCTATAAGTTACCTAGGTATTTGATACAGGTAATGCGGTTAGTCCGTTACATTTCTGTTTAATTACAGGTGCGGTATCTGAAGGTACTTTTAGGCAGCAATTAGATTTGACGCCGACACGCCGGACACTCGCTGACATTAACATATTAGCGGTTTCATGAAGGTCTGCAATCCTTGGCAGGCGGGAAAGACTTAATCCCCCACCACCGGCACATATATACCATAAGTCACCTCCCCAACCTCCTAAATCGCATCTACTGATCTAATTAGTAGACTGAAGCTTCTGTATACCTCGCTTATCGTATTTCGAGTGGTTACACCCCCTCCATCGCCGTCGACATGCCTGCAGCCCTCCCTCCCGTCTTACGATCTCGTATCGTCCGCTACCTCCTTTTGCACTGGCGACCTAAGGCTATCGCCGATGAGGTTCATTGTGGGGTTCGAACAGTCTATGAAATACAGGAAAACATGTTTATATATGGGTCACCGTTCAAGCATCGTAGAAGAGTCGCAGGCGGCCCCCGCAAAGTCCATCGCGCCGCCGAGGAGTCGTTGACGACATACATAGAGGAACAGCCGTGGGCGATGCAGAAAGAAATGATCTGGTTCTTATGGGAGGAATGGGGCATATACGTATCGCGACCGACGATGTGTAGGATCCTGAAGAGGTTGCGGTTGAGTGAAAAACAGGCGCAACGAGTCGGACATCGCCAGAATGAAGAGCTCCGCAGAGCATGGCTGGCAGACTTCCTTTATATTACCGCGGAGCAGCTCGTCTTTATCGATGAGACTATGTTTAATGAGGCGACGGGGTGGAGGCACACGGTGTATGCTCCAATCGGGCAGGACGGTAGATACCATGCAGATCCAAGCAGAGGTCGTCACTGGAGCGTGCTTCCAGCCTATACCGTCGACGATTATTTGCCTTGCACGGCGATTCGTGAAGGGTGGTTCAACGCAGATGCTATTCTGCGGTGGATATTGGACGACCTATTGCCTCATTGCAACGCCTTTCCAGCTCCGCGAAGCGTCATCGTCATGGACAACGCCAGCGTCCACATCAACCCGCGTATTGAAGAGGTTATTAAAGCTCACGGCTGCGAGGTTCGATATCTGCCTCCGTATTCGCCAGACTTCAACCCAATCGAACTGAGCTTCAGCGTATTAAAGGCGTGGGTTAGACGACATCAAGATACTATCTGGCCCGCGTTTCCTGACACCTTCGGTGAATACCTGCGATACGCGGTCAGAAGGAGTCGATGTGATCGCTTTGCGCATCGGCACTTTAGGCATAGCGCCAGTGGACGATATATATTCGAGGCAGATATACAGGAGTTAAATAGAAGGCTTGCGAAGTACGAAAACTTGAAGCAGGTGGTGTAGTGCAGTCATGCATCTATTGCTTGTCTATGAAATCTATGGTGTGGGAGATCTAACATACACGAGACTGCCAAGGCGCTAGCCTAATCGGGTAAGAGTCCCGCAGGAGGCAGCCGCATCTCATTGGCTCCAACACTCCCACTAGATGTGGGTGGACCCTGATTCCTAAGCGAACCAATCATGGTTGGCGGGCAGTCGCTAGGCCTGCTCGCCTGCTCTCCTAGCCTATAAACTATCTATTATCTATCTTGTTTGCAACTTGAAGTAGATAATATAGTGCAATTATATATCTATTACTTATCTATAAAATCTATAATATAAGAGATCTAATATATACAAAACTACTAAGACGCTAGTTTAATTAAGTAAAAGTCTCGCAAAAGATAATTGTATCTTACTAACTTTAATACTTCTACTAAATATAAGTAAATTTTAATTTTTAAGCAAACTAATTACAATTAACAAACAATTGCTAAATCTATTTGTTTGCTCTCTTAATCTATAAACTATTTATTATTTATTTTGTTTATTATCTTAATATAGTATATCTAATAAGACTAATATATCTAAGAATCTTTAAAATTTTATTAATAACAATATCTTAGTAAGATTATTTGCAATTATATTTATTGTAGATATATACTTTAAAATAATTAAATCTAATTTAACTATCTCGCAAATCTAATAATATTAAATATTAATATACTTTATATATTAATAATATTCTAAGTTAAAGATTAAAGCAATTGCTTCTTAATTGTCTCTATATAAAAGAATTAAAATCTTAGAAATTGTATACAATTGTATTAGTAAAAAGTAAAATTATATTGCTTCTTTGTTTGTCTTTGCAACAACAATATACTTAGTTTCGCAAATAAATTAAATAACAAAATCTTATTGTTTAGAGCTCTATAATATAGAATTATTAAATAGAAAGTAAATTTATTTATTTGTTAAACAACAATTGTTAATTGCTTTAACAAAGTTTGTATCTATATAATTTATTAGACTCTTATTTCTATTGTAATAAATACTATAATATAGTATTTCTTTAATATATCTTAGAATACAAGTAGCTATATAAATATATATAGAATTTAAATTAAAACAATAATAAAAAAACATTAATAAAGCAAATTTTAAATTCGATTGTATTATTGTTATAATTTATATTAATAATTCTATTACTAATATATATTAATAGATAGTATTAATATTAACTTTGTAGAACTTATCTAAAGATATAATTATATTAGAAAATTCTAAATTTATAAAAATTAACAATATCTTGCAATCTAATATTTTAAAACAATTTAATATTGTTTGCAAATAAGTTGTTTA